>Ga0209343_10001961_pt1 | contig 27258 bp, 20 predicted proteins | sample RifCSPlowO2_02_FD_184026 | JGI IMG/M metagenome (GOLD analysis project Ga0209343, IMG submission 184026) | Groundwater microbial communities from Rifle, Colorado - Rifle CSP2_plank lowO2_0.2 (SPAdes) (version 2) | ecosystem: Environmental > Aquatic > Deep subsurface > Groundwater | place... | reverse complement strand
GGGCGTGCCCACCCTAACCCTTGGCTGCGGCCCCGGCAAATGCCGCTGCCGGGGTGGGAGCGCCCTGTTAAACTGTGCGGCCACAGGAGCCCGCCCCGATGAACTACCGCCACGCCTTCCATGCCGGCAACCATGCCGACGTGCTGAAACACTACGTCTTGAGCCGCCTGATCGCCCTGCTGTCACGCAAGGAGGCACCCTTCGCCTACCTCGACAGCCATGCCGGCGTCGGCCTGTATGACCTGCAAGGCGATGCGGCCAGCCGCACCGGCGAGTGGCTGCAAGGCATAGCGCGGCTGTGGCAGGCCACGGATGTGCCGGACCCACTGCTCGACTACCTGGAAGTGATACGCGCCATGAACCCCGATGGCGTGCTGCGCCATTACCCCGGCTCGCCGGAGCTGGCGCGCCTGCTGACCCGCGAGCAGGACCGCCTGCACCTGAACGAGAAACACCCGGAAGACGGCCGCCTGCTCAAGGAAAATATGACCGGCGACCGCCGCGTGGCCGTGCACCTGGGCGAAGGCTGGCATGTGCCGCGCGCCCTGCTGCCGACCCGGGAGAAGCGCGCGCTGCTGCTGATCGACCCGCCGTTCGAGCAGACCGACGAAATGCAGCGCTGCGCCCAGTCCCTCAGCGAAGCCATCGGCCGTATGCGCCAGGCGGTGGTGGCGATCTGGTACCCGATCAAGGACCTGCGCCAGCTCAAACGCTTCTACAGCGACCTGCAAAAGAGCAAGGCACCCAAGCTGCTGCGGGTCGAACTCTACGTGCACCCCACCGACGAAGCCGCCCGCCTGAACGGCTCCGGCCTGGTGATCAGCAACCCGCCTTGGGGCCTGGAGGATGAGCTCAAACAGATCCTGCCCTGGCTGGCCCAGCTGCTCGGGCAAAGCCAGGCCGGCTGGCGGATGGACTGGTTGATCGAGGAAAAACCTGCCGGATAACTCCGTAGGATGGGTTGAGCATAGCGATACCCATCGCGTTATCAGCCCGCAGTGCTAGATCAACTTGGATCAATAGCAGGAGTTAAAGGTGTTCCAAAAAACTGTGGTCCCCGCATACACAATGCGGGGATTTCAAGAATGAGGCCAATGTCTGCATGGACACGTTAAGCCAAAGTGACCGCGGCGAACGGATGGGTAGGGTTCGCTCTACTAATACGAAGCCTGAAATGTTGGTTCGGCGCCTCGTTTTCAGCATGGGCTATCGCTACAGACTCCATAGGAGAGACCTTCCAGGAACGCCGGATCTAGTTTTTCCATCACGCGGAAAAATCATTTTCGTGCATGGTTGCTTTTGGCATAGACACAATGATCCTAGTTGCCGCCTGGCGAGGCTTCCAAAGTCGCGATTAGATTTTTGGATTCCAAAATTCGAGACAAACCTGAGGCGAGACGCTCTCGTTGCTGAGCAGCTGAACACCCTAGGCTGGGATGTGCTAATTATTTGGGAATGCCAGCTACGAGATGTGCCCGCTCTCGAAAATAAAATCCGTGAATTCCTAGAACACAAAGCCCCCAGCTAGGGGGGGCTCAGTTTAGTCACCTTCCGCTTCGATAAATTGGCTCGAAAGCACTGGTGGTACATTTCGCAAATAGACTTCAGTTTCCCGTCCGATCTCTTCTGCAGTCTCTTCCCGCGCGGGTAGTTTCTCCGCCCATTTCCTCCCCGGATGAAGCGTATCCCATTTCGGGCGCATCCCCTTCGCTCTTCCGCTGCCCGGCGTATGGTTGCCAAAACCGTCGACGAGCGTGTTCCAAACGGGGGTGAAGCGAGTAATGATTAACGACTCCCCTAGGGGAATCCAGATGTCATCAACAACTAAGAAACGGCAGTGGAAATCTTCGATATTTAGCGCAGTGTTCTTGATGCTTGCAGCGTGCTCGCGCAAGCGCTTCAGAAGCGCTGGCTCCATTTCCTTCTCAGTCTCGATCCCACGTCTTGATCCCGAAGGAACGGCCTTACCAACATAGATTGGCCATAAGAACGCGCCGTTCCTGTTCATCTTCGACAGATTTTCATAGATCGGCAGGTTGCCCGTGTAGTAAATGGCATACACGCCAGCACCCACGAATTTCGGCAAACTCCCAAGCGGGTGAATCTCTTTTGTAAGGAGAGCCTCGGCGACGCTAGCGCCAAGGTTTTTCTTATCCAGGGGATTAAACGGAACTACAGTCATGCAACTATTTTCCCTTTTTTGTTGCTGCTGGTTTTCTGAATTTTCTCAAGCTCCGCGAGCACGAGCTTTTCGGCAACGCTGGAGGCCACTTGCTGCGCAAGCAGCACGGGCACGGCATTACCAAGTTGCCTCATTGTTTCCGTCCAGCTGCCGTGAAATTTGAAGCCATCCGGGAACGTCTGGATGCGAGCGCTCTCTCGCACAGTGAAATAGCGAACCTCACCGTTCTCTTTGACAAGCATATTCTCACCGCCAGGAACACCGTGCCCACCCGCCTTCAGCGTCTTCGCGGGAAGATCGAGCGGGCTGCCTGTATGACCCGGATACGAGCGGGCACCGCCTTGGAAGACGTGATTCGAGATTCCCAGAGCTTCTTTTGTCCGCGGATCAGGCAAGTCGCAGATCGCATCCCGCACAGTCCGCCACGGCTGGGTATTCATCGGCAGCATGCTGTTTTTCATTTTCTTGACACGAGTAGCCAGTTTTTCAGGAACTGGCGGCATCTTCATGTCGTGCCGCTCCCAGTAACGGCCTGTAACCCACTGAGAGTGCAGTAGTGCTTCATGACTATGTGTTGGTTCGGGAAAAGACCACTCAATACCCAGATCGTCTCGGAAGCCGACTATAAACACACGTTCCCGCTTCTGAGGCACGCCATAATCAGCGGCATTTACCAGGGTCGGCACAACGTTATACGTCAGCCCCTTGCCCTTCTTTTTTCCGCTCGTGCGCTCGGCCTGAAGACGCATGAAGTGATCGTTCCACAGCTCATCCTTGCGATGCGGCAGCTCAGGAAACTCAAGCTGAAGCAAAATGTACTGATAGTAATTTGCGAACGCGGCGCGAGTCAGGCCTTTCACATTTTCGACGATGAAAGCCTTGGGCTTCAGCCTGCGAATGATATCGACCGTGGCCGGAAACATGTCGCGGTTGTCGTCATATGCCTGGTGCTTACCACCAATGGAGAAAGGCTGGCACGGCGGGCCTCCCGCCAAAAGCTCGATACCCTCCGGAATCGATGCCCAATCGAAAGTACGCACGTCTCCTTCGTGCAGGGTCCAATCAGCCACGAGCGGATACCCACGCTTACGATTCTCACGAACCGTGTCGCATGCCCATTTGTCCCATTCGACCACGGCGAGGTGCTCAAACCCGGCTATTTCGCACCCCATCGCCAGCCCGCCGGCTCCGGCAAAAAGCTCTACCGATCTCATAGGCAGTCTCCTAAAAAACACCCAAAAAAACGCCGCATACTATCAGTCACTGCCAGCGGCGTCGTTAATTTAGACGCAACTCCCAGCTACCACCGTCGCCAAACGGGTAAGTGAAAGCCTGCGATCTTTAGCTTTTCAGTTTTTCTGGCGTCAAGCAGGGGCGCTTGGATGCGACGGCCAAGTGTAAGGAGTGCAGTATTCATTGCTTACCCCAAAATACTGGATGCATGAACAGTATAATGAGTTTTCCCAACATTAAAACGGGGAGGCGACGATGTGCGTCTGTGTTGAAGTGTCTGGCCGGGACTCATGATTTCGCGGCTTGATGGCTGCTCTGTCGTTTCCCCCAGTATTAGGGGGCACAGCCTTGTAGGGCGGGTCATTGACCCGCGCGGTCGATAGCGGGGTTATCGCCGTAATTGATCTATATATCGGGTTTAACTGCGCCGCCTGTTGCATTCGGCGGGTCACGACCCGCCCTACGGTTGATCGAAACAGCGGCGCTTAACGGCGGCCCTGGCTGGGCTCGACGAAGTAGGTAAGCTGCTGGCGCGGGTTAAGGTATTCGAGCACCTCCAGCGGCAGCTGCGCCGGGCGCAGGCTCTTGCCGATGCTTAGGCGTGGCTCCTGTTGCAGATCGAGGATCAACGCCTCGCTCTTGGGCACCGCTGCATCGTAGAGAATCAGCGTGGGTTTGAGCGGCTGGCCCGGGTTCATGCCCAGTACCAGACCGTAGCGTTGGTCTTCCAGCTGCACCAGGCTGCCCGGCGGGTAGATGCCCATCACCCGGATAAAGGCCTTGAGCGCCACCGCGTCAAAGCGCGCGCCCTGTTGCTTGAACATCAGCGCCAGGGCCTCATGGGGGCTCAGGCCATCGCGCGGGTTGAGCGGATTGCACAGGTTGTCGAACTGGTTGGCGATGCACACCAGGCGACTTAGCCGGCCGATGGACGCCTCGCTCAGGCCGCGCGGGTAGCCGCTGCCGTCGCAGTACTCGTGGTGCTCGTGAATGATGCGCAGCACCTCGTCATCCAGCATCAGGCGCTGGCCCATGCGCAGGCCGAACTCGCAATGCAGTTGCAGCAGTTGTTGCTCCGGGCGGGTCAGGGGTTCGCTCTTGAGCAGCACCTTGCTTGGCACCTCCAGCTTGCCGATATCGTGCAGCAGCGCGCCGAGGCCGAGGATATGGCAGGCCTCGCTGTCCAGGCCGAGTTGGCGGCCGAGCAGCAACGCCAGCACCGTGACGTTCAGCGAGTGCAAGTAACTGTCTTCGGCGGCCTTGCTGTTGATGCTGTGCAGCACCACGCCGCTGCCGCCGAGCAGGGTTTCGACCATGGCGCCGACCACCGCGCCGGCCTGCTTGATGGCGTCTTCCGGGCGGCTGCGCAGGGTCTGGTTGAGCGTCTTGACCTGCTGGCTGGCCTGGACGAACTTGCGGTCCACCTCGGCCAGGCGCTTGCGCAATGCCTTGAGTTTCTCGCTCCGCGCCTGGCGGGCCTGTTCTTCCGGGCTTGGGGCTACGGGGGCGGGCTGTTCGGCCTCGGCTGCCGGCGTCGGCTCGGCTAGCGGTGCGCAGTCGCTGCGCGCCGGGTCGTAGCGCAGGCGTTGCAGGCCCAGGGCGCGCAGGGCTTTGATCTGCGCCTCGTCCTTGATCTTGAAGTTGCTGAAGGCGAAGTTGTGCTCCCACCAGGCCAGTTCGATCTGGACATACAGGCCGATGCACAGCTGGTCGGGGGATATATAGGTTGGGGCTGCAGGCATGCTGATGGCGCGCTAATGGCTATTTGCTTGCAGTCTAGCGGTTTGCTTATGACCTGGCACCCAGCCCGCCGTCGCGGCTAGTCGCGCCCCAGTTCCAGCTCCACTTCCGCGGCCCAGGCCAGCCAGGACTGCTCGCCGAGTATGCCGCGGCGCAGGGTCAGGTAGGGCAGGCGCAGGGCGCTGCGCTGCTTGGCGGGCAGGGCCTGGTAGTCGCGCTCGATGCTCAGCAGGCTGTCCAGGGTCTTGCGGTGCACCGCCACGTGCCGCTGCATTTCCTCGCGCAGGTTGGCGGTCGAGGTGTGGGCGCCGGCATACAGCTTGACCAGCAGCGCATCGTTGATCTTGTTCGGTTGCACCGGCTCGCCCAGCCAGCGCAGCAGCTCGGCGTGGCCGGCGGGGGTGAGGCGGTAGATCTTCTTGTCCGGGCGGGTTTCCTGCTCTTGCGCCTCGAACTCCAGCCAGCCGGCCTCATTGAGCTTCTTCAGCTCCAGGTAGACCTGCTGGTGCTTGGCGTTCCAGAAGTAGCCGAGGCCGTCCTTGAAGCGCTTGAGCAGGTCGTAGCCGCTGCCGGGTTCGCTTTCCAGGAGGATAAGAATGGCGTGCTTGAGCGACATGGGCAGATTTCACGGGGCAGATGGGGAGTGCGCCGCAGTATACGGATTATGCAAAAAGTTGCATTAGGCGAATGCGCTGTCTAGTATGCAAAAAGTTGCATAACAATAACGCAGGGGCTTCCCATGAAACGCACCGGTACCCGCTTCCGCCCGCGCCTGGTCGGCAGCGACTACGACGCCATCATCATCGGCTCCGGCATCGGCGGCCTGACCACCGCGGCGCTGCTGGCCAAGCTCGGTAAACGGGTGTGCGTGCTGGAGCAGCACTACACCGCCGGCGGCTACACCCACAGCTACGAGCGTGAAGGCTACGAGTGGGACGTGGGCGTGCATTACATCGGCGAGGTGCACAAACCCTGGTCGGCGATCCGCCGGATCTTCGACGTGATCACAGGCGGCAAGCTCGAATGGGCGCCGATGGACGCCCACTACGACCGCATCGTCATAGGCGAGCAGACCTACGACTACGTGGCCGGGCGCGAGGCGTTCAAGGCGGAGATCAAGCGCCATTTTCCCGAGGACGCTGCGGCTATTGACGCCTATGTCGCGCTGCTTAGCGAGGTCAGCGCCCGGGTGCCGCGCTTCTTCGCAGGGCAAGCCCTGCCGCGCTGGCTGGGCATGCTCTACGCCAAACTGCGCCGCCTGTGGCTGCCCGCTTATTTCTTCAAGACCACCCGCGAGGTGCTCGAGGGCCTGACCCAGAACCAGCAGCTGATCGGCGTGCTCACCGCCCAGTGGGGCGACTACGGCCTGCCACCGGCGCAGGCGGCTTTCGTCATGCACGCCATGGTCGCCAAGCACTACATCACCGGCGGCAACTACCCGGTGGGCGGCGCCACGAAGATTTCAGAGACCATCATCCCGCTGATCGAGGCGGCCGGCGGTCAGGTGTTCACCTATGCCGGGGTGGACCAGATACTGGTGGAGAATGGGAGGGCGGTGGGGGTGCGCATGCTCAAGGACGGCGTGGAAATCCGCGCGCCGCAGATCGTCAGCTGCGCCGGCCTGGTGCCCACCTACACTCGCCTGCTCGAACCCCGGGTGGCCAGCGAATATGGCTTGCTGGCGCCGCTGCCCAAGGTCCAGCTGTCGGCCGCCACCCTGTGCCTGTACGCCGGCTTCAAGGGCAGCGCCGCCGAGCTGAAGCTGCCGAAGACCAACTACTGGGTCTACCCGAGCTTTGATCACGACCATAACCACAGCAGCTTTATGGCCGGGGAGAACCAGGCGATGCCGCTGATCTATATCAGCTTCCCCTCCGCCAAGGACCCGGCCTGGGATGCTCACTACCTGAACAAGGCCACGGTGGAGATAGTCGCGCCGACCCAGCCGCAGTGGTTCGCGAAGTGGAAGGGCAGCACCTGGGGCAAGCGCGGCGACGAGTACGAGGCGTTCAAGGCCGAGCTCACCGAGCAGCTGCTGGAAACCCTGTACCAGCATCAGCCGCAGCTGCGCGGCGCCCTGGACTTCTGCGAGCTGGGCACGCCGCTGTCCACCCAGTGGTACCAGTGGAACGAGGAAGGCGAGATCTACGGCATCGACCACAGCGTGCAGCGTTTCGAACAGCACTGGATTCACAGCCAGACGCCGATCAAGGGCCTCTATCTGACTGGGGCGGATACGGTGACGGCCGGGGTGGGCGGCGCGCTGATGGCCGGGGTGCTGACCGCTACCCGCATGCTGGGCTGGCGCGGCTATCGGGTCGGCCAGTTGCTGAGGCGCTGGACGCCCGAGGAGAAGGCCGAGGCGGTGGAGCAGGCCCAGGCGCTGTAGTCGGGCTTGGATGGCGCTGTGCCCGTCATCCAAGCTTGATCTGCCTTATTGCGGCAAACAGACCCCGGTGCCGCCCAGGCCGCAATAGCCGCCGGGGTTTTTCGCCAGGTATTGCTGGTGATAGGCCTCGGCGTAGTAGAAGGACGGCGCCTCGCGGATTTCCGTGGTGATGGGGCCGAAGCCGGCCTTGGCCAGCTCGGCTGCAAACTGCGCCTGGCTGCTCTGGGCCGCGGCCAGCTGCTCGGCGCCATGGCAGTAGATGGCCGAGCGGTACTGGCTGCCGATATCGTTGCCCTGGCGCATGCCCTGGGTCGGGTTATGCGCCTCCCAGAACACCTTGAGTAGCGCCTCGTAGGAGGTGAGTTGCGGATCGAACAGCACCAGCACCACCTCGGTGTGGCCGGTCAGGCCCGAGCAGGTTTCCTCGTAGCTGGGGTTCGGCGTATGGCCGCCGGCATAGCCGACCGCTGTGCTCCATACGCCCGGCTGCTGCCAGAAGCGCCGCTCGGCGCCCCAGAAACAACCCAGGGCGAATACCGCTTGTTGCAGGCCTGCGGGAAATGGCCCCTGCAGCGGGTTGCCGTTGACGAAATGGGCCGCCGGCACCGCCATGGCTTCGGCGCGACCGGGCAGGGCCTGTTCGGCCGTGGGCAGTTCGAGTTTATGGGCGAGAATTTGCGAACGCAGCACCATCAGTCATGTCCTCGGTAGAAGCCTGTGGGTCATAGACCCAGGCCGGGCGCTCTTGTTACAAGTCTAGCGCCGGCCGGGTAGCGTTTCAGGCTGTCCAGCAGGTCGCGTCCGGCAATCGGCCTGTCGAACAGGTAGCCCTGGCCGATATCGCAGCGCTGGCGCCGCAGGAAACCCAGCTGGGCGGCGGTTTCGACGCCTTCGGCGACCACCTTGAGCTTGAGCTTGTGGGCCATGGCGATCACCGCCGAGGTGATCTCCATATCGTCCTGATCCTGGGGAATATCCTTGATAAAGCTGCGATCGATCTTGATCACGTCGATGGGGAATTTCTTCAGGTAGCTGAGCGAGGAGTAGCCGGTGCCGAAGTCGTCCATGGCCAGGGTCAGGCCCAGGCTCTTCAGGCGGCTGAGCTGGTGGCGGGTGTCGTCGGTGGCGTCCAGCAGCAGGCTCTCGGTGAGTTCCAGTTCCAACAGTCTCGGGTCGAGCCGTTCTTCCTGCAGTATGGCGGCGATTTCACCCACCAGGTCGGGATCGGAGAACTGCTTGGGCGACAGGTTGATGGCCATCTGCAGGTTGCCGTGGCCGATCACGTCCAGTTGCTTGCTCATGCGGCAGGCCTGGCGCAGCACCCATTTGCCGATGGGGATGATCAGGCCGGTTTCTTCCGCCACGCCAATAAATTTGTCCGGGCTGATCATGCCCTTTTCCGGGTGGTGCCAGCGCAGCAGCGCCTCCATGCCCAGCAGTTGACCGCTCTTCAGGCACAGTTTGGGCTGGTAGAAGACTTCCAGCTCGTTCTGCATCAGCGCCCGGCGCAGGTTGTTCTCGACGAACAGCTTGTAGTGCGCCTCGGCATTCAGGGCTTCGGTAAACACCTGCAGCTGGTTCTTGCCGTTGGCCTTGGCCTTGTGCAGCGCCAGGCCGGTGTGCTTCATCAGGGTCTGCGGGTCGGCGCCGTGTTCGGGGGCGCAGGCCAGGCCGATGGAGCCGGTGACGCTGATCAGCTGATTGTCGACGAACAGCGGCTTGTCCAGGGTGTGCAGCACCTGCTGGGCGATGCGCTGGCTGTCCTCCAGGTTGGCGCTGTCGAGGAGGATGGCGAATTCGTTGCTGGCGAAGCGTGCCAGGCAGTTCACGCTTTTCAGGCTGTTGCGCAGGCGCCGGGCCAGGCTGCTGAGCAGCTTGTCGCCGGTCTGGTGGCCGAGGCTGTCGTTGATCCGCTTGAAGTTGTCGATGTCCACCAGCAGCAGGCTGATCGGCTGCTGTGGGCTGTCTGCGAAATGGCTTTCCAGGGCGCGGATAAAGGCATAGCGGTTGCCCAGGCCGGTGAGGTTGTCGCGAAAGGCCAGGCGCTCGATATATTGCTGCGCCTGCCGGCTGGCGGTGACGTCTTCGTAGATGCCGATAAAGTGGGTCAGGCGGCCGTCGTCGGCGTGCACCTTGGACAGCGACAGCTGGCCCCAGTAAGGCTCGAGGTTCTTGCGCCGGCTCTTGAATTCGCCCTGCCAGCTGTTGTGTTCGGCGAGATTGGGGCCAGTATCGAACAGCAGCTCGCTGAGGTTCTCCAGGGCGGGGATTTCCGACAGGCGCCGGCCCTGCACCTCCCCGGCGCTGTACAGGGTGATGGCGGTGAAGCTGGGGTTGACGTACTCCACCAGGCCGTCGCGATCCAGCAGGATAAAGGCGCTGGCGCTCTGCTCGACGGCGCGCTGGAACAGGTGCAGGGTGCTGGTGGCGGTGCGCCGCTGCTGGCTGCTGAGGACCTGGGCGTACTGGTCGGCCAGCTCGCCGACGAAGGCGATCTCGTCGGGCTGCCAGGTGCGCGGCGCGCCTATATGTTCCAGGCACAGCACGCCGACCACCTCGCCCTCGACGCGGATGCTGGCGTCGAGCATGGCGGTGATGCCCAGGGGCTGCAGGTAGTCGGCGCTCAGTTCGCGGGTGCGCGGGTCCTGCTGCGCATCGTGGGCATCCAGGGCGCGACCGCTTTGCAGGGCGTGCAGGTAATGGGGGTAGGGGCTGGCATCGATGGCGGCCGGCTCGCTATGTTGGCCGAGTTCTCGCAGGTACAGAGCCACGGGTTGCAGCTGCTGGCCGTGCAGGTGCCAGATTCCGGCGCGGGCCACGCCGTAGGTGTCGCAGGCGCTCTTGCTGATCAGTTCGGCGGCTTCGCGCAGCGGGTTGTGCTCGCCGTAGTGGTGGCGCGCCAGCTGTACGATCAGGCTGCGCTGGGTCTGGGAGCGCAGCTGCTGTTGCTGCAGTTCGGCCTGGCTGCGCTGGTACAGGGCCAGGGCCTGCTGGGCCGGTTCGGGGTTGTTGTGCAGGGGCAGCAGGTAGCCGTGCAGCATCTGGCGGCCATGCTGGTTGAAGGCTTCGCCCAGCTCCAGCAGGTGCAGGGGACCATGGGGGGTATGCAGGCTGTAGCTCACCGCGTAATGCTTGTGCGCGGCCAGCTGTTGGGCTATCTCGTCATGCAGCCGATAACGGGCCGCCGGCTCCATCAAACTGGCGTAGGGTGAATCGAGCAGGGCGCAGAGTTCCTGGGCGGGAATGCCCAGCTGCTGCTCGCAGGCCGCGTCGAGATAGAGCAGGGTCCAGCTGGCCTCGTTCAAGCGTTCGAAACGCAACATGCCGAGGCGCGAGGGCACTGGCAACTGCGTCACAACCTCGGCCGCTAAACGACTTGCGGCATCGGGATGGTTTTTCATTCCGTGGCGGGCTTCCAGTATGCTGACCGAGGCGAGGGCTCGGCCCACTTCACTTATAGCGTCGGCTAAGGGTGCATCATGCAATTGCGACTGACAAGAAAACTAATAGGCGCGGTGCTGTTAGGCGGCTGCCTGGGGATCTCTGCGGCATTCGCCGGCGAGCCGGGCGCGGGGCTGAGCAGTACCGAGCGGAGCAATTATCTGGCCGAGCTGAAGCGCTTGTACCTGACCCAGGATGAGCGCCAGGCGCTGCTCGCGCACAGCAACGATCTGCTGAAGACCTATGCCCTGCGCGCGGCCTATCAGGTTGGCCAGGCGCAGCGCCAGGATCGCCTGTATCAGCTGAGTCTGGCCGGCTCCGGCGAGTTGCTGCTGCGTGAGGAAGTGCGCGGGCAGAACGGCATCGATGTCGCCGTGCACAACCGGCTGATCAGCCTGTTTGGCGCCGACCCCTATGTGCGCTACGAGTGCCCGGCGAGCGGGATCAGCTGCGTGTTGCACAACCCCAACGATGGCAGCCCGCTGCTGAGCATAGTGCGCGACCACCAGGGCGCGGCCGAGCTGGCCAAGGCCCTGAGCTTTCTGATTCGCAATCTGCAAAAGGGCTAGGGCGCTCTTTTCTGTCTTGGGAAAGGCAAAAAAAAACCCCGCCAAAGTGGCGGGGTGAGGATAACGAGCGTGGCGTGCTCGAAAGTTGAAGCGGTTACAGCAGCATTGTGCGGATATCCGCCAGTACGTCGGCCAGGCGCTTGGTAAAGCGCGCCGCGGCGGCGCCGTTGATTACCCGGTGGTCGTAGGACAGCGACAGCGGCAGCATCAGCTTGGGCTGGAACGCCTTGCCATCCCACACCGGCTGGATGGTCGCCTTGCTCACCCCGAGGATCGCCACTTCCGGCGCGTTGACTATCGGCGTGAAGCCGGTGCCGCCGATATGGCCGAGGCTGGAGATGGTGAAGCAGGCGCCCTGCATGTCGTCGGCCGACAGTTTCTTGGTGCGCGCCTTTTCCGCCAGGGCGGCAGCTTCGGCAGCCAGCTGCAGCAGGCTCTTCTGCTCGACGTTCTTGATCACCGGTACCAGCAGGCCATCCGGGGTGTCCACGGCGAAGCCGATGTGCACGTATTTCTTGCGGATGATCGCCTTGCCGCTCGGCGCCAGGGAGCTGTTGAAGTCCGGCAGTTCCTTGAGCAGGAAGGCGCAGGCCTTGAGCAGCAGCGGCAGCACGGTGAGCTTGACCCCGGCCTTCTCCGCCACGGCTTTCTGCGCCACGCGGAAGGCTTCCAGCTCGGTGATATCGGCCGAGTCGAACTGGGTCACGTGCGGCACGTTGAGCCAGCTGCGATGCAGGTTGGCGGCGCCGACCTGCATCAGGCGGGTCATGGCCACTTCTTCGATTTCACCGAACTTGCTGAAGTCGACGGTCGGGATAGGCGGAATGCCCGCGCCGCCGATTGCGCCAGTCGGCGCCTCCTTGGCCTTCTGCATCATGGCCTTGACGTGGGCCTGTACGTCTTCCTTGAGCACGCGGCCTTTCGGGCCGGTGCCGGGGACGGCATCCAGTTCGACGCCGAATTCGCGGGCCAGCTGGCGCACGGCGGGGCCGGCATGCACCCTGCTGCCGCTGGCGCGGGCAGGGGCGGCGGCAGCGCTGGCAGCCGCGGCGGCCAGGGAGGCGATGGCGCTGACTTCGGCCACTACCGCCGGGTGTGCGCCGGCCGGGGTTGTATGCACGGCAGGTGCCTGAGCGGCGGCTGGTGCTGGCGCTGGTGCTACTGCTGCGCTGCCTGCGACTTTCAGCTTGAGGATGAAATCGCCGGTGCCGACTTCGTCTTCCAGCTTGACGCCGATGCTTTCCACCACGCCGGCAGCCGGCGAGGGGATTTCCATGCTGGCCTTGTCCGATTCCAGGGTGATCAGCGACTGGTCGGCTTCGACCGAATCGCCAACCTTGACCAGTATTTCGATGATCTTGGCCTTGCCGTCCGAGCCGATATCCGGCACATGGATATCCTGCACGCTGCTGGCCACTGGGGCTGCAGCTGCGGGCGCGGCAACCGGTGCAGCGGCTTGCGGCGCTGCTGCGGCCGGAGCCGGGGCGGCAGCAGGAGCCGCCGGTGCTGCGGCGGCACCTTCGACTTCCAGTTCCAGCAGTTCGTCGCCTTCTTTCAGGCGGTCGCCCAGCTTGATTTTCAGGCTCTTGATCACCCCGGCCTTGGGCGCTGGGATTTCCATGCTGGCCTTGTCCGACTCCAGGGTCAGCAGGCTCTGGTCGGCTTCGATGCGGTCGCCGACCTTGACGAACAACTCGATCACTTCACCCTCACCGCTGCCGATGTCGGGTACGCGAATAACTTCACTCATCGTTCCGCTCCTCAGCAGTCCAGTGGGTTGATTTTTTCCGGGTTGATGCCGAACTTGGCGATGGCCTCGGCCACCACCTTGGGTTCGATATCACCCCGGTCGGCGAGGGCTTCTAGTGCGGCCAGGACCACCCAGTTGCGGTCCACTTCGAAGAAGTGACGCAGCTTCTTGCGGGTGTCGCTGCGGCCGAAACCGTCGGTACCCAGGACCTTGTATTCCTTGCTCGGCACCCACTGGCGGATCTGGTCGGCGAACAATTTCATATAGTCGGTGCTGGCGATGACTGGGCCCTGACGGCCGCTCAGGCACTGCTCGACATAGGACTGCTTGGGCTTGTGCTCCGGGTGCAGGCGGTTCTGCCGCTCCACGGCCAGGCCGTCGCGCCGCAGTTCGTTGAAGCTGGTGACGCTCCACACATCGGCGCCGACGTTGAACTCGTCACGCAGGATCTTCGCCGCCTCGCGCACTTCGCGCAGGATGGTGCCCGAGCCGAGCAGCTGCACGTGGTGCGCCGCTTCGCGCTTGTCTTCCTCGAGCAGGTACATGCCCTTGATGATGCCGTCCTCGACGCCTGCCGGCATGGCCGGCTGTTGGTAGGACTCGTTCATCACGGTGATGTAGTAGAAGATGTTCTGCTGCTCTTCGGTCATCTGCCGCGTGCCTTCACGGATGATCACCGCCAGCTCGTAGCCGTAGGTCGGGTCATAGGTGCGGCAGTTGGGGATGGTCGCGGCCATGATGTGGCTGTGACCGTCTTCGTGCTGCAGACCCTCGCCGTTCAGCGTGGTGCGCCCGGCGGTGCCGCCGATCAGGAAGCCACGGGTGCGGCTGTCGCCAGCAGCCCAGGCCAGGTCGCCGATGCGCTGGAAACCGAACATCGAGTAGAAGATATAGAACGGCAGCATCGGCTGGTTGTGGCAGCTGTAGCTGGTCCCGGCGGCGATAAAGGAACTCATGGCGCCGGCTTCGTTGATGCCTTCCTCGAGGATCTGGCCCTTCTTGTCCTCGCGGTAGAACATCACCTGGTCTTTATCCACCGGCTCGTACAACTGGCCGACCGAGGAGTAGATGCCGAGCTGACGGAACATGCCCTCCATGCCGAAGGTACGCGCCTCGTCCGGGATGATCGGGACTATGCGGCTACCCAGCTCCTTGTCCTTGACCAGCTGCGCGAGGATGCGCACGAAGGCCATGGTGGTGGAGATTTCGCGGTCGCCGGAACCGTCGAGGATGGCCTTGAGGGTATCCAGCGGCGGGGTCGGGATGCTGAAGCTGTTGGCGCGGCGCTGCGGCACGAAACCGCCCAGGGCGGCGCGGCGTTCGCTCAGGTAGCGGGCTTCGGCGCTGCCTTGTTCCGGCTTGAGGAACGGCAGGCTCTCCAGCTGATCATCCTTGACCGGAATGTCGAAGCGGTCGCGGAACTGCTTCAGGCTGTCGACGTCGACCTTCTTGGTGTTGTGCGCGGTGTTCTTCGCTTCGCCGGCACCGGTGCCATAACCCTTGACGGTCTTGGCCAGCACGACGGTCGGCTGGTCCTTGTGGTTGACCGCCTGGTGGTAGGCCGCATAGACCTTGTAGGGGTCGTGACCGCCGCGGTTGAGCTTCCAGATCTCGTCGTCGGAGAGGTCTTTGACCATCTCCTTCAGCTCGGGGCTGTTGAAGAAGTGCTCACGCACGAAGGCGCCGTCCTTGGCCTTGTAGTTCTGGTACTCGCCGTCGATGACTTCGTCCATGCGGCGTTGCAGGATGCCGTCGACGTCCTTGGCCAGCAGCGGGTCCCAGAAACGGCCCCAGACCACCTTGTTGACGTTCCAGCCGGCGCCACGGAATACGCCTTCCAGTTCCTGGATGATCTTGGCGTTGCCGCGCACCGGGCCGTCCAGGCGCTGCAGGTTGCAGTTGACCACGAAGATCAGGTTGTCCAGCTTCTCGCGACCGGCCAGGGCGATGGCGCCGAGGGATTCCGGCTCGTCGGTTTCACCGTCGCCGAGGAAGCACCAGACCTTCTGCTTGCCCGCGGGGATAAAGCCGCGGTGCTCCAGGTACTTCATAAAGCGGGCCTGGTAGATGGCCTGGATCGGGCCCAGGCCCATGGATACGGTGGGGAACTGCCAGAAGTCCGGCATCAGCCAGGGGTGCGGGTAGGACGACAGGCCTTGACCATCGACTTCCTGACGGAAGTTGTTCAGCTGGTCTTCGCTGATGCGGCCTTCCATAAAGGCGCGGGCATACACGCCCGGCGAGGCATGGCCCTGGAAGAAGATCAGGTCGCCGCCGTGCTCGTCGGTCGGGGCCTGGAAGAAGTAGTTGAAGCCGATGTCATACAGGGTCGCCGAGGAGGCGAAGCTGGAGATGTGGCCGCCCAGATCCGGGTCGTGCAGGTTGGTGCGCATCACCATGGCCAGGGCGTTCCAGCGCACCAGCGAGCGAATGCGGCGTTCCATAAACAGGTCGCCAGGCATGCGTGCTTCGTGGGTTACCGGGATGGTGTTGCGGTACGGCGTGGTGATCGCGTAAGGCAGCTGTGAACCACTGCGGGTGGCCAGCTCGCCCATACGGGTCATCAGGTAATGTGCGCGGTCTTCACCCTCGTGATCGAGGACGGACTCAAGGGCGTCCAGCCATTCCTGGGTTTCGACGGGATCGAGGTCTTGCATGGCTTGCTCCAGGGCGGAAAGGCTTCCAGAATCGGAGGCCAGGGTTCGCGGCCGACTTCGTGAGTGGGCCTCGTAAATTCTTGGGTTGACCGGGGTAGGGCCGGCTCTGTGTAGTTTTACTACATTCAGACGCCGATTTCAGCCTTTTGGATACAATCTTCGGTAGTAAAACTACAATTATTTTCGCCGCCAGTGATCGCCCCGCTCTAGCGCCGGGTGTTTGCCTTATCCGCGATCTCGCCGGTGGCTCGCCAAAAAGGATAGACCATGAGCCTGCCCGCGCTGGCCTCTTTACCCGCTGCGCTCGATCCCCTGGCCCTGCGCGCGGAGCAGTCCTTGCAGCAGGCATTTGAGCAATTATCTGCTGCGGCGGCGGCGCAATTTTCCGCCTGGCCGGCCGCGCGTCGCGAGACCTTGCGCCGGGTCGGCGCGGCCAGCGATTTCGTCGTGCAGCAGGGGCTGCGCGATCCGCAGATGCTGCTGGAACTGGCGGCTTGCGGTGAGTTGGAGCGGGCCTTAGGGGCGGGCGAGCTGCGTGGGCAGCTGCTCGAGGCCTTGCGCGAGTGCGCCCATGAGGAGGAGCTGGGGCGGCGCTTGCGGCGTTTTCGCAACCGCCAGCAGCTGCGCATCATCTGGCGCGATATCAGCCGTCAGGCCGACCTGATCGAGACCTGCCGCGACCTCTCGGATCTGGCCGATGCCTGCATCGATCTGGCCTATCACTGGCTCTATCCGCAGCACTGCGCCCAGTTCGGCACGCCTGTCGGTCGGCGTTCCGGCGAGCCGCAGCATATGGTGATTCTCGGCATGGGCAAGCTGGGCGCTCATGAGCTGAACCTGTCCTCGGATATCGACCTGATCTTCGGCTACCCCGAGGGCGGCGAGACCCAAGGGGTGAAGCGCCCGCTGGACAACCAGGAGTTCTTTATCCGTCTCGGCCAGAAGCTGATCAAGGCGCTGGACGCCATCACGGTCGATGGCTTCGTGTTTCGCACCGATATGCGCCTGCGCCCCTATGGCTCCTCCGGCTCCCTGGTGTTCAGCTTCAACGCGCTGGAGCAGTACTACCAGGACCAGGGCCGCGACTGGGAGCGCTACGCCATGATCAAGGCGCGGGTGGTGGGTGGCGACCAGGTCGCCGGCGCGCAGTTGCTGGAGATGCTGCGGCCCTTCGTCTATCGGCGCTACCTGGATTTTTCCGCCATCGAGGCGCTGCGCGCCATGAAGCAGCTGATCCAGCAGGAAGTGCGGCGCAAGGGCATGGCCGAGAATATCAAGCTGGGTGCCGGCGGCATCCGCGAGGTGGAGTTTATCGCCCAGGCCTTCCAGCTGATCCACGGCGGGCGCGACCTCAGCCTGCAGCAGCGCTCGCTGTTCGCCGTGTTGCAGACCCTGCAAGGGCAGGGCTATTTGCCCGCCGCGGTGACCGACGAGTTGCGCGATGCCTATGCCTTCCTGCGTTACACCGAGCATGCCCTGCAGGGCATCGACGATCGGCAGACGCAGATGCTCCCCGACGATGAGCGGGATCGTGCGCGGGTGGCCTTTATCATGGGCTTCGACGGTTGGCAGGCCTTTCATGAGCGTCTGATGCACTGGCGTGGCCGGGTCGACTGGCATTTCCGCCAGGTCATCGCCGACCCCGACGAGGAGGTCGAAGGCGATCAGGAGGCGGTGGTCGGTGGTGAGTGGTTGCCGCTGTGGGAGGAGGCGCAGGACGAGGCGGCGGCCTGTCGCCAGCTCAGCGAGGCCGGCTTCGCCGATGGCCTAGGGGCCTGGCAGCGCTTGGTCGGCCTGCGCAACGGCAACCAGGTGCGCGCCATGCAGCGCCTCGGCCGCGAGCGTCTGGACGCCTTCGTGCCGCGTCTGCTGGCCCAGGCGGTGGAGCACGATAACCCGGACCTGGTGCTGGAGCGGGTGTTGCCGCTGGTGGAAGCGGTGGCGCGGCGTTCGGCCTATCTGGTGCTGCTCACGGAAAACCCCGGCGCCCTGCAGCGCCTGTTGATCCTGTGCGCCGCCAGTCCCTGGATCGCCGAGCAGATCACCCGCTTCCCCTTGTTGCTCGATGAGCTGCTCAACGAAGGCCGTCTGTTCAAGCCACCGCTGGCGCCGGAGTTGGCCGCCGAACTGCGCGAACGCCTGACGCGCATCCCCGAGGATGACCTGGAACAGCAGATGGAGGCGCTGCGCCATTTCAAGCTGGCCCACGGTCTGCGCGTGGCCGCCTCGGAAATTGCCGGTAGCCTGCCGTTGATGAAGGTCAGCGATTATCTGACCTGGCTGGCCGAGGCGATTCTCGCGCAGGTGCTGGCCCTGGCCTGGCGTCATACGGTGAGCAAATACGGCACGCCGCGGCGGCTCGACGGCAGCCTGTGCGATCCGGATTTCGTCATAGTCGGCTACGGCAAGGTCGGCGGCCTGGAGTTCGGCCATGGCTCGGACCTGGACCTGGTGTTTATCCACGATGGCGACCCCCAGGCCGAGACCGATGGCGCCAAGCCCATCGACGGCGCGCAGTTCTTCAATCGCCTGGGCCAGCGCATCATCCACCTGCTGACCACCCAGACCAACTCCGGCCAGCTCTATGAGGTGGATATGCGCCTGCGGCCCTCGGGTGCGGCGGGCTTGCTGGTCAGCTCCCTGGGCGCCTTTCTGCGCTATCAGGAGAACGAGGCCTGGACCTGGGAACATCAGGCCCTGGTGCGTGCGCGGGTGCTGGTCGGTTGCCCGCGGGTCGGCCAGGCCTTCGAGGCGGTGCGCGCGCAGGTGCTGGGGCGTGCGCGCGAGCTGGCCACGCTGCGCGGCGAAGTCAGCGAGATGCGCGCGAAGATGCGCGACAACCTCGGCAGCAAGGCCACCGCCGCCGGCACCGCGGCCAACGCCTTCGAGGCCGCGCTTCCCTTCGATCTGAAGCAGGATGCCGGTGGTATCGTCGATATTGAATTTATGGTGCAATACGCGGCCCTGGCCTGGTCGCGCCAGTACCCGGAGCTGCTGGAATTCACCGATAACATCCGCATTCTGGAAGGGCTGGAGCGCGTCGGCATGCTGCCGGGGGAAGATGCCCGGTTGCTGCGGGATATCTACAAGGCCTACCGCGCCGCGGCGCACCGCCAGGCATTGCAGAAGCAGCCTGGGGTGGTGAGTGGTGAGCAGTTCCCGGATGAGCGGCGCAGCGTGATGCGCATCTGGCGGGAACTGGGCTTGAGCTGAATTGATGGTGCCGGCCGCGTATGGCGGCCGGCCTACTCTGTACCAATAGAATTTGAGGAGCAGGCAATTATGTCGATGGCCGATCGTGATGGCGTGATCTGGTATGACGGCGAACTGGTGCCGTGGCGCAGCGCGACCACCCACGTGCTGACCCATACCCTGCACTACGGCATGGGCGTGTTCGAAGGCGTGCGTGCCTACAACACCCCGCAAGGCACGGCGATCTTCCGCCTGGAAGCGCACACCGACCGCCTGTTCGATTCGGCCCACATCATGGGCATGAAGATTCCGTTCAGCAAAGACGAAATCAACCAGGCCACCCGCGCCGCCGTGCGCGAGAACAACCTGGAAAGCGCCTATATCCGCCCTATGGTGTTCTACGGATCTGAAGCCATGGGCCTGCGCGCCACCGGCCTGAAGGTGCAGGTGATAGTCGCGGCCTGGAACTGGGGCGCCTATATGGGCGACGAAGCCCTGCAGGTCGGCATCAAGGTGCGCACCAGCTCCTTTACCCGCCACCACGTCAATATTTCCATGACCCGCGCCAAGGCCAACGGCAACTACATCAACTCGATGCTGGCCCTGCAGGAAGCCATCTCCGGCGGCGCCGACGAGGCCATGCTGCTGGACACCGAAGGCTACGTGGCCGAGGGCTCGGGGGAGAATATCTTCCTGGTCAAGAACGGCGTGGTCTACACCCCGGAAGTGACCTCCTGCCTGAATGGCATCACCCGCAACACCATCCTGACCCTGGCCGCCGAGCAGGGCCTGCAGGTGGTCGAGAAGCGCATCACCCGCGATGAGGTGTATATAGCCGACGAGGCCTTCTTCACCGGCACCGCCGCCGAAGTCACGCCGATCCGCGAAGTCGATGGCCGGCAGATAGGTGCGGGTCGCCGCGGCCCGGTGACCGAGAAGCTGCAGACCGCCTATTTCGACCTGGTGACCGGCAAGACCAGTGCCCACGCCGAATGGCGCACCCTGGTTAAATAAGCGGCACGCTGCGTAGGATGGGTTGAGCGCAGCGATACCCATCGGGGTGGCGCTGCTGAGTTAAGCGTTGAGTCTGTCCGGGAGGCGAAAGCCTCCTTGGTCGTTTCTGGAAACCGCATGAAAATACTGATCGTAGGCCCCAGCTGGGTGGGCGATATGGTGATGGCGCAGACGCTGTTTCAGTGCCTGCAGCAGCGCCACCCCGGCTGCGCAATCGATGTGCTGGCCCCCGAGTGGAGCCGGCCGATTCTCGAGCGCATGCCCGAAGTGCGTCAGGCCCTGAGCTTCCCCCTGGGTCACGGCGTGCTCGAACTGGCCACCCGGCGCAAGATTGGCAAGTCCCTGGCCGGCCAGTACGATCAGGCCATTCTGCTGCCCAATTCGCTCAAGTCCGCCCTGGTGCCGTTCTTCGCCGGCATCCCCAAGCGCACCGGCTGGAAGGGCGAGATGCGCTACGGCCTGCTCAACGATATCCGTGTGCTGGACAAAGAACGCTACCCGCTGATGATCGAGCGCTTTATGGCCCTGGCCTTCGAGCCGGGCGCCGAGTTGGCGCAGCCCTATCCGCGGCCGAGTCTGCGTATTGAGGAAGTCAGTCGCGCCGCGGCGCTGGCGAAGTTCGGCCTGAGCCTGGATCGCCCGGTACTGGCGCTCTGTCCGGGGGCCGAGTTTGGCGAAGCCAAGCGCTGGCCGAGCGAGCATTACGCCCGGGTCGCCGAGGCGAAGATCCGCCTCGGCTGGCAGGTCTGGCTGTTCGGCTCGAAGAACGATCATGGCGTGGGTGAAGATATTCGTTCGCGGTTGATCCCGGGTTTGCGTGAGGAAGCGCTGAATCTGGCCGGCGACACCAGCCTGGCCGAAGCCATCGACCTGCTGTCCGTAGCGTCCGCCGTGGTGTCCAACGATTCCGGCCTGATGCATGTGGCGGCCGCGCTCAATCGTCCGCTGGTGGCGGTGTACGGCTCCACCTCGCCGGCCTTCACCCCGCCTTTGGCCGAGCAGGTGGAGATAGTCCGTCTGGGCCTGGAGTGCAGCCCCTGCTTCGACCGCACCTGCCGCTTCGGCCACTACAACTGCCTGGGCCAGCTCGAGCCGCGCGCGGTGATAGAGGCGTTGGAGCGCCTGGTGGCCGATCCGGTCGAGGTCGAATAGTGCGGGTTCTGTTGATCAAGACCTCCTCGCTCGGCGATGTCATCCACAGCCTGCCGGCCCTGACCGACGCGGTGCGGGCGATTCCCGGCATCCAGTTCGACTGGGTGGTGGAAGAGGGTTTCGCCGAGATTCCCGCCTGGCACCCGGCCGTGGCCCGGGTGATTCCGGTGGCGATCCGCCGCTGGCGCAAGAACCTCTGGCAGACCCTCAGGAGCGGTGAGTGGCGACGCTTTAAACAGCGTCTGGGCGAGACCCGCTACGACCTGGTGATCGACGCCCAGGGCCTGCTGAAAAGCGCCTGGCTGACCCGCTTTGTGGCGGCGCCGGTGGCCGGCCTGGACCGCGACTCGGCGCGCGAGCCCCTGGCCAGCCGCTTCTATGACCGCGCCTACGCGGTGCCGAAGGAGCAGCATGCCCTGGAGCGGGTGCGCCAGCTGTTTGCCCAGGCCCTGGATTATCCGCTGCCCGCCACGGCGGCAGACTACGGCCTAAACCGCGCGCAACTGGCCGATGGCGCGGCGCAGCCCTATCTGTTGTTTCTGCATGGCACCACCTGGCCGAGCAAGCACTGGCCGGAAGCCAACTGGCGCGCGCTGGCCGAGCAGATGAGCGAGCAGGGCTGGGCGATTCGTCTGCCTTGGGGCAACGCGGCGGAGAAGGAACGGGCCGAGCGCCTCGCCGCCGGCATCGAGCATGCCGCCGTGCTGCCCAAGCTGAATCTGGCCGGGGTGGCCAAGGTGATCGCCGGGGCCAGCGCCTGCGTGGCGGTGGATACCGGCCTGGGTCATCTGGCCGCCGCCCTGGATGTGCCGAGCATTTCTTTGTACGGCCCGACCCTGCCGGGACGAGTCGGCGCCTATGGACGCTCGCAGGTGCACCTGTGCGCCACTGGGCCGAATGCCGGCCTGGGTGATCGGCACAAACCCTGCTTCGACAGCCTGGATGCCGAGCGGGTCGCCACCGAGCTGCAAGCCCTTTTGTTGGCCCCGGAGACGCTCTGATGCAACTGGCCTTTATCCTCTATAAGTATTTCCCCTTCGGCGGCCTGCAGCGCGACTTTATGCGCATCGCCCTGGAGTGCCAGGCGCGCGGCCATGCCATCCGCGTCTACACACCGATCTGGGAAGGCGAGGTGCCGGCGGGTTTCGAGCTGGTGCGGGTGCCGGTCAAGGCGCTGTTCAACCACAAACGCAACGAGAAACTCAGGGCCTGGATCGAGGCCGACCTGGCCAGGCGTCCGGTGGATCGAGTGGTGGGCTTCAACAAGATGCCTGGGCTGGATGTCTACTACGCCGCCGATGGCTGCTTCGAGGACAAGGCGCAGACCTTGCGCAACCCGTTGTACAAACGCTGGGGCCGTTACAAGCACTTTGCCGATTACGAACGGGCGGTGTTTGCGCCTGAGTCGAAGACCGAAATTCTGATGATCTCCGAAGTGCAGCAGCCGCTGTTTATCAAGCATTACCACACCCCGCTGCAGCGCTTTCACCTGCTGCCGCCGGGCATCGCCCAGGACCGCCGCGCGCCGGCCAACGCCTTGGATATTCGCGCCGAGTTCCGCCGTGAGTTCAAGCTGGCCGACGATGATCTGCTGCTGGTGCAGATCGGCTCCGGCTTCAAGACCAAGGGCCTGGATCGCAGCCTCAAGGCCCTGGCCGCGCTGCCGCGGGAGTTGAAGCAACGTACCCGTCTGATCGCCATCGGTCAGGACGATCCGCGCGCCTTCCAGTTGCAGGCCAAGGCCCTGGGTCTGTCCGAGCAGGTGCAGATTCTCAAGGGGCGCAGCGATATTCCGCGCTTCCTGTTGGGCGCCGATCTGCTGATCCATCCGGCCTATAACGAAAACACCGGCACCGTGCTGCTGGAGGCCCTGGTCTCCGGTCTGCCGGTGCTGGTCAGCGCTGTCTGCGGCTATGCCCATTACATCGCCGAGGCGGATGCCGGGCGGGTGTTGGCGAGCCCCTTCGAGCAGGAACGCCTCAACCATCTGCTCGCCGATATGCTGGCCGACGAGCAGCGCCGCGCCTTCTGGGGGCGCAATGGCCTGGCCTATGCCGACAGCGCCGACCTGTATTCCATGCCGCAGCGCGCGGCCGATATTATCCTGGCGGCGCGTCCATGAAGTTGGTGTTGGCTGAACCCTTTCAAAGTCTGTGGGCCGGGCGCGATGCCTTTGCCGCGGTCGAGGCCCTGCAGGGCCAGGTCTACCGCGAGCTGGAAGGCCGCCGCACGCTGCGCACCGAGGTCAATGGGCGCGGCTATTTCGTCAAGATCCACCGCGGCATCGGCTGGGGCGAGATAGTCAAGAACCTGCTGACCGCCAAGCTGCCGGTGCTCGGTGCGCGCCAGGAGTGGCAGGCCATTCACCGCCTGCAGCAGGCCGGTGTGCCAACCATGACCGCGGTGGCCTATGGCGAGCGCGGCCATAACCCGGCGGCGCAGCATTCCTTTATCGTCACCGAGGAGCTGGCGCCGACCACCGATCTCGAACAGCTCAGCCTGAACTGGCGTGAGCAGCCGCCCGCGCCGCGCCTCAAGTGGGCGCTGATCGAGGAAGTGGCGCAGATGACCGGGACCATGCACCGCGCCGGGGTCAATCACCGCGACTGCTATATCTGCCACTTTCTGTTGCACACCGATAAGCCGGTGACGGCGGACGATCTGCGCCTGTCGCTGATCGACCTGCACCGCGCCCAGGTGCGCGCCGCCACGCCGCTACGCTGGCGCAACAAGGACCTGGCCGCGCTGTATTTCTCCGCCCTGGATATCGGCCTGACCCGGCGCGACAAGCTGCGCTTCCTGAAACTCTATTTCCAGAAACCGCTGCGGCAGACTCTGCGGGACGAGGCGCGCCTGTTGGCCTGGCTGCAGGGCAAGGCGGACAAGCTTTACGCCCGCAAGCAGCGCTATGGGGATGCGCTCTGATGGCGGGTTGGCACCTCGATTCGGCCTATGCGCAATTGGCTGCCGACTTCGGTGACCTGGAGCGGGTGTTCGCCCTGCAGGGCAAGCGCCTGACCAAGGACCCGCTGTCGGAAGTGATACTGATCGAGCGCGACGGCGTGCGCTATTACGTCAAGCGCTACTGGGGCGCGGGCAAGGGCCTGCGCCGCTATATCGGCCGACCACGGGTCAAGGCCGAATGGCAGAACCTCAAACACTTCGCCAAGTGGGGCGTGCCGACCGCGTCAATCGTCGCCTATGGTCTGGAGCGCGAGCAGGGCCGTTTTGTCCGCGGCGCCCTGATTACCCGCGAGCTGGATAACACCGAAGACCTGGCGCTGTTGGCCAGTCGCAATGATCCGCGCCTGCAGGATCGCCGCTGGGTCGACGGCGTCAGTCGCCAACTGGCCCGCGCCACGCGGACCCTGCATGAGCACCACTTCACCCATAACGACTTGAAGTGGCGCAACTTGTTGGTCAACGAGCGGGCCGAGCTGTTCTTTATCGACTGCCCGACCGGCTCCTTCTGGTGGGGGCCTTTGCTGCGTTACCGCATAGTCAAGGACCTGGCCTGTCTGGATAAGGTCGCCAAGTACAAGCTGTCGCGCAGCCAGCGCCTGCGCTTCTATCTGCAGTACCGGGGGGGGGAGCGTTTGAATGCCAGCGATAAGCAGTGCATCCGCCGGATAGTCGGGTTTTTCGAGGGCAGGGAATGAGTGACTTTATTGCCGCGGCGGATCGCGTGCTGCTGGAACGCCACGGCCTGGCCAGCTACGAGGCGTTGTGGGCGCTGCAACTGGAAGCGGTGGATGAACCCAATACCGAGCGCGGCGGTTGGAGCAGCGTGTATCGCCTGGATCTGGGTGAGGCGGCGTTCTACCTCAAGCGCCAGAGCAACCACCTGACCCGCAATCTGCTGCATCCCTTTGGCGAGCCGACCTTTGCCCGCGAGTTTCGCAATATCCAGCGCTACCAGGCCCTGGGTATTCCGGCGCTGCAGGCGGCCTTCTTCGCCGAGCGGCGGCTGCCGGGCGAGCGCCGGGCCATTCTGCTGACCCGCGCCCTGGATGGCTGGCGCGATCTGGACAGCTTGCTGGCGGCTTGGGGTGCGCGCCCCGAGGCGCAGCGCGCGGGCATTCTGCGTGCCTGCGCCGAGCTGGCCCAGCGCCTGCACGGTGCCGGGCAGATGCATGGCTGCTTCTATCCCAAGCATATCTTTCTCAAGGAAGAGGGCCTCAAGGAAGACGGCGGCGCCTTCAGTGCGCAGTTGATCGATCTGGAGAAGACCCGTCCGCTGTTGTTTGGCGCGCGCGACAGAATCCGCGATCTGGAGCCGCTGCTGCGCCGCGCCAGCGTCTGGAGCGAGGCGGAGGTGCGCCAGTTGCTGGCGGCCTATCTGCCGGCTGGCGCCGACATCGAGCACTGGTGGCGGCTGCTGGGTGCGCGGCGACTGAATAAGGAGGCGCGCCGGTGACCCTTGTCGAGTTGGCGCAAGCCGGGCGTAATCCCGCGCTGCCGCTCTCGATCGAGCTGGCGGATGCTGCCGGCTCGGCCGTCTTGCGCCTGGAACGACTGCTGCGGGTGCTGCCCGGCCAGCGTTATGTCGGCCTGGCCGAGTGGCGGGGGCGCAAGGTGCTGGCCAAGTTGTTGGTGGGCGGCAAAGCCGCGCGGCACTTTCAGCGCGAGTTGCAGGGCGCGCGCTGGCTTGCCGAGCAAGGGCTGAGCACGCCGGCACTGCTTGCCGATGGACTGCGAGAGGGCGAGGGCGGCTGGCTGCTGTTCGACTATCTGGACGGCGCCGAAAGCCTGTGGGATAGCTGGCGCATGGTAGAACGTCAGCCGCTGCTGTCCGAGGCGCAGCAGGCGGTGCTCGGCGCCGCCCTGGGCACAATTGCCCGCCTGCATCGGCAGGGCCTATGGCAGGCCGATCTGCACCTGGACAACCTGCTGCGGCATAACGGCCAGCTATTCGTTATCGACGGCGGCGGGGTGCAGGTCGAAGTGCCGGGCCAGCCGCTGTCCCGCGATAAGGTGCTGGCAAACCTCGGGGTGTTCTTCGCCCAGCTGCCGGCCGAGCTCACACCCTTTATCGAAGAGCTGCTGGTGCAGTACCTGCTGGTCAACGGCGAGCATGCCCTGCCGCTGGAAGCCCTGCTCGAGGAAGTGGCCAAGGTGCGGCGCTGGCGCCTGCGCGACTACCTGAAGAAAATCGCCCGCGATTGCAGCCTGTTCAGCGCCAAAGTGGGGGCCTTCGGCCTGCGCATAGTGCGCCGTGACGAGGAAAGCGCCCTGGAGCCGCTGCTGGATCGGCTCGATGGGCTGACCGAGCAAGGGCATATCTATAAGACCGGCGGCGCCGCCACCGTGGCGCGGGTCGAACTGGCCGGCCGGCCCTTGGTGGTCAAGCGTTACAACATCAAGAACTTCGCCCATTGGCTGAAGCGCTTCTGGCGCCCCAGTCGTGCCTGGCACAGCTGGGTCGAGGGGCAGCGCCTGCAGCTGCTCGGCATCGCCACCCCGCGCCCGCTGGCCGTGCTGGAGCGGCGCTGGTGCTGGCTGCGCGGGCGCGCCTACCTGATTACCGAATATTGCGGCGGGCAGGATATAATCGCGCGTTTTCACGGCTATCTGCAGCAATCGCCGCCTGAATCCGACCTGTTGGCCCTCGATCGCCTGTTCGCCGCCTTGCTGCGCGAACGCATCAGTCATGGCGATCTTAAGGGGCACAATCTGCTTTGGATTGAAGAGCAGGACGACGGGCGCTGGTCGCTGATCGACCTGGACGCCATGCAGCAGCATCGCAGTGAACGCAGTTTCGCCAGGGCCTATGCCCGCGATCGCGCCCGCTTTTTACGCAACTGGCCGGCTGACTCCCAGCTGTGCCAACTGCTCGACCAACGCTTACCGCAGGTGCCCGGCACCTGCCCGAAATAGAGGCAAAACCAGTGGCATTGACCATTCTCGGCCTGTCCGGCGCTCTCAGTCATGATCCTTCC
>Ga0209343_10001960_pt1 | contig 27259 bp, 29 predicted proteins | sample RifCSPlowO2_02_FD_184026 | JGI IMG/M metagenome (GOLD analysis project Ga0209343, IMG submission 184026) | Groundwater microbial communities from Rifle, Colorado - Rifle CSP2_plank lowO2_0.2 (SPAdes) (version 2) | ecosystem: Environmental > Aquatic > Deep subsurface > Groundwater | place... | reverse complement strand
CGCGGCCCCCGCCGCGCCCCCGGCCGCGGCGCTCGCGCGGGCGCTCGCGGAGCTCGCCGGGGAGGACCCCGCCAGGCGCGAGGCCGCGGTCGCGCGCCTCGGCGAGACGCGCGACCCGAAATGGCTGGCGTTCCTCGCGGCGCTCCGCGAGGGCGGCGTCTACGCCCGCACGCGCGGCGGCACGCTCGAGCTCGTCGTCGGCGGGGCGAAGGCCGCGCGCGGGGATCAGGAGGTCATCGAGATCCAGAGCGCCTACGACCGCGCGCCCCTCGGGACCGTGCCGCTCGCCGGCCTCACGGAGGTGCCGGCGGACCGGCGGCTCCGGCTCGCCATCAAGCCGTTCCTCGACGCGGACGAGACGCGCGCGCAGCTCGCGAACCCGGACCCCGCCGTGCGCCGCGGCGCCGCGGTCAAGCTCGGCAACCAGGCCGACGCCGGCGCGGCCGCGGTGGTCGAGGAGGCGCTCGCGAAGGAGCCGGACCGCTGGGCGCGCCGGGCCCTCACGGAAGCCCTCGCGCTGATCCGGCTGGCCCACGGCGCGCCCGAGGCCCGGGCGGCCGCGGCCGCGACGCTCGGCGCGATCCACTCGATGAACGGGCTGCCCGCCCTGGGGCGCCTCGCCGGCGACGCCTCGGCGTCCCCGGCGGAGCGCGAGGCGGCGACACTCGCCATCCGCCGCATCGAGCGCTGGGCGCTGCTCGCGACGGCGGTGGAGACCCTGTTCCAGGGCGCCTCGCTCGCCTCGATCCTGCTGCTGATGGCGCTCGGCCTGGCGATCGTGTTCGGCCTCATGGGCGTGATCAACATGGCGCACGGCGAGCTGATGGCGCTCGGCGCCTACGCGACGTTCGTCGTCCAGAACTGGTTCCGGGCCCAGTGGCCCGAGCGCTTCGACGCGTACTTCCTCGTCGCGCTGCCCATCGCGTTCCTGGTGGCCGCGGCGGTCGGGTTGCTCCTCGAGCGCGGCGTGATCCGGTTCCTCTACGGGCGGCCGCTCGAGACGCTGCTCCTGACGTGGGGCGCCTCGCTCATCATCCAGCAGGGGCTGCGGCTGTGGTTCGGCGCGGCCAACGTGGACGTCAGCGCCCCGAGCTGGCTCTCGGGCGGCGTGCCGGTGATGGCCAGCGTCACGTTCCCCTACAACCGGGTGTTCATCATCGCCCTGGCCACCGTATCGGTCGCGGCGACCTACGGGCTGCTCTTCCGGACGGGCGCGGGCCTCCGCATCCGGGCCGTGACCCAGAACCGCGCCATGAGCTCGTGCCTCGGCGTGCGCGCCGGGGTGGTGGACGCGACCACGTTCGCCTTCGGCGCCGGGCTCGCGGGGCTCGCCGGGTGCGCGCTCACGCAGATCGGCAACGTGGGGCCGTCGCTCGGCCAGAACTACATCGTCGACTCCTTCATGGTCGTCGTGACCGGCGGCGTGGGCAAGCTCGCCGGGACGATCCTGGCGGCGGCGGGCCTGGGCGGGCTGACGAAGGGCATCGAGCCGGCGCTGGGCGCGGTGTTCGGCAAGGTCGCGATCCTCGTCGGCGTCATCCTGTTCCTCCAGCGGCGGCCGGCGGGCCTGTTCGCGACGCGGGGGCGCGATGCCGAGGCGTGAGGCGGTCCTCGTCGCGGCGGCCGCGGTCGTCCTCGCGGTGGTGCTCCCGCTCCTGAACCTGCTGCCCGCCGGCTCGCCGCTCGCGGTCTCGAACTTCACGCTCAACCTCTTCGGCAAGTTCCTGGCGTACGCGATCCTGGCGCTCGGGCTCGACCTCCTGTGGGGCTACGCGGGCGTCCTCTCGCTCGGGCACGGCCTCTTCTTCGGCCTCGGCGCCTACGCGATGGGGATGCACCTGATGCTCGAGATCGGCGCCCAGGGCGTCTACCAGAGCGCGCTCCCCGACTTCATGGTCTGGAACCGGGTGACCGCGCTGCCCCTGTTCTGGCGCCCCTTCGAGAGCGGCGCCTTCACGCTGCTCGCGATCGTGCTCGTCCCGGCGCTCTGCGGCCTCGCGTTCGGCTACCTCGCGTTCCGGAGCCGGATCCGCGGCGTGTACTTCGCGATCATCACGCAGGCGCTCGCGCTCAGCGCGTGGCTCGTGTTCAATCGCAACGAGATGAACCTCGGCGGCACCAACGGGCTCGCCGACTTCAAGACCATCTTTGGATTTTCGCTGCACCGGGCGTCCACCCAGCGGGGCCTCTACGTCGCCACCGCGCTCGCGCTCGTGGGGGCGTACCTCCTCTGCCGCTGGATCACGCTCACGCGGGCGGGGAAGGTGCTCGTCGCGATCCGCGACAGCGAGACGCGCGTGCTGTTCTCCGGCTACTCGCCCGCGGCCTACAAGCTCTTCGTCTTCGTGGTCTCCGCGGCGCTCGCGGGCGTCGCCGGCGCGCTCTACGCGCCGCAGGTCGGGATCATCACGCCGGCGAAGATCGGCGTGCTGCCGTCCATCGAGATGGTCGTCTGGGTGGCGGCGGGCGGCCGGGGCACGCTCTACGGCGCGGTGCTGGGCGCCCTTGGCGTCAACTGGGTCCAGAGCTGGCTCACCACGAGCTACCCGGACCTGTGGCTGCTCTTCCTCGGGGCGCTGTTCATGGGCGCCGTGCTGTTCTTTCCCGACGGCGCGGTCGGCGCGCTGGGCCGCCTCTGGGCGCGCGCGCGCCGGCTGGTCGCCGGACCGGGGCAGCGGGCGAGCCTCGACGCCCCGCTCCTGGTCCGGGCCCCCCACGGCTCGATCCGGCCCCAGGGCTCCGACAAGTGACCACCGCGACCAGCATCATCTACCTCGAAGACGTCACCGTGAACTACGACGGCTTCAAGGCGCTCCACCACCTGAACTTCTTCATGGACCGGCGCGAGCTGCGCGTGGTGATCGGGCCGAACGGCGCGGGCAAGACGACCCTGCTCGACGTCGTCTCCGGCCGCGTCAAGCCGGAGAGCGGCCGGGTGATCTTCGGCCACCACACCGACCTGCTCCCGCTGCCCGAGAACGCGATCGCCCAGCTCGGCGTCGGCCGCAAGTTCCAGACGCCGTCGGTGTTCGTGAACCTCACGGTGTGGGACAACGTCGAGCTCTCGCTCCGGCGGGCGAGCAAGGGCGTGTTCGCCGCGCTCCGGCAGCGCGACCTCGCGGACGAGCGGGCGCGGATCGCCGAGACGCTCGCGACGGTGGCGCTCGCCGACAAGGCCGGCGCCCCGGCGGGCGCGCTCTCGCACGGCGAGAAGCAGTGGCTCGAGATCGGGATGGTCATCGCCCAGGACCCGGAGCTCCTGCTGGTGGACGAGCCGGTCGCGGGCATGACCGACGACGAGACCGCGCGCACCGGGGCGCTGCTCGAGCGGATCGCCGCCGACCGCTCCGTGCTCGTCATCGAGCACGACATGGAGTTCGTGCGGCAGATCGCCCGGAAGGTGACCGTCCTCCACCAGGGCAGCGTGCTCTGCGAGGGGCCGGTCGAGCAAGTGCAGGGCGACCCGCGGGTGCTCGAGGTGTACCTGGGACGGCGGCGGGAGGCGGCCGATGCTGTCCGTTGAGGGGCTCGACGTCGCCTACGGCGAGTCGCAGGTGCTCTGGAGCGTGGACCTCGAGGTCGCGGCCGGCGAGCTCGTGTGCCTCATGGGGCGCAACGGCGTCGGCAAGACCACGCTGCTCAGGACCGCGATGGGACTCCTGCCGGCGCGGCGCGGTCGCGTCAGGTTCGACGGCGCCGACGTCACCGCGTGGCCGACCGACCGGCGGGTGCGCGCGGGCATCGGCTACGTCCCGCAGGGCCGCGAGATCTTCCCCCACCTCACGGTCGCCGAGAACCTCCGGATGGCGCTGCTCGGCTGCGGGCGCGCGCGCGGCATCGAGGAGCCGCTCGAGCTGTTCCCGGCGCTCCGGCCGCTGCTCGCGCGCAAGGGGGGCGTGCTCTCGGGCGGCGAGCAGCAGATGCTCGCGATCGGGCGGGCGCTCCTGACGCGGCCGAAGCTCCTGATGCTGGACGAGCCGACCGAGGGCATCCAGCCCTCGATCATCCTGGAGATCGAGGAGGCGCTCCGCCGCATCAAGCGCGAGCTGGGGCTGGCCGTCCTCCTGGTCGAGCAGTACCTCGACTTCGCCGAGCGGCTCGCCGACCGCTACGTGATCATGGCCAAGGGCGCGGTGGTCGCCGCCGGGGCGACCCGCGAGCTCCGACCCGAGATGGTGCGCCAGCACCTCGCCGTCTGAACCGGAGCCGCCGGGAGGTCCGACGATGCACCTGACGCCGAGGGAGCAGGAGAAGCTCCTGATCTTCACCGCCGCCGAGGTCGCGCGCCGCCGGCGCGCCCGCGGTCTCAAGCTCAACCATCCCGAGGCGCTCGCGCTGATCACGGCGGAGATCCTCGAGGGGATCCGTGACGGGCGCACGGTCTCCGAGCTGATGGAGTCCGGCCTCTCGATCCTCGGGCGTGCCGACGTGATGGAGGGCGTGCCCGAGATGCTCGACGAGATCCAGGTGGAGGGGACGTTCCCCGACGGCACCAAGCTCGTCACGGTCCACCGTCCGATCCGGTGAAGGGAGGGAGCGCGTGATTCCCGGCGAGTATCTCCTGGGCGAGGGCGACATCGTCGCCAACGCCGGACGCAGGACGGTCGAGCTCACGGTGACCAACACGGGGGACCGGCCCATCCAGGTCGGCTCGCACTTCCACTTCTTCGAGGTGAACCGCGCGCTCGGGTTCGACCGGGCCCTCGCGTTCGGCATGCGCCTGGACGTCCCCGCGGGGACGGCCGTCCGCTTCGAGCCGGGCGACGCCAAGCGCGTCACGCTCGTCGAGCTCGCCGGCGCCAAGCGCGTGTTCGGCCTGAACGCGCTGACCGACGGCGGCTCGCGCGAGCGGGCGCTGGCGCGGCTCGGCGAGTGGGAGCGCCGCCCATGAGCCTCCGGATCCCGCGCCGGCAGTACGCCGACCTCTACGGCCCGACGGTCGGGGACCGCGTGCGGCTCGCCGACACCGAGCTCCTGATCCGCATCGAGCGCGACCTGACCGTGCCGGGCGAGGAGGCGAAGTTCGGCGGCGGCAAGGTCCTCCGCGACGGCATGGGGCAGTCGGCCCGCGCGACGCGCGCCGACGGCGTGCTCGACACCGTGATCACGAACGCCGTGATCGTGGACCACTGGGGCATCGTGAAGGCCGACATCGGCATCCGCGACGGCCGCATCGCGGGCATCGGCAAGGCGGGCAATCCCGACCTCATGGCCGGCGTCACTGCCGGCATGGTGGTCGGCGCGGGGACCGAAGTCATCGCGGCCGAAGGCCGGATCGTCACGCCCGGCGGCCTCGACGCCCACATCCACTTCATCTGCCCGCAGCTCGTGACGGAAGCCATCAGCGCGGGCCTGACCACGATGGTCGGCGGCGGCACCGGGCCGGCGACCGGCACCAACGCCACCACGTGCACGCCCGGCGAGTGGAACCTGCACCGGATGCTCGAGGCCGCCGAGGCGTTTCCCGTGAACCTCGGCTTCCTCGGCAAGGGCAACGGCTCGGCGCCCGAACCTTTGCGCGAGCAGGTGCTCGCGGGCGCGATCGGGCTCAAGCTCCACGAGGACTGGGGGACCACGCCGGCCGCCATCGACACGGCGCTCGCGGTCGCCGACGAGCTCGACGTGCAGGTCGCGATCCACACCGACACGCTCAACGAGGCGGGCTTCGTCGAGGACTCGATCCGCGCGTTCAAGGGGCGGACGATCCACACCTACCACACCGAGGGCGCCGGCGGCGGCCACGCCCCCGACATCATCCGGGTGTGCGGCGAGCCGAACTGCCTGCCGTCGTCCACGAATCCGACGATGCCGTTCACCGTGAACACGATGGACGAGCACCTCGACATGCTGATGGTCTGCCACCACCTGAACCCGTCGATCCCGGAGGACCTCGCGTTCGCCGAGTCGCGCATCCGCGCCGAGACGATCGCGGCCGAGGACGTCCTGCACGACCTCGGCGCGATCAGCATGATGTCGTCGGACTCGCAGGCGATGGGGCGCGTCGGCGAGGTCGTGATCCGTACCTGGCAGACCGCCGACAAGATGAAGCGGCAGCGCGGCCCGCTCCCGGGCGAGGCGCCGGGCGACGACAACCGGCGCGTCAAGCGTTACGTGGCGAAGTACACGATCAACCCGGCGATCGCCCACGGCCTCGCCGAGCACGTGGGCTCCATCGAGGCCGGCAAGCTCGCGGACCTCGTGCTCTGGCGCCCGGCGTTCTTCGGCGTGAAGCCCGAGCTGGTGGTGAAGGGGGGCCTGATCGCCTGGGCCGCGATGGGCGACCCGAACGCGTCGATCCCGACGCCCCAGCCGGTGCTCTACCGGCCGATGTTCGGCGCGCTCGGCCGCGCGCGGAGCGCCACGGCCCTGACGTTCGTGTCGCGCGCCGCGCTCGAGCGCGGGGTGCCCCAGCAGCTCGGCCTCGCGCGGCGGGCGGTCGCCGTCTCCCGGTGCCGCGGGATCGGCAAGCGCGACATGATCCACAACGACGCGGTCCCGCACATCGACGTCGACCCGGAGACGTACGAGGTGCGGGCCGACGGCGAGCGCCTCACGTGCGAGCCTGCGCGGGTGCTGCCGATGGCGCAGCGGTATTTTCTGTTTTGATGGGGGGCCCCGACATGGCCCCCCATCCCCCCCGGGGTGCGCGGGCGGTGCGAGACTCGGACGCCGACGTGCCGGTGGTCACGGAGACGCACGTGCACGTGGGCGCGCGCGAGCTCCAGGGGCTCGAGCGCGACGCGCTCGTGCTCACGGCGGAGGAGCGCCGGTGGGGGCGGCGCCGGGTCACGACGCGCGCGGGCCGCCCGCTCGCACTGGCGCTCCCGACCGGCAGCGCGCTGACGCCCGGCGACGTCCTCCACGTCGGGCCCGGGTTCTACGTCGTGATCGAGGCCGCGTCCGAGCCGGTGCTGGCGGTCCTGCCGCGCTCGCGCGAGGAGGGGCTCCGCGTCGCGTTCGAGGTCGGCAACCGCCACTTCACGCTCGCGCTCGACGGCGAGCGCCTGCTCGTGGCCGACGACCCGGCCATGGAGCAGCTCCTCGGACGCCTCGGCATCGCCTTCGCGCGCACGCGGGCCGTGTTCGTGCCCGTCGGCGCGGGCCACCGCCATGGGCACTGACATCGACGTCGGGGGGAGCGGCGATCGCTCCCCCCGACACCCCCTAACGGGATCGCGCGTGCCGGATTCCCTCACGGCCGCCGAGCCGGCGCTGCTCGCGCTCCTGCAGCTCGCCGACGGGCTGTTCCCGGCGGGCGGCTTCGCCCACTCGTTCGGGCTCGAGACCTACGCCCAGGAGGGGCGCCTCGCCGACCGCGCCGGCCTCGAGGCGCTGGTGGCCGCGCACCTCGAGGGCGCGGCGGGGCCGTCCGACGCGGTGGCGGTCGCGCTGGCGTCGCGCCTCGCCCGGGACGGCGACGTCGCCGGCCTGACGGCGCTCGACGCGCGGCTCGACGCCATGAAGTGCGTCCCCGAGTTCCGGGCCGCGAGTCGGCAGATGGGCCGGCAGACGCTGCGCGCCGCCGCGGGCCTCGGCGCCGACCCGGTCCTGGGTGAGCTCGCGCGCGGCGCGGACGACGGCCTCACGCCGGGCCACCACGCCGTCGCCTTCGGCGCGGCGGCCGGCCGCAGCGGGGCGGAGCCCGGGGCGGCGGCGGCGGCGTACCTGTACTCGACGGCCGCGCTCCTCGTCGGCGCCGGCCTGCGCCTCATCGCCCTCGGCCAGCTCGACGGCCAGCGCGTCCTCGCGGCGCAGCGCCCGCGGATCGCGCGGCTGGCCGCGGCCGCCGCGGCGGCGAGCGCGGACGACATGTGGAGCTTCACACCCGGGCTCGAGCTCGCGGGCCTCCGCCACGCGGCCCTCGACATGCGGCTGTTCCGGTCGTGACCACGACGACGATCCCGCGCCCGCTCAAGGTCGGCATCGGCGGCCCCGTCGGCTCGGGAAAGACGGCGCTGACGGAGGCGCTCTGCCTCCGGCTGCGCGACGCGCTCGACATGGCGGTCATCACCAACGACATCTACACGAAGGAGGACGCCGAGTTCCTGATCCGGCGCGGCGCCCTGCCGGCGGCGCGCGTGATCGGCGTCGAGACGGGCGGCTGCCCGCACACCGCGATTCGCGAGGACGCCTCGGTGAATCTTGAAGCCGTGCACGCCCTGCTGCGGGCGTTCCCGCGCCTCGAGCTGCTGCTGATCGAGAGCGGGGGCGATAATCTCGCGGCCACGTTCAGCCCCGAGCTGGTCGACGCGGCGATCTACGTGATCGACGTCGCCGAGGGCGAGAAGATCCCGCGCAAGGGCGGGCCGGGGATCACGCGCTCGGACCTGCTCGTGATCAACAAGATCGACCTGGCGCCTCACGTCGGCGCGGACCTCGCCGTGATGGCGCGCGACTCGCGGCGGATGCGCGGCGCCCGGCCCTTCGTCTTCACCAACCTCCGGACGGGCGAGGGGGTGGATGCGGTCCTCGCCTGGCTCCGCGACGATCTGCTCCTCGAGCCCGCGGGGCGTGAAGGCGGAGCCTCCCGCCCGCGCCCGCCCGCTGCGTGAGGACGTCGACCGATCCAGGCCTCGCCCGCGTCGGGCGCGACGGGGCGCTCCGGCTCGCGCTCGAGCGGCGCGGCGCCGGCACGGTGCTCGTGCGGTGCGGCTACACGCTGCCGCTGCAGGTGCTCGCGCCGGTCGCGCTCGACGACCCGGCGGCGGTCGTCTCGATCCTGAACCCGACCGGGGGCGTCCTCGGGGGTGACCGGCTCCGGATCGACGTCGAGGCTGGCCCGGCCGCCCACGCCGTGCTCACGACGCCCTCGGCGAATCGCGTGTACCGCGCGCCCGCGGCGCCGGCGACCCAGGCCGTGCGGCTCCGCCTGGGCGCGGGCGCGATCCTCGAGTGGGTCCCCGACCACACGATCCCGTATCCGGGCTCGGCCTTCCGCCAGGCGATCGACGCCGAGGTGGACGACGGCGCCGTGCTCGTGCTGGTCGACGCCTTCGCGGCGGGGCGGATCGCGCGCGGCGAGGCGTGGCGCTTCGCGCTGCTCGAGAGCGCCGTCAGCGTCCGCGACCGCGCGGGCCTCGTCCTGCACGACCGGTTCGTGCTCGGCGGGGGGCGCGCGGCGGCCGGGCCGGGATTCGCCGAGGGCCACGCCTACTTCGCGTCGGTCGTGGTGGTCGCCGACCGCGGCCTCGCGGCGTTCGCCGCGGCCGCGGGCCGCGTGCTCGCGGGCGTCGCCGGAGCCACGGGCGGCGTCGCGATGCTGCCGCGCCGGGGCGCGCTCGTCCGCTGCCTCGCCGCGGATGCGCCGGCGCTCGGCGCGGCGCTCGACGCGCTCTGGGCCGCCGCCCGGCGCGAGCTTGCCGGGCTGCCACCGCTCGCGCTCCGCAAGCCCTGAGCCGACGTCGGGGGGAGCGACCGCCGCTCCCCCCGACACCCCCCAACGCGATCGCGTGTGCCCGATTCCTTCACGCCCTCTGAGCCGGCCCCGACGAGGCGGTGGCGGAATCGCCACGTTTCCGCTAGACTCTCGCTCGGGTGTCATGTTCAACCTGATCCCGAAGGAAGTCCGGTTCTACGACTACTTCGAGCAGCAGTCCCGGAACCTCGTCAGGGCCGGCGCCCTGCTCCGCGAGCTCGTCTACGACTTCCCGGACGCCCGGGCCAAGGCCCACGCGATCAAGGAGGTCGAGCACCAGGGCGACCAGATCACGCACGAGATCGTCAAGCGCCTGAACACGACGTTCATCACGCCCATCGACCGCGAGGACATCCACGACCTCGCCACGCGCCTGGACGACGTGCTCGACTACATCGAGGCGGCCGCCGAGCGGCTCGTGGTCTATCGCATCAAGGAGCCGACCTCGGCGTGCCGGGCGATGGCCGACGTCATCGTGCAGATCATCGCGGCGACGGACCGGTGTATCCACTGCCTGCGCGCGATGGACCCGGGCTTCCACGAGCACGCGGTCGAGGTGAACCGCCTCGAGAACAGCGCGGACACGCTCCTCCGGGAGAGCCTCGCCGCGCTGTTCGACGAGGGCGGCGACCCGATCGACGTGATCAAGTGGAAGGAGATCTACGAGACGCTGGAGACCGTCACCGACCGCTGCGAGGACGTCGCGAACGTGATCGAGGGGATCATTCTCAAGATGGCCTGAGCGTGCTCACCGCCCTCGTCTTCATCATCCTCGTCGCGCTCGTCTTCGACTTCATCAACGGCTTCCACGACGCCGCCAACTCGATCGCCACCGTCGTCTCGACCCGCGTGCTCACGCCGCTCCAGGCGGTCGCCTGGGCCGCGTTCTTCAACTTCGTCGCCGCCTTCGGCTTCGGCGTCCACGTGGCGACGACCGTGGGCAAGGGCGTGGTGGACGCGAACGTCGTCGACCAGTGGGTGATCCTCGCCGGGCTCCTCGGCGCGATCGCGTGGGACCTGATCACGTGGTACTGGGGGCTGCCGACCAGCTCCTCGCACGCGCTCATCGGCGGCTTCGTCGGCGCCGCGCTGGTCAAGGCGGGCCCCGCCTCGCTCGTCGCGAGCGGGCTCGTCAAGATCGGCGTGTTCATGATCCTGGCGCCGCTCATCGGGCTCAGCGTCGGCTTCGGGATGATGCTGCTCACGCTCCGGACGTTCCGGCGCGAGACGCCGGGGCGCGTGGACAAGATCTTCCGCCGCGGGCAGCTCCTCTCGGCCGCGGCCTACAGCCTCGGCCACGGCACGAACGACGCCCAGAAGACGATGGGGATCATCGCGATCCTGCTCTTCTCGACGGGGCACCTGGGCCCGGAGTTCTACGTGCCGTTCTGGGTGGTGCTGGCGGCGCACGCGGCGATCGGCCTCGGCACGCTGTCCGGCGGCTGGCGGATCGTCAAGACCATGGGGATGCGGATCACGAAGCTCCGCCCGATCGGCGGCTTCTGCGCCGAGACGGCCGGGGCGCTGACGCTGATCGGCACCGCGATCGGCGGCATCCCGGTGAGCACGACCCACACGATCAGCGGCTCGATCATGGGCGTCGGCGCGGTGCAGCGCTTCTCCGCCGTGCGCTGGGGTGTGGCGGGCCGCATCGTCTGGGCGTGGATCTTCACGGTCCCGGCCTCGGCGCTGGTCGCGGCGGCCGCCTGGCTCCTGATCCGCGTCCTCGTGGCCTGAGCGCGTCAGAAGTCGGTGTCGGGCGCCCCGGCCTGCGCCGCCGCACCCATCCGCTGCTGGCGCCGGTGCTGCCAGAGCGCCAGCCCGACCGACGCGACCGAGGCCAGGAGCATCCCGCCCGAGAGCGGACGCGTCAGGAACAGCCACGGGTCCGCGTCGGTCATGAGCGCGCGCACCAGGTTCACCTCGATCTGGTCGCCGAGGATGACGCCGAGGATCAGCGGCGCGAGCGGGAAGCGGAACTTCACCAGCAGGTAGCCCAGCACGCCGAAGATCAGCAGCACGTAGACGTTCTCGATGATGTTGTTCAGCGCGTAAGCGCCCACGGTGCAGAGCACGAGCACGACCGGGATCAGCACCGACTTCGGCACCTGCACGACTCTCAGATAGAAGCGCGCGCCGAGCCACTGGAGCACGAGCATCACCGGGTGCGCCACGAGGTAGGCGGCGAAGATGCCGTAGGCGACGCGCGGCTCCTGGCTGATGAAGAGCGGCCCGGGCTGGATCCCGTGGATGATCATGGCGCCGAGCATCACCGCGGTCACCGCGTCGCCCGGGATGCCGAAGGCCATGATCGTGACGAGCGAGCCCCCGACGTTGGCGTTGTTCGACGACTCCGAGGCGATGACGCCCTCGGGGATCCCCGTGCCGAACTTCTCCGGGCGCTTCGAGAACTTCTTGGCCTGATCGTAGGCCATGACGTTGGCGGCGCTGCCGCCGATCGCGGGCAGGACGCCGATCCACACGCCGATGAGCGTGGACCAGAGCAGGAGGAACGGCCGGCTCAGGATCTCCCGGATCACGGACAGGTGCGAGACGGCGAGGCTCGGCGCCTCGACGCGCGGCGGTGCCACGTTCCCGCCCATCCTCTCGAGGTCGGTCATGATCTGCGCGAACGCGAAGATCCCGATCAGGACCGGCAGGAACTGGAAGCCCGACCTGAGGAATTCGGTGCCGAGCGTCAGGCGCGGCACGGCCATGATCGGGTCCGAGCCGATCACGGTCACGATGAGCCCGATCGCGCCGGAGAGGAGCCCCTTGAGGAGCGAGGCCTCGGTGAGGCCGGCGACCATCGAGAGGGCGAAGATGAACAGCGAGAAGTACTCCCAGGGGCCGAACTCGAGCGCGAACGCGGCGAGGGGGCCGGTGGCGCCGATCAGGAAGGCGGCGCCGAGCAGGCCGCCGAACACGGAGGCCCAGGTGCCGAGCCACACGGCGCGCCCCGGCTCGCCCTTGCGCGCCATCGGGAAGCCGTCGAAGGTCGTCGCGATCGCCGAGGGCGTCCCCGGGATGCCGAGCAGGCACGCGGTGACGAGCCCGCCCGCCGAGCCGCCGACGTAGACGCCGGTCATCGCCGCGAGCCCCTGGAGGGGATCGAGGGCGAAGGTGAAGGGGAGCACGAGGATGATCGTCATCGTGATCGTCACGCCGGGGAGGGAGCCGCCGATCATCCCCGCGAGCGTGCCGATCGAGAGCGGCAGCAGGTACGCGGGGCGGACGATCTCGGCCAGGCTCGCGAGGAGGTAGCCGAACACCGCTCAGAACCCCGTGAGGCGGCCGCGCGGCAGCAGCACCGAGAGGTAGACCTCGAAGACGTAGTACGTCACCAGCGTCGTCGCGAGGGCGACCGACAGGCCGCGCGCCCAGCGCAGGCGCGGCCACTCGAGGGCCGTCTGGAGGCCGGCGACGAAGAGGAAGGTCGCCACGCGGTAGCCGAGCCAGGGGAGGAGGAAGACGTACGCGCCGAAGATCACGAACGCGAGGAGGACGAGGCGGTAGCGCACCGGCGGCACGGCGGGGCGCCGCCGGCGGGCGAGGTCCGTCACGACGAGCGCGAGGCTCAGGACGGCCGTGACCACGAACAGGATGCGCGGGTAGAACGCCGGCCCGATGGGCACGAGCGCGGGCTTGGGCATCCCCCGCGTGAGCGCGAGGAGCCCGAGCGACGCGACCAGGCAGACGAGCCCGGCGATGCCGTCCCGGCTGATCACCGCCGCCCGGATCCCGTCAGCGCTTGAGCAGCCCGAGGTCGCGCGCGAGGTCGTGGTTGAGCTGGTCGTTGCGCTTCAGGAACTCGGCGTACGCCTTGCGGTCCAGGAAGCGCACGGCCGTGCCCTGCTTGGCCATGTCCTCGGCGAACTTGGGCTCGGCGGTCGCCTTGGCGCACGCGGTCTCGAGCTTCGCGACGGCGTCGGCCGGTGTGCCCTTCGGCACCACGAGCCCGCGGGTGACCGCGTAGACGACGTCCACGCCGAGCTCCTTGAGCGTCGGCACGCTCGGCGCCTGCGGCAGCCGCTTCTCGGTCGCGATCGCGATGAACTTGAGCTGGCCGGCGTCGACCTTGCCCTTCTGCGTCAGGTTCGAGTCGGTGAGGTCGATGTGGCCGCCGAGGATCGCGTTCATGCGCGGCGCGAGGCCCTCGTAGGAGACGTACTTGAGCTTGATCCCGGCCGACTTCTCGATCAGCGCCGGGAAGAAGTGGCTGGTCGAGCCGAGCGTGGCGCCGACCGTGATCTGGCCCGGGCGCGCCTTGGCGTCGCCGAGGAGCTCCTGCCAGGAGGTCCACTTGGTCTTCGGGCTCGCGGTGAGCACGGACGGCGTGGCCGACACCGTGCACACGGGCTCGAAGTCCTTGTACGAGACGTCCGAGACGCCCGTGTAGTACGTCGAGTGGATGTAGTCGTGGGTGGCGTAGACGGTGTAGCCGTCGGGCGGCGAGTTCTTCGCCTCGCGCGCGCCGACCGTGCCCGAGGCCCCGGTGACGTTGGCGATGACGATGGTCGCGCCGAGGTGCTTCTGGAGCTGCGGCCCGAACGGACGGAAGATCGCGTCGGTGTCGCCGCCGGCGGCCCACGGCACGATCAGCTTGACCGGGCGGTCGGGATACGCGGCGAGGCCCGCGGAGGCGGCGACGAGCACGACGACGACGAGGGCGAGCGCGACGAGCGGTAGACCGAAGCGGCGCATCGGAGTCTCCTTTCTCGCGTGGCAACCGGCCGATGATAGCACGCGCCGCCGGGCACGGGTCTCACGGCGCCCCGTGCCCGGCGGCGCCCGTGGACCGCCACGCCGTGGCGCGCCCGGCGAGGCTTGACATATCAAAAAGTCTTGATGTATGCTCCGCCCATGACGACGACGCCCGCCCGGAGCCTCGGGCGCATGGCCGGGCTCTTCCGCGCGCTCGCCGACGAGACGCGGCTCGGCATTCTCGTGCGGCTGCGCGACGGCGAGCAGTGCGTCTGCGACCTCGCCGACGCGCTCGATGCGGGGCAGTCGCGCCTGTCGTTCCACCTGAAGACGCTCAAGGACGCGGGCCTGCTCCGCGACCGGCGGCAGGGGCGATGGGTGTACTACGCGCTCGACCGGGAGGCGGTGGCGGAGGCGCTCGACGCGCTCGAGGCGCTCGGCGGGTCTGCCCGCGGGTTCCGGCTGGCGGCGGCGCGACGCGGCGACTGAATTTTTTTGCCCGCACGCATCAAGAGTTCTTGATGCGCGGGCGAGGGAGGACGAGCATGGCGGACGACATCAAGGCGATCGTGAAGGACCGGTACGGCAAGGCGGCGCTCCGGGTCGTGAGCGGCGGCGGCTCGTGCTGCGGGGGCGCTTCCTCGCGGGGCGAGGCGGACCCGATCACCTCGAACCTCTACGGCACCGGCGAGACCGCGGAGCTGCCCGCGGAGGCGGTCGCGGCCTCGCTCGGCTGCGGCAATCCGACCGCGCTCGCCGAGCTCCGGCCCGGCGAGACCGTGCTCGACCTCGGCTCGGGCGGCGGGATCGACGTCCTGCTGTCCGCGCGGCGCGTGGGCCCGGCGGGCAAGGCGTACGGGCTCGACATGACGGACGAGATGCTCGCGCTCGCGCGCGAGAACCAGCGGAAGGCCGGCGTCGCGAACGTCGAGTTCGTCAAGGGCGAGATCGAGGCGATCCCGCTGCCCGAGGCCTCGGTGGACGTGATCATCTCCAACTGCGTCATCAACCTCTCCGCCGACAAGGACCGGGTACTGGCCGAGGCGTTCCGCGTGCTCAAGCCGGGCGGGCGCTTCGCGGTATCCGACGTGGTCGTGCGCGGCGAGGTCCCGACGGCCATCCGCCGGAGCATCGAGCTCTGGATCGGCTGTGTCGCGGGCGCGCTCGAGGAGCAGGAGTACCGCGACAAGCTCGCGAAGGCCGGCTTCGAGGCGATCGACGTCGAGCCGACGCGCATCTACCGCGCGGCGGACGCCCGCGATTTCCTCGTGGGCGCCGGCCTCGACCCCGACACGGTCGCGCCCGCGCTGGACGGCAAGTTCATGAGCGCCTTCGTGCGCGCGCGCAAGCCCGTGGCGTGAGTCTCAGGCGCCTCGAGGTGAGCCGGGTCAGGTCCGGGTCTACTTCAACTCCGCGCTGGCCTACGGGCTCGCCTGGGTCTTCCGCGTGCCGCACGCGGTCGCCGCGCCCGGCGCCCTGATCGGCGCCAGCAACTTTTTCGAGCTGGCGGTGGCGACGGCGATCTCGCTCTTCGGCCTCGGCTCCGGCGCGACGCTGGCCACCGTGGTCGGGGTCCTGGTCGAGGTGCCGGTGATGCTGTCGGTCTGCTCGGCCTGCAACCGGACGCGCCACTGGTTCCGGCCGGCACGCGGCGCCACGGCGCCGGGCGCCGGCCGCTGAGCGCCGCCTACCTCGTCCTCTTCGCGGTGAACGTCGTGTACGCCACGTCCTACGTGGCCACGCGCGTGACGCTCGCCGCGGTGCCGTCCGCCACGCTCGCCTTCCTGCGCCTGGCGCTCGGGGCGCTGATCCTGGTGCCGCTCACGTGGCGCGGCGCGCCCGGCGCGCTCTCCGCCGCCGACCGCCGCCGCATCGCCTGGATGGGCGTGCTCGGCTTCGCGGCCGCGTTCGCGCTCGCCCACTGGGGCCTCGCGCGCTCGACGGCGACGAACGCCGCCCTGCTGATCGTCGTCGAGCCCGCCGCCGTCATCCTGCTGAGCCCCCTCGTCCTCGGCGAGCGGCTCACGCGGCGCGAGGGCGCGGGGGCGGCGGCGGCCGTCGCGGGCGCGGTGCTGGTCGTCGCCGACGGCGTCCCGGCCCTGACGGGGACCGTCGCGCCGCACTGGCGCGGCGACCTGCTGCTCGTCCTCTCCGGCCTGGCGTACGCCTCGTACTCGCTGCTCGGGCGCAGCGTGCTCGACCGTCACGCGGCGGCGCTCGTTACCGCCCGCTCGGTGCTCTGGGGCCTCGTGGGGCTCGCGCCGCTCGCCGGCGCCGAGTGGCTCCGCGGCGAGCGGCCGGTGTGGACCGGCGCGGCGGTCGCCGGGACGCTCTACCTGGCGGTCGTCATCACCGCGCTCGGGTATCTCGCGTGGAACTGGGCGCTGCGCCACGTGGCGGCGCCGCGCGCGGCGCTCTTCCTGTGCGTCCAGCCGGTCGGCGGCGCGCTGCTCGGCGCGGGGTTGCTCGGCGAGCCGCTCGGCCCCCTCACGCTGGCCGGCGGCGCGGCGCTCGTCGCGGGGCTCGCCATCGCGTTCGGCGGGCGCGCGCGCTGACGGTATACTCGGAGACGTGGCCGAACGTCGCTACCAGCTCCAGAACGAGCGCGCCAACGAGCTGCTCGGCGCGCTGCTCGACGCCGCCGCGATCGCACCGGAGCAGCGCGCCTACTACCAGCAGCTCCTCACGACCGTGCTCAAGCTCAGCGAGGACGGCGCCTCGCCCGGCGACCTCAAGATCACCAACACGGCGCTGAAGGAGCTGCGGTACGCCTACAAGGTCTTCGCGCCGTACCGGGACACGCGCAAAGTCACCGTCTTCGGCTCGTCGCGGACGACGCCGGAGGCGCCGGAGGCCGAGGCGGCGCGGCGGTTCGGGCGCCTGATGGTCGAGCACGGCTGGATGGTCGTCACCGGCGCGGGCGGCGGCATCATGGGCGCCACGCAGCAGGGCGCCGGGCGCGAGCAGAGCTTCGGGCTCAACATCCGGCTGCCGTTCGAGCAGGAGGCGAACCCCTGGATCGCCGACGACCCGAAGCTGATCACGTTCAAGTACTTCTTCACGCGCAAGCTGTTCCTCGTGAAGGAGGCGAGTGCGGTCGCGCTCTTCCCGGGCGGCTTCGGGACGATGGACGAGACGTTCGAGCTGCTCACGCTCATGCAGACGGGCAAGGCGGCGATCGTCCCGGTCGTGCTCCTCGAGGCAGCGGCGAAGCCGTACTGGCGCATCCTCGACCGCTGGACGTCGGGGACGCTGGCCGAGCGCGGACTCATCGAGGGCGACCACACGTCGTTCTATCGCATCGTGGACTCGGTCGAGGAGGCCGTCGCCGAGATCACCGGCTTCTACCGCGCGTACCACTCCTCGCGGATCGTCGGCGGCCGGCTCGTCCTGCGGCTCACGCGGGCGCTCGCCGAGGCACAGCTCGCGGAGCTGCAGGGCAAGTTCGGCGACGTGCTGGAGGGGCCGGCGGAGCAGGCATCGGGTCCCGTCGCGCAGGAGGCGAACGAGTTCCCGGAGCTGCCGCGGCTGATCCTGCCGTTCAACCGCGCGTCCTACGCGCGGCTGCGCCAGCTGATCGACTTCGTCAACACCCTCTAGCGCTACTCCGGCTCGGGCCGCTCCTCGGTCGCCTGGCACTCGGTGCAGACCCAGGTGCGGAACACCGCCTTGGTCTTGCCGTTGCGCCGGAGGGTCCACGGGACGAGCGCGGCGCGCCCGCACCTCGGGCACCGCGCCGGCCGGGCGCCGGGCGGCAGGGTCGAGGGAAGCCAGGGGATTTTGGCTGTCATCGGCCGACCATTGTACATCGTACAATACCCGCATGAGGCGGCTCCGGGTGGGGCTCGGGCAGATCAACCCGACGGTCGGCGACTTCGAGGCCAACGTGCGGATGATCGTCGCCGGCATCGAGCAGGCGCGCGCGCTCGGCTGCGGGCTCGTCGCGTTCCCCGAGCTCGCGATCACCGGCTATCCGCCCGAGGACCTCCTCTTCAAGCCGGCCTTCATCGAGGCGAACCTGCGCGCGCTCGACGACGTGGCGCGCGCCTCGCGCGGGCTCACGGTCGTCGTCGGCTTCGTGGACCGGCGCGACGACATCTTCAACGCCGCGGCCGTGCTCCACGACGGCGCGCGCGCGGGCGTCTACCACAAGCAGTACCTGCCGAACTACGGCGTCTTCGACGAGAACCGGTACTTCCAGGCCGGGCGCGAGGCGCCCGTGTTCACCGCGGGCGAGACCACGTTCGCAGTCAACATCTGCGAGGACATCTGGTACCCGACGGGCCCGGCCACGCGCCAGGCGCTCGCCGGCGCCGAGCTGATCGTGACGATCAACGCCTCGCCCTACCACGCGGGCAAGGCCCACTTCCGCCAGAAGATGGTCGCCACCCGCGCGGCCGACGACCTCGTGTGCATCGCGTTCGTCAACATGGTGGGCGGCCAGGACGAGCTGGTCTTCGACGGTGGGAGCCTGATCGTGGACGAGCGCGGCGAGTGCCTGGCGCGCGGCCGCCAGTTCGACGAGGACCTCGTGGTCACCGACGTCGACCTCGACGCGGTGTTCCGCGCGCGCCTGCACGACTCGCGGCGCCGCAAGGAGAAGCTGCGTGGCGCGGAAGGCGTCGCGCGCGTCGCGCTGCCGGCGCTGCCGGCGCCCGCGGGGCCCCCGCTCGAGGGCGCGGTGGCGCCGGCGCTCGAGCCGGTGGACGAGGTGCTGCGCGCGCTGGTCGTGGGCACCCGCGACTACGTCCGGAAGAACGGCTTCAAGCGCGTCGTGATCGGGCTCTCGGGCGGTATCGACTCCTCGCTGGTCGCGGCCGTGGCCGTCGAGGCGCTCGGGCGCGAGAACGTGGTCGGCGTGGCGATGCCCTCGCCGTACTCCTCGGCCGGCACCCGGCGGGACTCCGCGCGGCTCGCGCGAAACCTCCGGATCGAGTTCCTCAGGCTCCCGATCACGCCCGTCTTCCGCGCCTATGCCCGCGCGCTCGCGCGGGCGTTCACGGGGCTCCGCGAGGACACGGCCGAGGAGAACGTCCAGGCGCGGATCCGCGGCAACCTGCTGATGGCGCTCTCCAACAAGTTCGGCTGGCTCGTGCTCACGACCGGCAACAAGAGCGAGTACAGCGTCGGCTACACGACGCTCTACGGCGACATGGCCGGCGGCTTCGCGGTGATCAAGGACGTGCCGAAGACGCTCGTGTACGACGTCGCGCGTCACGTGAACGCGCGCGCGGGGCGGGTCGTGATCCCGGAGAGCGTGTTCGCGCGGGCGCCCTCGGCCGAGCTGCGGCCGGAGCAGACCGACCAGGACACGCTGCCGCCCTACGCCGAGCTCGACCCGATCCTCGAGGGCTACGTCGAGGAGGACCGTGGGGTGAACGACCTCATCGCCCGCGGCTTCAAGCCCGACACGGTACGCCGGGTCGTCTCGATGGTGGACAAGAACGAGTACAAGCGCCGCCAGGCGCCGCTCGGGGTCAAGATCACGCCGCGCGCCTTCGGGCGCGACTGGCGCCTGCCGATCGTCAACCGCTTCCGCGAGCGCTAGCTTCGTCGGAGGGGGCCTCGACGGCCCCCTCCGAAGCCTCCCCCAGGATCGATTGCGCCGGCGAAGCCGGCGCGCGAACGGCGTAGCGGGGCGGGGCCGATGCCCGTGGCGGCAGGGGCCGCGGGACCCCGTTCCCTCCACGTGAAGGCGGGCGGACCGCGCCAGGATGGAGCCCAGCCGCAGCGGGGCAGCGGACGCGTGCCGCGGGGTCCCGCGGCCCCTGCCGCCACGGCCATCGGCCCTTAGCCCGGGACGCCCTCCATCTGCAGCGCGTAGAGGCGGCGGTAGACGCCGTCGCGCGCGAGCAACTCGTCGTGGCGGCCGATCTCCGCGATGCGGCCTTCGTGGACGACGACGATGCGGTGGGCGTTCCGCACGGTGGCGAGGCGGTGGGCGATGACGAGCACCGTGCGCCCGCGCATCAGCTCGGCGAGCGCCTGCTGCACCATGAACTCGCTCTCGGCGTCGAGGTCGGACGTCGCCTCGTCGAGGATCAGGATCGGCGGGTTCTTGAGGAAGGCGCGGGCGATGGCGATGCGCTGGCGCTGGCCGCCCGAGAGGCGCACGCCGCGCTCGCCGACGAGCGTCCCGTAGCCATCCGGGCAGGCCAGGATGAACTCCTCGGCGTGCGCCTGGCGCGCGGCGCGCGCGACGTCCTCGAACGCCGCGTCCGGGCGCCCGTAGGCGATGTTGTAGACGATCGTGTCGCTGAAGAGGAACGTCCCCTGTGTGACCACGCCGATCTGCGCGCGCAGCGAGGCCTGGGTGACCTCGCGGAGGTCGTGGTCGTCGAACGTGATCCGCCCGGCGCTCACGTCGTGGAAGCGCGGGACCAGGTCCATGAGCGTGGACTTGCCCGCGCCCGAGAGCCCGACGAAGGCCACGACCTCGCCCTTTCGCACCGTCAGCGAGATCCCGCGCAGCGTGGGCTCGTCGGTGGCGGGGTAGCGGAAGCTCACGTTCTCGAAGACGAGCGCGTCGCGGAAGCCGTCGAGCACGACGGCGCCGGGCCGGTCGGCGACCTCGGGCGGGGTGTCGAGGATCTCGAAGACGCGCTCGACCGACGACGTGGACTGCTGGATCGTGTTGGCGATCCGCGAGAGCTGGCGCACCGGGCCGTAGAGCAACGCGACCGCCGCGATGAACGAGAAGAAGTCGCCCGGCGTCATCGCGCCGGCGATGACCCGGTGGCCCCCGTACCAGAGCGCCCCCATGATGCCGAGCGCGGCGAGGATCTCCATGAGCGGCTCGGTGAGCTGGTCGGTGCGGTGGTCCTTGAGCGCGAGCGTGAGGAGCCGCCGGTTGACGCGGTCGAAGCGCTCGGTCTCGTGCGCCTCGCGGCCGAACGCCTTCACGATCTTCGTGCCGGAGAAGACCTCGTGGAGGAGCACGTTGAGCTCCGCGATCTTCTCCTGCGCCCGCTTGTTGAGCGCGTAGAGGCGCCGGCCGATCGCCCGGACCGCCAGGCCGATGAACGGGAACACGAGGAGCGCGATCAGCGCCAGGCGCCACTCGCGGGCGAACATCACCGCGACGAGCGCCAGGATCATCGCCGCCTGCCGGATGGTCATCACCATCACGGTGGACGACAGGCGCGCCAGGCGGTTCACGTCGGTGACGACGCGCGACATCAGGTCCGCCGAGTGCCGCCCGGTGAAGAACGCGAGCGGCATCTGCTGCAGGTGCACGTAGAGCGTGCGCCGGAGCGCCGCGATCACGCGCTCGCCGACCGCGGCCATGAGGTAGGCCTGGCCGTAGCGCGCGACGCCCTTGACGACGTACGCCGCGAGCAGGAGCAACGGGATCACCTTCAGCATGAGCAGGTCCCGCCGGATGAAGATGTCGTCCATCGCCGGCTTGACGAGCCACGCGATGGCGCCCTCGGCGCCCGCGACGACGAGGGCCAGCAGGCCGCCGAGCACCAGCACCGGCACGTGCGGGCGCAGGTAGGGGAGCAGGCGCCGGTAGAGCGGCAGCGCGCGGATCACGCGGGGCCCGGGGCGGCGAGCAGGTGGCGGTAGAGCGCCTCGATCGCGTCGAGCTTGGCGCGGAGCGAGAACTGAGCCTCCACGCGCTTGCGCCCCGCGCGCGCCATCGCCTGCGCGCGCGTCGGGTTCGCGAGGACGCCGAGGATCGCGGCGGCGAGCGCGGCCGGGTCGCGCGGGGGCACGAGCACGCCGGTCTCGCCGTCGCGGACGAGCTCGGGCATGCCCTCCACGGCCGTGGCGACGACGGGCCGCTCGCAGGCGAGCGCCTCGCGGATCGAGCCCGTGATGCCCGCGCCCGCGTACGAGGCGTCGACGACCACGTCGGAGGCGGCGAGGATCTGCGGGACGTCGCGGCGTGAGCCGAGCACGAGCACGCGGCCGCCGAGCCCGCGCGCGCGCGCGAGGTCGCCGAGCGCGGCGACGCGCGGCGGCGCGGCGCCCACGAAGAGCAGGCGCGCCCGCTCGGCGCGCGGCGCGACCCGCGTCATCGCCTCGAGCACGTCGGTGAAGCCGCGCCACGAGCGCACGCCCACCTGCGTGATCAGGACGTGCTCGGGGCCGAGACCGAGCTCGCGGCGGACGGCGCCGCCGTCCGCGCCGGGGTGGAACCGCTCGGTGTCGGTGCCCGAGTAGACGACCGCGATCTTCTCCGCCGGCACGCCCGCGGCGACGAGGCGGCGCTCGATCGACGCGCACACCGCGACGACCGCGTGGACCCGGCGGGTCGTGTACCCGAGGCGCGTCCAGCGGTCCACCGGGAAGCTCACGCCGCGGTTCAGGACGAGAACCGGCCGCGGGCCCAGCACGCCGGCCAGGAGCGCGAGCGTGCGGGCGCGCCCCTTGTGCGCGTGGACCAGCTCGATCCGCTCCGCGCGGAGCAGGCGGCGCAGGCCGGCCACCGAGGCGAGGTCCACGCTGCTCCGCATCGGCAGCACGCGGTGGACCACGCCCGCGCGCGCGCACTCCGCCGCCCAGTGCGGGTTCGGCCGGGTGAGGAGGACCACGTGGTGGCCGCGCGCGGCGAGGCCGCACGCCAGGTCCGTCACCTGCATCGCCGCGCCGGTGAAGTAGTCGTGCTTGGGGTAGATCTGGAGCAGGCGCATCGGCGCCGCGCTCACGCGGTCACCGCGGCCGGCCGCGCGCCCGCCGCCGGCGCCTCGGCCAGCGCCCGGGCGGCCACGGCGAGCACGCGCTCGGGCGGGGTCGCCGCCGGATCCTCGAACGGCGCCGCCTGCTCGACGAGGCGCACGGCGTCGCCGAGCGCGCGGCAGCTCGCGGCCGGGTAGCCGAGGTGGATCGACACCGTCGGCACGCCGAGCGCCGCCGCGACGTGGGTGAGGCCGGAGTCGGGTCCGACGAAGAGCCGCGCGCGCTCGATCAGCGCCGCGGCCACGAGGATGTCCAGGCGCTCCAGCCGCACGCAGTGCGCGGGCACCGCGGTCTCGTCGGAGCCCGTCGTGTCCACGACGAGCGGCAGGCCCGCGGCCGCGCGCAGCCGGTCGTAGAGCGCGTGCCAGTGGGCGAGCGGCCACGAGCGGAGCGGCCGCGAGCGGCGGATCACCTGGGCGACGTACACGAACTCGCCGAGCCCGTGGGCGCGCGCCACCGCGGCGGCCGCCTGCCGGTGCGCGTCCGTGAGGTAGACGCGGCCCCGGGCGGGCGGCGGCGCGCCGCAGCGCTCGGCGTAGGTCGCGGCGATGTGCCGCCCGTGCGCCCACCACCGGGCGTCCGCGTTGTCGAGCAGCACGACGCGCGTGTAGAACGGCGCGAGCACGCGCTCGATGAGGCGGCGATGGGGCCCGCGCGCCGGCTTGTAGACGAACGGCGCCCAGACGCGCGCCAGGCGCGGGTGCGCCTCGGCGAGCGCGCGGTACGGGTACGGACCGGTCGCGAGCTCGACGGGCGCGTGCGCAGCGAGCGCGTCGAGGGTGGGGAAGAGGTTCACGAGGTCGCCCACGCCGCCCATGAGCGAGACGAACACGGCGTCGCGCGGCGCGCGGCGCGCGAGCCGCGTCGCGACGATGCGGGCGAGCTGGGGGTAGAAGCGCCGCCGGTGCAGGAACCGCTGGAGCGGCGGTCGCCCGCTCACCTACCGAAGAAGTCCCTCACCGCGCCCGCCACCTGCTCGATCTCGGCCTCCGTGTGCTGGGCCGACATCGGCAGCGTCAGGATCTCCTCGACGAGCCGCTCGGTGCGGGGCAGCGAGGGCGGGTCGAGGTGCGCGACGGCGGGCTGGCGGTGCGTCGGCACCGGATAGTGGATGCCGGTCTGGATCCCGCGCTCCTTGAGGTGCGCCGCGAGCGCGGCGCGCCGTGGCGTCGCGACCACGTAGAGGTGGTACACGTGGCGCGCGTGCTCGCGCTCGGCCGGCAGCGCCAGCGGCAGGTCCGCGAGGCCCCGCGCGTAGCGCGCGGCGAGCGCGCGGCGGTGGTCGTTCATCGCGTGCAGCCGGCGGAGCAGCACGCGCAGGGCCGCGGCCTGCAGCTCGTTGAAGCGCAGGTTGAAGCCGATCTCGGCGTGCTCGTCCTTGTTGAGGCGGCCGTGGTCGCGCAGGCGCCGGCAGCGCGCCGCGAGCTCGTCGTCGCTGCTGAGCACGCAGCCGCCGTCGCCCATCGCCGGCAGGTTCTTCGAGGGGTAGAACGAGTAGACCGCGGCGCGCCCGAACGAGCCGACCCGCCGGCCGTCCCAGGCCGCGCCCTGCGCCTGGGCGCCGTCCTCGACGAGCCACAGGCCGAAGCGCTGGGCGAGGTCCTGGAGCGCCGGCAGGTCCGCCGGCTGGCCGTAGAGGTGAACGGGCACGAGCCCGACCGTGCGCGGCGTCACCTTCGCGGCGGCGTCCTTCGGATCCATCGTGTACCAGTCGTCGGCGTCCACGAAGACCGGCGTCGCGCCGGCGAAGCAGACCGCCTCGACCGTCGGGAACGCGGTGTGCGAGGGCACGAGCACCTCGTCGCCCGGGCGCACGCCGAGCGCGCGCAGCGTCATCCAGATCGCCGCCGTCGCCGAGCTCGTGAGGACCGCGTGCGTCGTGCCGGTGTCGCGCGCAAGCTCGGCCTCGAGCTCGCGGCACTGCGGGCCGAGGATGTAGCGCCGGGAGTCGATGGCGGCGAGGACGGCCTGCTTGATCTCGTCGTCGACCGGGGGCCGGGACAGGGGGATCGTCACGGGTTCGCTCCTGACAGGCGGCCGTACCGGCCGCGGTAGTAGAGCAGCGGCTCGCCGGAGTCGCTGCGGGCGTGCTCGACGCGCCCGACGAGGATGGTGTGGTCGCCCTCGACGTGGGTCGCGACCGTGACGCACTCGAGGTGCGCGAGCGCGCCGTCGAGGATCGGCAGGCCGAGCGTGCCGGACCGGTGCGGCACCCCGTCGAACTTGTCGAGCCGGGTCGTCGCGAACCGGCGCGACAGGTCCTCCTGCGCCGTGGTGAGGACGCTCACGGCGAACCGCCCGCGCTCGAGCAGGGCGGGGTAGCTCTGCGACTCGTGGTCCACGCACACCAGCACGAGCGGCGGATCGAGGGAGACCGAGGTGAAGGCGCTCGCGGTGAGGCCCGTCGGGCGCCCGTCCTCGCCGGTGGTGCTGATCACGGTGACGCCGGTGGCGAAGTGGCCGAGCACCCGGCGGAACTCGTCGGCGGGAATCACCCGAGTTATGTAGCAGGTCGGCGGCCAGAATGCAAGGTTTTGCGGGTAGATAAGCGCCGGAGGCTACTCCGGTGGTATAGTCGCACCAATGGTCACACGCGAGGCCGTGCTGGGGGCCCTCAGGGGCGTGCGCGACCCCGAGCAGCAGGAGGACATCGTCGCGCTCGGGCTCGTGCAGGACCTCGCGATCGGCGACGACGCCCAGGTGTCCTTCACGCTGGCGTTCACCACCCAGTCGCCCAAGTCGCGGGCGACGATGCACAGCATGGCGGCGCGGCTCGTCGGCCAGCTGCCGGGGGTGGCGAAGGTGCAGGTGAAGATGGGGAGCACGGGGGCGCCGCCGCCCGCGCGGCAGGCCGCCGCCGGCCACGCGCCCGCGCCGCCGCCCGCGGCGGACCTGATCCCCGAGGTCCGGCACACGATCGCGGTCTCCTCCGGCAAGGGGGGCGTCGGCAAGTCGACGGTCGCGGTGAACCTGGCGGTGGCGCTCCGGCAGGCCGGCGCCGCGGTCGGGATCATCGACTCCGACGTGTACGGGCCCGACATCCCGATGATGCTCGGCTCGCGCGGGCGCCCCGGGATGTTCGACAACAAGATCCTCCCGGTCGAGGCGCACGGGATCAAGATGATGTCGATCGGGCTGCTGCTCGCGGACGACCGCGAGCCCCTGGTCTGGCGCGGCCCGATGATCCACTCGTTCATCCAGCAGATGCTCCGGGAGGTCCTCTGGGGCGCGCTCGACTACCTCGTCTTCGACATGCCGCCCGGCACCGGCGACGCCCAGCTCTCGCTCTCGCAGGTCATCCCGCTCTCGGGCGTGGTGATGGTCACGACGCCGCAGGAGGTGGCGCTGCTCGACGTGCGCAAGGCGATCGGCATGTTCCAGCGGCTCAACGTGCCGGTGCTGGGCATCGTCGAGAACATGAGCTACTTCGTGGCGCCCGACACGGGCAAGCGCTACGCCATCTTCGGCGAGGGCGGCGGCCGGCGGATCGCGGAGGAGTACGGCGTGCCGCTGCTCGCGCAGATCCCGCTCGACCCGGAGACGCGCCTGGGCGGCGACGAGGGCTCGCCGATCACCGTGCGCCACCCGGACTCCCCGCAGGCGAAGGCGTTCCGCGAGCTCGGCGAGGCCGTCCGGGGGCGCGTGCGCGAGCTGGCCGCGCTCGGCTCGCTGCCGACGATCCGCTGAGCCGTTGTCGAGCCCGCGCCCGACGCTGATCCTGCCGATCTTCCCGCTGCCCGACGTCACCTTCTTCCCGCACACGCTGCTGCCGCTCCACGTCTTCGAGGCGCGCTACCGCGCCATGGTCGTGGACGCGCTCGCGCGCGATCGCCGGCTCGCGGTCGTGCGGCTCCGGCCCGGCTTCGAGGCGGCGTACGCGGGCAAGCCGGCCGTGCGCGACGTGGCGGGCGCGGGGGAGATCGTGAGCTGGGAGCGGCTCGCGAACGGCCGCTACAACATTCTGCTGAAGGGCGAGTGGCGCGTGCGCCTCGGGCGCGAGCGGCCGAGCGACACCCTCTACCGGCTCGTCGAGGCGCACCGGCTCGAGGACGCGCCGCCGGCGGCCGACGCCGCGCCGGTCCTCGCGAGGATCCGCGCCGCGTGCGCGCGGCTGCTCGCCGCGCTCGGGCGGCCCGCCGATCTGCTCGACACCGCGCTGGCCGACGGCCAGGCGCCCGGCGTGGTCGCCGACCGGATCGCCGCCGCGGTGGTGCCCGACGCCGATCTGCGCCAGGCGCTGCTCGAGACGCTCGAGGTGGACCGGCGGCTCGCGCGCCTCGCGGACGCGCTCGACGCGCTCGTGCGCGAGCTCTCCGGAGGGCGCGGGTGACGCGCGCCCTCGCCCGCCGCGCGCTCGTGGGCCTGCTCGCGGCGCTCGTGCTCGCCGCCGCGGCGGACGCCCGGCCGTGGGCGTGGCTCGGCGTGCGCATCCGCGACCTCACGGAGCAGGAGATG
>Ga0209343_10001957_pt1 | contig 27278 bp, 25 predicted proteins | sample RifCSPlowO2_02_FD_184026 | JGI IMG/M metagenome (GOLD analysis project Ga0209343, IMG submission 184026) | Groundwater microbial communities from Rifle, Colorado - Rifle CSP2_plank lowO2_0.2 (SPAdes) (version 2) | ecosystem: Environmental > Aquatic > Deep subsurface > Groundwater | place... | reverse complement strand
GGATAATTATTGCAAGAGGTACTGCAAATAAACCTGCTAATAGGCTAAACATTGCTATAAACCTGTGGATTAAAATGAGTGCAAGTCTAGCTCTATGGTTAATTTCAATATTAGTAAAGGGAAGCAGGGTTGTAAGTTCCTCCACTAGATATTTCTGGTACGAAATTTGAGTTACCGTTTGGTGATCGTTGGAGTATAACCAGATGGAATAAACACTAAGGACAAAAATAGGGATCAGGCAAACGGCTAATAACTTTTTAAATACCTGTTTTATAGTTAAATTTCTAAATTGTAATAATACAGTCAATAGGGCAGAAACTATGAGCACAATAGCAATTTGTCGAATCATGAACCCAGCCATCGCTAAAGCTGAACCTATAAGTAAATTTTTAGAATTGTTCTCCTTAAAACCTTTTAAAAGAAAATAAACTGACATAATCTCTAAGGAAAGAAACGGAATATCTGTCTGGAAAGTATATGAAAATTGAAGAATAAAAGGTATCGAAAGAAAAAGAATCGTTAATAATAAAGCGTTATATGATTTTATATTCAAAATTCTAAGTATTTTATATGTAAAGATGAGAATGAGTGGTAAAAGAGTAATAACAGAAGCATGAAGAGCGCCAAACGAGAAACCTAAAATTTTTGAAAATAAAGCACCCCACTGGATTTGCAGTATAAGAGTAGGGGCAGCCCATTCGGTAACCTTAATTTCTCCAGTGTTAACAAGATGTTTGACGGATTGAGCATATGCAAAATCATCCCTATATATCTGGTCTCTTATCGGTAGCATGAGTGTCAAAATCAAAGCAGTTATGAATAAAATTATCGCGATAGATTTTTTGCTAGTCATTTAAATGTAAAGTTAAGAATTTCAATGATAGAATGATACCAAATAACAATCTAATCTTTTCATAAAAAAATGATGAATTATTTAATAAAAGCATTTATCACTTATAAACTTGTTATTTTTATTTCATTAATAATAGGTTTTATTATTGCCTTGCCGTATATATATGGCTATTACACGTTCAATAATAACTTTTCACCTTTAATTAGTAATGACAATCTATCGTATTTAAGAGAACACACATACTCTTACTCTGCCCAAGTCAATCAAATAATTAAAGGTCACTTGTATGGGGATGCTTATATATGGGAGTATAAATCGAACCCCTCTCCTTTTGTAGGGGAATTGGCAAGCATAATTCCAATTGCAATAATATCGCTTTTGGCAAACTCTGTCCCCAACGGCTTTATTTTAAGTAGCTTTGCTTTTTCATTAATTCTATTCGTGCTAATTTATACTGGTCTTAGGATTTTTAATTTTCCGAGGTACTTTAATTTATTTGCCGCAACGTCAATAATAATAATTCCATTTCTTTCCTCTCTACTGCCGTATTATTCTCATAACCTAACGCAAATAACAGGGGGTACACTATTGCCGCTATTTTTTTTCCGAATCCCGAATCCCCTTATTTCTTCAATCTATTTATTCCTGAGCATATTTTCAACAATTTTTATCTTAAAAAATCCTTCAGCTAAGTATTTTTATCTGTGGCCGGTGATAGTCGGAGTGTCAATTTATTCGTCAACATTCATTATGTCTACAGTGCTATTTGCGCTAGTTCTACTAGCACCAAAGTTATTTAGTAAAATTTCTAAACAAAAATTGATTATTTCTTTTTTAATAATATTTTTAATAGCTATTCCGTATTTAATTAATTTTATAAGCGCAAATATTATCTTTAACACTAAAGAATTTTTGCTAACATTTACTTTTGAACCAAAAATTATGTTTCCGGTCCAAATACGCTATGTATTGATTGCTTTATTTCTGCTTTGGGCTAGAAAGAAAGACGCTTTTTCAAAAGTAATACTTGCATTCGTTCTATCAGCAGCGATTTTAATGGAATTTCACCAAGTAATTATTGGAAGAAATATCCAGGCGGACCATTATATTTCAAGAATACTTGCACCAATTGCTACCTTATCAATTTTTATAATACTTTACGAAAAGCTAGACTTCTTGAAAAGAAACATAAAAATATGGATTATTTTTACAGTAGTTGTTTTAACGATCGGATTTCACCAACAACTATCATGGATTAATCGGTACCCCAATGATTTTGAACAGTTATCATATAGAAAAAATCTAATTGACTACATAAATAAAAACACGGATAAAAACGATGTCATAGGTACGCTTGATCCAGATATTAATGATGAAATTCAGGCAAATACTGGGAGATGGGTATATATGGCGCCGGGAGACAGAACATTTGTATCCCACAGCGAACAATTAACAAGGATTTGTGATTTATCTACTCTATCTGGTTTACAAACTAATAATCCAAAATCAAGACGAGCGATATTATATTCTTTAGCATTTGCTGGTGAAGACGAAAATAAAGTGAATCAATCATTAAAAAAAGTCAATAACTGCATCGAAAACAATAAAGAAGCCCCGCGTTACAAACTGAACTATCTAATAGATTATGATAATGTTTCAGAAAATTGGAAACTTTTAAAAATTCAATAAATTTTTATTTGAAGGTGGTATCTACCTTATTGACTCCATTAAATTTAATATCGTTCTCACTGTTCTATCCGTAGAAGAATCAGAAAAAGCCATACAATATTCTTCCAGAAACTTTTTCTGTGCTTTCCCCATTTTTCTTTTAAATTCCACATCTTCTATGCTTCTATTGATTCGTATTTTTAGTTGATTCACATCGCCAAACTGAACCGCCGCGCCCGATCTTATTAAAAAACTTTTAGAAATTTCACTACCTAAATCATAATGAAAAAGGAAGGTTAAAACCGGCTTTTTTAAAAACATTGCATCTAATATTGGAGTAGTCGGATTAGCTATTACAATATCGCTGATGATGATTGCTTCTTCTATCGGTAATTTTCTACTGTCATAATAAAAATCAATTTTGTGTTGTCTAGCTTTATCAACTACCCATTTTCCTCTGAAAGAAGGATGGGGACGAAATATGACTTTCCAACTGCCATTTAAATGATTGATAGTTTGAAAGATCATATCAATGAATTGGAACGGTGAAATTTTTTGATTAATTCTTGCGAGTCCCGTAGGGAAGACAGCCAAAATTAGTATAGTTTTTGTTTTAGATGAAATACCAAGCTTTTTCTTTAATTTAGGCTTTAATTTCAAATAATTATGTTTTTTATATTTGTCGAATAGAGGATACCCCCCCATAGGATATTTGTTAAAATAAGGTTTACTCTTAACAACTACTTCTCTAGCGCGTGGTCCCCATAACAGGTAATAATCGTTAAGTCTATGCATCCTGTCAACATCCGTAAAGAGCATTCCATGCTGAAGCTCCAATACTTTTAGTCCGGATAATTTAGCAGAGTATGATATTGAATGACTTATCGTGTCAGTTGTAGCCATCGTTAAAAACATTTTTTTCTTCTTAAACGCTTTTTGAGAATTTGTGATTAAATTTGAAATTAGAGGAAGGTCGTAAAGGAAATAATATAAGAATTTAGGCGATGTTAATCGCCAATAATTTCTATCGTACTGATTAAAAAAATTCCTTAACTTTTTTCTATATCCAAGCCAAAGAAAAAAGAATTTTATTAGATTGATTAGGCGAATATTAAAAACTTTTGGCGTAATTATTTCCAAATTAGAAATAGGATAAAGAACGAGGTTTTTTGTAACTAATCTTTTAAGTTCTTTTAAGTTTGCATTTCCAATTAGAGAAAAATTAATAGACTCTTCTCTCAACTTTTCCAATAAGGGGATTAGATTTTCAAGCTGATAGTAATTTGCCATTACTATTAAATTTTCTAATCTTGGTATATTGCTACTTGCCAAAATTTGCTTAAGAGTAACCTTAGCTGTTGATGCCAGAATAGTTAGAATAAATAAAAGAGAATTGGCATTCAAACTTTGGGAGATATTAGATTTAAAGTTAGTAATTTTAGTTCCGTTTATTTTTGATAAATTAATCAGAGCTAAATGTTCGAGATTAAAATTTTCTGTTTGATATCTTCTGTAAGGCGTTTCAGTCCAGTAATTGGTAATATGCAAGTGGGCTGGCTTTTCAAGATTAATAATTCTTTTTGCTGTTTCTAAACTATGTTCAACCTCTGCCAAATAATTATGAAGAGAAAAACCAATTTGCTGAGCAACCCGAACATTATTAAGTTTTAAGTTATATTTTTTGTACCAAATATTAATAATTTCATTTATCTTGTCATACATTTTTTTTACGGTTTTCTTATTAGGAAAGTAATCAGCCGCATCTTTATAAGCAACCTTTTTCTTTTCAAGAAAAAGGTTGGCATGAGGACTATTGCTAATAAATAAGCAGGCACCCTCCGGCCCTAATTTATAGAGAATTTTAAGAGCCTGTTTTGCTTCAGAAACAGAGGTTATAAAAAATAGATGCTTTGCCATAATAATTGTTAATTAAAATATTAGTAACAATACTGGTTTCAGCTTTTTTGGGAGCAGACATAATTGACAAGATCATAATATCTATTTACTGAGTTTTCATTATCGAAGTATCCGTGAAGAAAAATGTTGTCCCCAATTACTCGTGTATTCTCTTTAATAAATATCGCCGAATAAGTAGAGCAATTATATACTTCAGGGCCCACATCAATTTCGTCCAATTGATATAAGCTTTCTAAATTGCCCTCTGCAATTTCAAGTTGAAGGTGGTCAACGAATGACTCTTTTGGCCTCCTCTTCTTTAGCCGAAATCTAAAATCTAGCATCGAAATCCCAGAATAAGGCACGACAGTATAATTCACGGTAAAATTGTTGTGGTTAAGGAATTTCAAAAGATTTGGTCCTGATTTTTCTAAGGTACAAAATTTTCTGTTTAATGAATTAAAATCGTTAAGTTTGTAATTCTGAATATTGTGAATGAAATTCGCATCAGAATCAACAACACCGTATTTATCTTGAATATATTTTGCCAGTGGTATGTAAGCGTTTACGGTACAGGAACCATACGAAATAGTCTTGCTTTTCTTATCAAATTTTTTATGGTTAAAGCCGTAAATTAGAGTTTGATCACAATCCCATGAAGTAGCTGAAATAACTACTAAGCGAGTATTTCCAAATAAATGTGCTCGAGAATCTTTAGCGATAGTGCACTTACCGGAACATTCAAGTAGAATTTCCGGTTTACCTCTCCAAGGAGCATCTATCATGTTTGTATTTGAATATTCAATAATATATCTATTGCCGTCTGGTTCTATAATACTTAAGCAGTTTTTAACAATAGTCACTTTGTACTTATTAAATACGACAGATTTATCGTTAATTATTATTTTTAAAGCGTCATTTATTTTTAGAAAATCATCATTAATGTAACTTATAATAAAGTTAGACTCCTCTGCTCTATCGAGCCAATACTTTAATAAATGCAAGCCGAATCGACCAAAACCATTAATTCCAACTTGAACTTTTTTCATCGATTTATTTTTCTGTTTCAATTTTAAGAGTTTTTAAGGCTTTTTTTTCCACTAGCTTCAGTTCCTCCAATGTATCAGCTTTACAAATAATGTAGTTAGTCCTTTTCGCATTATCAGTGTAAGGTTTTATAATGTCTCCGGACTTAACTAGCATTATTATCTCGCTGACCCCCTTGATCTTAAGAAGGTCGCTAGTTCCAGTTATTTTTTTAACTTTACCTGGGCGGGGGAATATAGAAACAGTGGAAGACCATTTGATCCATTTTGGGATCAAATCCGTTGGGTCTAATGGTTTGCCAAGTGCTATATCCATCGTTGCCTTTATTAAATCTATACCAAAACTTAAAGGTTTTCTTAATTGAGAATCAAATCCGCCGGAGGTCCTTGCCGTTAATTCAATTACTCTCACTTTGTTATCACGATCCAAGGCCAGATCTCCTTTGAAAGCACCGTTATCGACTCCGAGAGCCTTCGCGGCTCTAGCCATTAAATTATACATTTCTTCTTGCTTGCTTTCTGGTAGCATTGATGGAGTTCTAGATGCAGCCTGCACTGCAAATTTACTCTTTTTTAAAAACATGCGGTCTGAAATACCTGCAGGATAAAGCTTTCCTTTATATAAAACTGTATCGATGCTAAACTCTTCTCCTTTTATCTCAGATTCAACTATAAGATGCCTTGCTAAGGAGCAGCTAGAAATTGATTTTTTAAAAATACTATCTAAGTTTACTAAGGATCTAATTCTAAATACCCCGCGTGAAGCGCTATTGTCAGCGGGCTTGACAAAACAAGGCAACCCCACTTTTTTAATTGCTTTTCTTAATTCAGCTAACGTTTCAACCTTGGCAAATTTAGTGTTATCAATACCTTCTTTTGAAAGCATTAGCCTCGTGAGATATTTATCATTACAATTTAATGCAGTTTTGGGTTTAATCGAAAAAAGGCCAGATTTTGTAGCCGCATAAGCAACCGTATATTCAACATCAGTTCCTTGAGTATAAACGCCCGAGATTTTGCCCTTCTTACGAAGCATTAATGCTAGGTTGGCGTTGCCTTCTATATCCTTTGTATCAATCTGATAAAAAAAATCTGCGTATTTTCTTGCAAAACAATCTTTTGAACCATCTGTTAGATACGTTGTTAGATTTAATTCCCTAGCTTTCTTTAAAGACCAAATTTGCAAAATACCGCCCCCTATAACTAAGAGTCCTTGCTTCATTTTTCAATCACATTTTCTGATTAAGTCAGATAGCTCGCGAAGATTTTGAAAGGAAATATAGTCTCCAGGAATAACCTTATTTCCTATAAGAAATGATCTTATACCTAGTTCCCGAGCGTATTTTATATCTTCCAAATAATCATTACCTATGTATAAAAATTCTGATTTATTTTTTACACCCAACTTCATTAGACAGCTTTTTAAAAAAACAGGATTAGGTTTTTTGAATTTGTCAGCATAAAAAACAAAATCCAGGAATTTAGTAAGACCTGCTTTCATAATTCTTCTTTCTTGATACTCTTGATTTCCATTTGTGATTATCCCAATCTTTATGCCTTTATGGTTTAGTAGCTTTAACAACTCTCCTACACCAGGGATTAATTTTTCTTTATAATGAGAAGATAGAAAATCATCCACGATAGGTTTAACAAACTTGTTGTCTATACCCAATTTTTCTAAAGTTAAATTAATATGTCGCTTGTATTTAAAACCTTTAATTTTGTAAACTTCAAAAAAAGTTTTTAACAAGATAGGTGACAAGTAGCTGTATTTTTTTAAAACTTTTTTCCACCTACCTTGAATTGAATACTGTTCATCAACAAGAGTGTCATCAAAATCAAAACCCACAACTTTTATTTTTTTTAATAAAGGTTTAAATGAGTCATTACTCTTCATATTAATCTGTTAAACTCTTAACTTCGCAATAATGACAAATTCTCTTCCTATGTCACATCCAGAAAGTGCTTTATACATGTCATTTAAATATTTAGAGCCATATTTAAACATATTAGTTTCGAACTCTTTCCTTTTATTATGATATTTTCTGCCCGCAGTTGGATTATTTATATAGTTATCTCCGCTGAGTAAATAATATTCCATAGGAAAAGTTGAATATTGATCAATAACCTCAAAACCTTTTTTGTGAAGAAGATTTTTTATAGATTTAAAGCTAAAATAATTTATATGTTGTGGTGGTGAAATCCACCAAGGTTTATAGCCTTTTTTCTTTTTTAAAATAACCTGCAAAGGGTTATAATCGTTTGGAGAGATTAAAAAAAACAATCCACCCTTTTTCAATGAATGTTTAATATTTTCTATAAAAGAATGCGGATTTATTAAATGTTCGAGTACAAACATAGCAGACACTACATCAAATTTTCCATACTTCTGTATAAATTTTTCCGTAAAGAAGCCATTAACGACATCCACTCCTAATTTTTTTGAGTAAAGATACGCTTCTTTAGAAGGTTCTAATCCTAAAACATTCCATCCTAATTTATTACCACAACTCAAAAAATATCCGGGACCCGATCCAATTTCTAATAATTTTCTTCCCTTTGTGTATTTCTCCAAAATTTTATAATAGTTTCTGTAAGTTAGTCCCCACCAATCTAAATCTTCTTCAGATTCTTTAAAATATTTCTGCTTTTTCTTTGAATAAAATTCTTCCTTATATAATTTCCTTATTACCCTATTAGATGGGATAGGAATAACGTGGATGAAGTAACAACTTATACAGTCAATTACTTTGTAATTTTTTACTCTATCAATTATTTTGCCGTGATGCATCTTATTTATATAAGCTTATTCTTGCTTTGCAATAGTATATTTAACACTTCTATTCCCTCATTAATGTTCATTTCAGTATTCTGGTTTTTTTTAACATTTGATAAAAATAATTTTGCCTCACGTACATACATATCATTAATTTCAAATTTATATTTTAATTTCTGCCAATTTTTATCTTCGTCAAAATAAACATCAACACAATCCGAAAGGAAGTTAAATTTTATAGTACCTTTTTCTCCAACTATTTCGAAGTCGTGTTGATTGTTTTTTTGAAGGAAATCAGAATAAACCAAAATTGGCTTATTCATTTTAGTTTTTAAAATTAAGATTGCAACATCCTCGACATTTATCTTCAAATTACCGATAGTGCCTTTCCAAGCATAGATCAGATTTATGTTCCCAAATATCCACGTTATGTAATCAATTGTGTGTGAAAGGCTTGTTAAAATTACCCCACCCCCCAGTTCCTTCCGGGCAACATATTCTTTCTTGTAATCTACATTCGGATGCCAATATGGAAGATAGTAGCCTCCGATTACTCGGACAGATAACACTTGACCAATTTTGTTATTATCTATAAGTTTTTTTACTTTCAAAAGACCCGGATGGAAACGGTAATTCATCCCCATCATTGTGATTAGCTTATTTCTTTTAACAACTTTTTGAAGATTATCTACTCCTTTTAAGTTATGTGACAGCGGCTTTTCGATAAAAAGATTGATTTTTGCTTTTGCAAGTTTTGTGGCAACAGGAATATGAAGACTTGTTGGTGTACACACAAAACCCGCGTTTATATATGTCTCTTTTTCTAATGCACTGTCTAAATTTGTATAAGTTTTTAAGTCCTTTATTATTTTTTCTAAGCTTTTAAGTCTTTCCTTATCTAAATCAACAGCTATAAGTTTTTTTACTCCAAGAGAGCATAGATTTTTAAGGTGCCTACTGCCAATAGAACCACACCCAACAACAATGATTTTTTTATCTTTCATAGAAAAAGAGGCAAGTCTCCCTTTTTTGAATATTCCAAAATTTTTTCTATTTCTTCATTCACCTGTCTTTTGTAATCTTTTATTTTACCGATTTTCCAGAATGTTATGTTTACTTTTGGGATTAAGATTTTACAATATCTTTTTATTCTGGGGATATGGTAAATGTGAGAGACTATTGTTATTGACGCTATTTCATGATTCTTTGAATATCTTCTAAGGTCAATTATTTGGTCTTTAGTGTTTGCTTGGTTGCGGCTTTTTATTTGCTTATAGGTGATATCTTTTGATCTTATATAAATTGATGCACTTTTATTATGATTTTGAGTCCCTAAATAAATAAGTAGTGGTTTACATTCAAATGTACTTATAATTTTAAGTCCTTTATCAATTCTTTCTTTATTTTGGCCTACGATGTCTTCCTCTTCAGCAGCAAGAATAACCACAGCCTCTGCATTTTTTTTAACCCTGTTTTTTTGATTTTCTAAAGAATCGAACTCTTTTTTTAGTTTGCTTTTAATCTCTTCTTCTGAATACCTCACTAATCGGTTCTCCTTCTAAATATTTTTTTATATTTTTTGACTCCTGGACCTTTTTAATAAATTTCAGTGCGGTTTCGCAAATATCGAGTGTTTTGTCGATATCGCTTTTATTATGAGAAAGGCTAATAAAGATTGGCCCTCCGAATAAAATTCCCCTTTTTACAGTTTCCTGCAAAAACAAACTTTTTAAAAGCAGCGACTCTTTCCCTTTTTCGTCTTTAAATTCAAAATGCGTTCTCGGCCCGTGCCCGCCAACGGAAGCTAAAATGCCAACCTCCTTTGCCATTTTGTTGAATGAGTTTTTCCAATAAAGCCCTAGTTTCCAAAAATGCTCTATTGCCTTTTTCTTTTTGATTTCGCCAATTGTCGCAATTGATGCAGAAAGTGCCAAGGTATCCCCGCCGAAAGTAGTTGAGAAAAATACCTCCTCAAACTCCCGCATAATTTCTTTTTTGCCTACAACAGCGGAGATGGGAAGGCCGTTTGCCATGCCCTTGCCGAAACAGGCAAGGTCGGGTTTTATTTTATAGTACTCTTGTGCTCCTCCCAGCGCATAGCGAAAACCGGTAACAATTTCATCCAAAATAAAAACAGCGCCGTTTTTGTGGGCCAGATCAATAGCTTTTTGAAAAAAATTATCTTTAGGGTCCTGCCCGGGGATTTCCATAATTACTGCTGAAATTTTTTTAGGGTTTTTGGCAAAAATATCCTCAAGGCTTTTTAAATCATTAAATTCAAAAGGGTGTGCGAAATCTTTTAAGATTTTGGGAATACCTTTGTTACGGGGAGTAGTTACAGCCAACCAATCTTGGTAACCATGGTATCCGGAGTAAGCGAAATGATCACGTCCAGTATAAGCTCTGGTTACTCTAATTGCGGCGGAAGTGGCATCGGCACCGTTTTTACCGAACCTAACCATCTCTGCGCATGGAATTAAATCTACTAGAATTTCGGCAAGCTCTGTTTCTTTTGGGTGAGGAAGTGTAAATATAGTACCTTCGTGAAGCTGCTTTATTACCGCACTGTTAACAACAAGATAATCATAACCAAGGGTAATCGGACCTAAAGCCATCACATAATCCAGGTACTTATTACCGTCAACATCCCATACATAAGCACCCTTACCTTTTTGCAAGAAAATAGGGGAGACGCCATAAACAAATTGGTCCGGGGCTTTTGAAAGTGTTTGGGTGCCGGAGGGTATCAGTTTTTTTGTTTTTTGCCAAAGTATAAATGATTTAGATAGCTTTCTTTTTCCATAGTTTTTCATAACCTTCTTGCCCAATATATCTTTGGTTAATTTTTAAGAACTCAGGTCGATCTTTTACGAGGCTGATTATATCAGAAAGGCCGAAAAATTTATTTTTGAAATAAAGCTCTTTGTATATTTTTCTGATCAAATCGAAGTCTTCTTTATAATCAACAGTTAATCTGATATTTGAATAATCTTTGATGCTTTTAAGTTTGCCAATTTTAAAGCTATTGGGATTCCTCCATATGTAAACCGTAACGTGTTCTCTCTCCTTGTTGCTCGTTGCTTCCCTGTAAGCCTTTTCGAGTGATTGGAAAGCAAATACTTCACAATCCATTCCATCCGGATACTTTTTATCCTTAGATTTAAAAGAACCCGCACCGGTAAGCACTCCAATATAATCAAAATTGCCTTTCAAATAAGATTTTATGCTCTTGTCGATTATTTTGGGATCAATTAAAGGGCAATCCGCGGTTATGCGGACGACAATATCAGCTCTATATTTTTTCGCACATTGATAATATCTATCAAGTACATTCTTTTCAGAACCACGAAAGGCGTCAATGTTATTTTTGCGGCAAAATTCGGCAATCTCATCGTCATTTTTTTCAACAGAAGTCGCAACAACAACTTGGTCTATAAATTTTGCTTTTTCGGCACGATTTACTACATGCCAAAGCATCGGTTTACCCGCAATAGGCATCAAGACTTTCCCGGGAAGCCTTGTCGAGCTCATCCTTGCTTGGATTATGGCGACAATTTTGTCTTGCATTCGGGCTATTATATAATCTCCTGCGTGGAAGGGGAAGGAAATTAGCTGCTACTTCGCTTCACTTGCTTTTTGTTTAACTTCATCTAGTTGTCGTTGTAAATCGACTGTGTATGAAACTGATACCGGTTGTGGCCTTCTTTTTTCAATAGCATCGAAAAAAGCTTTTTGCTCTGCAATAAAGCCCGGAATGTGTCTTGCATTGAAAGTTGTACTTGAATCGTGGAAGTGTTCTTCCAATTTACCCTCCCGGCTGTTAAGTATTATTCCGTCAAATCCAAGAATCTTAAGCCTTCCTCTGTTTCCGATGAGAGTAACAGTATAACCTTCTAGACCAACTTCAAACAGTCTTGGCCAAAGCCAACTAACATGTGCGACTTGCCCATCATTGAATAATGTAGCTTCACCCCAGTCAGGTTCTTCCCCTTGCCACTGGTCATTACCAACATACGCATCGACTACTCGCCAGCCTTCCTGCCCTGATAAATAATGGAGATGGTCCAATGTGTGAATACCATTTTCTAAAACAATTCCCCCATAAGCATTACTTAAATACTGAGGGGGCAACCCTGGACCTCCCAAATGAATATTTTCTAAGATGGATTTAATCTCACCAATTGCCCCCGCTTGGATAAGTTCGTGGGCTTTTCTAAACTCAGGATGAAAACCATGACCAGTTAAACCAACCATAGCCTCAATATCAGTTTTGGCTAAAGATTGTTGTATAGCTTCCGCATCGGAAAGCACAGTCGCTAAAGGTTTTTCAATCAGTATTGCCCGTGGACGGCTTCCGTGACTTGTGATTTTTCGGACCGTCTCCAAATTGCATGACGGTGGAATTGAAACAATCACAACATCCACTCTTTTATCCAAAAGCTGGTTCAAATCCTCGTAAGCGTTTAAACCTTCAGCGCTCGCTTTAGCCCTTTGGGTCCAGTCCGGATCAACAACCGCAATTTTATTGATTCTTTCATCATGTCTGAGTGCTTCCCGATGAATTTGACCGGCATAACCATAGCCAACGATTCCTATATCTAGCTTCCCCGGCCTTTCCATAGCGAGAAATTATATCATTAGTTAGAAGAACAAAGCTATAGGATTAGTAAAAATTAGATGATATCGGGCCTTTGATTTGTCCAAACACGTTACTCTTTTAAGTGAGACACAAATGTTCAAAACGACTTAGTCAAAAAGAGCAGTTTCTTGGAGTATTTTAGCAAACTGCAAGTCCCTGGGGTTTGTGTAAGTTTTTTGGATGTCGGACCTTCTAAACATCTTGATCTTTCCTTCCTCCAGCTTGATAGGAAGTCTAGGTAGAAGATCTTCTGCCGCGATTTTACCGATTATATTCTCCAAAGACGGAGCGGAAATACCAATATCCGGTCTTAAGGAGATTAACATGTTCTCTGTGACTGTCGAACCTTTAGAAATATTAATTTTTGGGTAAAGTCCTCGTCTTGCCCAATGTCTTTCATCGGTCTCAGTCATTCGAGTACCATCAGCTCGTGAAATTCCAAGCTCTGCTGGTTTTTTTACACCGTCGCCTAAAGCCTTTCCGACATCTTTTCCAAACTCTTTCTTCAAATCGCTAATTACTCTTTCAAAAGAACCTTTATACACTTTCTCCAGCCTTCTGATTCTTCTGACCATTTCTGAAAATTCGGAAACTGTCATAGAAAACTGATCGTCCAGGCTGCCCCTTTGTTTTTGAGATGTAACATGTTTTTCAATAATCGATGCTCCGAGAGCAACAGCCAGAAGTGGTACCAAATGACTTTCCGAGCCATTGTCCGAATATCCTACAACACAGCCAAACTCTTTTTGTAAAGACAGCATAGCCCGCACGTTGGCATCCTCATAAGGCATTGGATAAACAGAAGCACACTGTAAAAGGGTAAGTTCCCTGCAGCCCGATTTTTTCAATATACTAACAGCTTGTTTTACTTCGTCCATAATTGCCATACCGGTTGATAAAATAATTGGTTTGCCAAATTTGGCAACATGAAGAAGTAATTGATGATTTGTTAGATCACCTGAAGCTATTTTTACAGCAGGCAATTCCAATCGATTTAAAAATGAGGCAGAATTTTTGTCAAATGGAGTACACAATAAGTCAATGTCAGCTTTTTTGCAAAGCTCTAAGAGTTTTGGGAACCAATCTCTTGGAGTTTCAGCTGTTTTAAAATAATCATAAGTTGGTTTAAGAATACTTGCTATTGGATTTAACAGCTTATCTGCTGTATATAATTGAAATTTTAAAGCATCAGCGCCTGTCTTCTTTGCCTGATCAACATATTTTTTAGCAATATTCCAGTCATTCTCATGTGTGGAAGCAACTTCAAAAATAATGTAACAAGGATTACCGGGCCCGATTTTTCGCTTACCAATTTTGAAAAACTTTTGACTTTTCAAATTAGAGCTTCTTTTACTTTCCTTATTATATAGTCTTGGTCTTTGCCCTTTAGCCCGACAAACAAGGGAAGAGTAAGGGCGTTTTTATAATAAGTTTCCGCCACAGGAAAACCTCCTGTTTTTAGACCCGCAGTCCTGAGTTCATCGAAGGACGAGGATCGCAAGCTCTGCTTATAGCCAAACTTGTTTTTGTAAAGGTTAAACAAATGAATAGGAATATAATGGACTTGAACGTTTATGCCGGCTTTCTTTAAAAAATCAAATACTTGCTTGCGGCTTCTCTTATAATTCCCCTCTATTCTTATTGGGTAAATATGCCAAGCGCAATAATACCCTTTTTGTTCTATTGGCAATTCCAATCCGGTTGTGTTTTTAAATGCCGAGCTATACTTTTGCCAGAGCGCTCTTCGTTGTTTGATAAAACCGCCTATTTTTTTCAGTTGGCTTAGACCCAATGCCGCTTGGATATCCGTCAGGCGGAAATTATATCCAAGCTCATCTATTTGGTAATACCACTCGCCGTATTGTTGGGATGATTTTTCGCTTTTGATAATTCCATGGTGGCGAAGTCTGGATATCCTTTCATGGAGTTTTTTATTATTCGTTGTAATTGCACCGCCTTCACCTGTCGTAATGGTCTTAACCGGATGAAAAGAAAACGTAGTTAGGTCTGCAATCGATCCGATTGGCTTACTTCGATAGCTGCTTCCAAGAGCATGAGAAGCGTCATCAATTAAAATTAGGTTATATATTTTCGCAAGCTTTTTTAATTTATTCCAATCAGCAGGGTGTCCCGCGAAATCGACAGCAATGATCGCTTTTGTTTTTTTGTTAATTTTCTTTTCTGCCTCCTCAACGTTTATCGTTAAGGTATTTTCGTAAACATCTACAAGAACCGGTTTGGCACCGCAATACAATACGCAATTGGCTGTGGCTACAAAGGACAGGGTGGGGACGATAACTTCATCACCAGGTCCGATTCCGGCGGCGAGACACGCAAGATGCAGGGCAGCTGTGCCGCTAGAGACGGAAGCGCAGTATTTTGTATTTACAAAAGATGCCAAACTTTTCTCAAATTTTTCAACTGCGGGGCCTTGGGTTATCCAGTCAGAACGCAGTACTTTTTCAACTGCATCAATATCTTTGCTATCAATTGACTGATGTCCATAAGAAATAATTTTCGACATTATATTAACTTTGCTATGTCCAGGTGTACGTAATTATAAAATTGACCCTATCTATAATATTATGCATTTCTTAGTTTATGGTTTAGGCACTTGTAAATATTAGGCGATACAGTAAAAATCAGCAACTTGGTTTGCTCTTAAATTCTGCTAAGGTGGATAAGAAAAAGCAATATATTTCCATGGGAGTCGCCGTGAAATAAATATAGGCTATTTTAGCAGAACAAAATTAGTTTATGCGACTAGGTACATTTTTTTCGTTTATAAATTGTTTTAATAATTTACCCTGGCCAATTTAGGTTGAAGTAAGAACTTTCTTGAGCTTTACGAGAAACCTATTCGGGCTTGAATTAGAACTACTATTCTCATAAACTTAACACGATAATGGATTTAATGTTGAATAAAAAAGTTGCATTAGTTTGTGCCTCTAGCGCAGGTATTGGCAAAAGCATTGCCACTAGTTTGGCGAAAGAAGGAGTACACATTTCGATTTTTTCACGAACCCAGAGTGCAATTGAAGCGGCGGCAAAAGAGATAAGTGTTATAGCAAAAGGCAAGGTAATTTATAACACTTGCGATCTCTCTCGTCCAAATGATATATCTCATATCATTGAATACACCGTTACACAGTTAGGACCAATTGATATTTTAATTAACAATCAAGGCGGACCAGAACCAGGCAATTTAGATGATGTAACAGAAGATCAGATCGAAACTGCATTTACCACAAATATCCGCTCAGTATTTCAATTGACAAAGTTATGTCTTCCATCTATGAAGAAACGCAGGTTTGGACGTATCCTTAATGTTCTCTCAATCTCTGCAAAGGAACCACTGCCAGGAATGTTGCTTTCGAATACTGTGCGCCCGGCAATTTTAGGCTTCGCCAAAACATTAGCAACGCAATATGCACCATTTGGTGTGACAATTAATTCCCTTTTACCTTCAGCGGTTATGACACAACGAGCGCTTTTGTTGACTCAGAGGCAAGCTCGAGGAAAAAGGATCGATACGAATACAGCCCTTTCAAAATCTGCAGCATCACTTCCAATTGGTCGCCTAGCATCTCCAGAAGAAATTGCCCAACTGGCAGTTTTTTTGTGTAGTCCACAAGCATCGTATATTTCAGGGACGGCTATTCCTATTGACGGAAGCGCGAGTCATATGTTGTTTTAGCGTGAAACTCTTTATGCCTGACAACCATACTCCTGATATTCCAGAGTATACCAGGGCAACACCAAATGACGTTGGGTTAGTGCAAAAGCTATTGCAGATTAACTATCCTAATATCTCTATCACACGCATACAATCTATCGGTAAGGTAAATATTAATTCTAAGAATTTTCGAGTAGGACAATATTATGTAAAGATAATTAAAGCATATCCAGGTGCAGAAATTACACTTAAGGTCCCACTGCTCCATACGTTGATGCGACAAGCAAAGATTCCACTACCTGCATTTGTTCCTAACAATCACGCACAAACAGTCTCAATTTTTCCAGAAGAGACAAGATCGCAGTATTACTTCTACGTTCAGCGTTTTATCGATGCCCATTTCTATACAGGAATGCAGACGGAATTTGAAATTGCTATGCGTATTCTCAAAAGACAGAAGGGTATCTTTTCATCTATTGATATTAATGATTGGCCAAAGAAGCCATACCAAAACTGGACTGCGCATATTATTTTTGAGAAGATACTATCCTTACCTGAAGATAATTCTCCTTTTGATAAGTTAGTACGTCCAGAGGTACCGGCATTTATTAAGCAAGCCAAAGGATTTGATCAAACCTACCCCATTCTTAATTTTTCCCAACTTCATCATTTTGATCTCCATCCCCATAATTTTTTATTTCGTAACAAGGTGTTACATGCAGTTCTTGATCTAGAGAGTATTTCTGTTGTGCCATATGAAATTGCCACAGCATTTAATATATATAAACTTGCCCGCAAATCTATAGCGACCCACAACATGACATTGGATGAAGTACGTAAGGTTGCTGGCACCTTTTTTAATTTGGAATATCTTCGACCGTTCGCTATATATGAGCTAGTCCGTCGTCTAGGTGTTGTATTAAAGCTGCATTATCTAGAAAAAAACAAAGTGTGGGATCAAGATTTACTTAAACATATGATAGGGTTACACGAGGTAGACTTGATTTTTAGACAGAAAAGTTTTGCATGATAGAAATGTCAGTTGGCAAATAGAAACCTAGCTTTCGATTATCCTCTATCAATTTCTGTATATATACCACATGTCTTGGTGTAATTTTTTTCGCAAGCGGTACTAAATATTTTTCTACCTCTCGTAAATATTCCTCCCGAATTGTTGCGCTAGGATTGATACAAAGAACAAAAAGATTATCTACTTTATCAAAGATTTTTAGTGCTTGAACTGCCTGCGGTGCTCTTGCCAAACGACCGTAATATGCTCGTTTACCATAAGGAGTTGTCAAAGCCTCGCGATCAATAGTAATAATAATGACTGCGTTACTTATCCATGTTCCATACTGTGATTTTAATTTTTCTGGAGCTAGAATTTTCTTCTCAATCACACTGTGCAGTAAGGCAGTTATTAACGTATCAACACTTTTTCCACCAGCAGTAGAGGAATGCTCAGATAGCCAATGTGCAAGAAACCGGGCTACTCGAATAGGATGACTGACATAGTATCGATCTATATCACGTGAGCCGTAGTGCAGAGAAATGACAAAATTATAAACTTTTTGGACTAATGCAAAGTTTTTAGCATTGAGGTCTAATTTTCTTGCAACAGTAAGGAATTTTTTCCATTCTTGATTGATGTGATTAGTGTACAACGTTAATAATTTATCATGGCGTTCAATCTCAATAGTCCTAAACATAGTCTACATATTAGCATTAACCGTTAGTGTTCCCAACGCTAGTTTAGTGAAGAGCATAACAACAAACCGTTTTAATCACTAGCGGAATTACTTGTATAAAATCAAAACAAAACACCAGCTCACAAGCGGGGCGTTTTTCTTGAAAATTTTAATTTATACAATTTTAATAAAATTCTTGAGAAGCTGCTTGATTTGAGGTATAGTTAGCCAGTCGCCATTACTGTCGCTTGCGTATAAAAAATCATCATCGACGGGGTTGCCCTTGTGAGGGTTTATATACTCTCTATTTCCCCAGCTGACAAATTCGGGCTCAATTATAAAGTGTTTGCCAAGATCTTTTGTAAACCTTGCTTCATCTTTGCTAATTAAAGATTCATGGAGTTTTTCACCGTTTCTTATTCCTACAATTTTAATTTGAGCTTTCGGCGCGATTGCCCGTGCCAAATCCATGATTTTTACACTCGGAAGCTTAGGAATAAAAATTTCCCCGCCTTTCATTTCCTCGATACTTCGAATTACAAATTTAACGCCTTCTTCCAGTGTTATCCAAAAACGCGTCATCCTTTCATCTGTTACGGTCAAGAGATTATTTTTTGCTTGTTCAATAAAAGTAGGCACTACGCTCCCTCTGGATGCCATTACATTCCCATATCTCACAACACTTAAAAAAGTATTTTTACCGCCGGTGTAAGAATTAGCCTGGACAAATATTTTTTCTGCAACCATTTTTGTTGCGCCATAGAGATTTGTAGGGGAGACTGCTTTGTCGGACGAAATCAACAGTACTTTATTAACACCAAGGTCAATCGCGCAATCGATCACATTCTGGCTTCCAAGTATATTGGTTTTAACGGCTTCGAAGGGATTATATTCCAAGATCGGTACCTGTTTTAAGGCGGCTGCGTGTACTACCACATTAACGTCTTGCATTGCCCTATAAAGCCGATCTTTATCCTCAACCCTTCCAAGAAGATAGCTTAAGTTTTTTTTCTTATGCTTTCTGCTTGTTTCGAATTGAGCATATTCATCAGAATCGAAAATTCTCAAGCTTTGCGGCTTTTTTTTAAGAATGGAGTTTGTAAAAGCTTGTCCAAATGAGCCGGTGCCGCCTGTTAAAAGAATCGTTTGATTTTGCCAATTCATGAACCTTACAATTTCCGGACAGTTTTACAACTTAAAGAAGCGAAAGTATCTTAACGTGACTTGGGAAAAAGATCAAGGTAAGTTTTAATCGCCAGATCCGTACTTCCTTCAAATACAATTTTACCTTTTTCAATTACTAAAACCTTATCGCATATCTTTTTAACGGCATCCAGGTTGTGGGATATGAATATTAGCGTTTTATCGCTTTTTGAGAAATTGTGCATTTTAGTAAGACATTTTTGCTGGAAATTTTTATCGCCAACCGCCAAAACCTCGTCGATTAAAAGTATGTCGGGATCCATAAATGAAACTACCGAAAAACCAAGCCTTGCATACATTCCGGAAGAATATCGCTTAATTGGTGTATCTAGAAATTTTCTTAGGCCCGAAAACTTCACGATACTTTCAAATTTCTCGTCAATTTCCTTCTTTGTCATTCCAAGAATTGCTCCATAAAGGAATATATTTTCGCGTCCGGAAAGTTCAGGATGAAGTCCTGCCCCAAGTTCTATAAAAGCCCCTATTTTCCCATTAACCGTTATTTCGCCCGAATCCGGATATGTAACTTTGGAAATTAATTTAAGGATTGTTGTTTTGCCGGCACCGTTTTTACCAATAATCCCAAGGCTTTCGCCTTTTTTAACTTTAAAGCTAATACCATTTAATGCAAAAAACTTTTCACTCTGTAAAGTCCTTTTTTTGCGCGTAACCAGCCTTTGAAAAATCTGCCCAACGTCTTCTGCAAGCCTTTTATATTTAAGCCTCCTTATAGAATAGGATTTATATACATCTCCAAATACTATTGGCATTTGTAAGTTCATGTATGTTAAATAATATCTGCAAAAGATTTTTCTTTAATTTTGAAAAAATAGTAACTTATAAAAAAAAGAATTACAGAAATAACGGCAGCAGTTAAAATTTGCGAAAAAACAGGTTCTTTTGCAAATAGCGTTACTCTCCTAAAATTTTCAATAACTACTGCCATAGGATTAAGCATGTAAAAAAATTGCAAATTTTCCGGAACCTTGTTTACGGGGTAAATTATTGGGGATGCAAACATCCATATTTGTACAACGAGCGGTACAACAAATTTTAAATCCCTCCATATAACTACTAATGCAGATGTAAAAAGTACGACACTTAATGTGAATAAAATCAGGATGAAAATTATCGGAATAAGATATATTAAATTAAAGCTTAGCGGAATATTATAATAAGCCATCATAAGAACGAAAATAATGCTTGCTACCATAAGGTCAAGCACTGCAGCACCTAAGGAGGCTAGAGGTAATGTTTCTCTTGGAAAATATACCTTTGCAACTAAATTGCTATTATTAATTACCGAATGTGAACCAAAGGACATGCTAGTCGAAAAAAATAACCAGGTTAAAAGTGCTGAATAGTAGAAAACCGGGTAGGGTAAGCCTTGCGATTCAAGGCCCAAAAATACACCAAATACAAGTGAAAAAATCAGCATCAAGGAAAAAGGTTGCAAGACAGCCCATGCCGAGCCGAGCGTCGTTTGTTTGTATCTAATTTTGATCTCTCTCTTTGTCAGGGCAATAAGAAGCTCACGATATGAAATTAGTTCTTTAATGTAGCTAATCATAGAAATGCATTCAGTTTACTAAAAAATTGTGATATTTTTTTAAACCTAAAGAAATACTGGTTTTTGGTGCCCAATTTAAAAGTTTTTTCGCTTTTTCTATATTTGCCCAGGTTTTTTCAACATCACCTTTTTGGTTAGGTGCTTGTTCTATAATCGCTTTCTTGTTTACAGTCTTTTCTAGAGTTCCAATAAGTTCATTGAGCGAAACAGGGTGATTATTTCCAAGGTTTATTACTTCAAAATCAAAATATTTACCAATTGCTTTTAATATTCCGTCAATAATATCATCAATATATGTATAATCTCTGGCAGTACTTCCGTCCCCAAATTGCTTTATTTTTTTATCTTCCAACGTCGCTTTTGTAAAAAGCGCAGGTGCCATATCCGGCCGGCCTCTCGGCCCGTAAACCGTAAAAAATCTTAATATTATAGATTTCAAACCGAAAGTATGGTAAAAACTTTCAACCCAAAACTCTGCAGCCATCTTACTTGCTCCATACGGGGAAATAATAGTATCACAAAGGTCATTTTCGCTAAAAGGAAGCCTTTTGGAATTACCATAAACCGAGGAAGATGAACCAAAGATAAACTGCTTGACTTTGAAATCTACCGAAAGTTTGAGAAGATTAACCGTTCCACCAACATTCACTTGAGAATAAAGCAGGGGGTCTGCAATTGACGGTCTGACGCCGGCCCTTGCTGCCAGATGCACAACTTTGCCCGGCTTTTCCTCCTCAAAAATTTTTTTAAGTTCACCGAAATTTAATATGTCTTGGCGGTAAAGTTTAAAATTTTTATGCTTTAACGCATCTTTTAAATTACTTTCTTTGGTTTTTGGGTCATAATAGTCATTAAAATTATCGACACCAACAACTTGATAACCTTCGGAAAGAAGTTTGTCGGTAAGGTGGGAGCCGATGAATCCGGCACAGCCGATTATAAGAATCTTCATTAATAAACTTCCGGGGACTAAGAGTCCTCGGTTTTGTCTTTCAAGTTTACAAGAGCGCGGAAAACCACACTATACATGTTATTTCCAATACCTCGGAAGTATGTAATCGCTTTTTTGCATTCATCCCCACTTTAAGAAAGTGGGGTTTTCTGCAAGCGATTATAAATTCTAAATAACAAATAACAAATCACAAACAAATATAAATATATAAATTCAAATATTCAAACCCATTCAGCATTCTGGGCAATCATTTTTTATAAGCCTTGACCACTAACTCCATTCGTAAATTAATATATTCAACTTTCTCTATTTTGAAACCCGTTTTTTTAATCATATTGAGTAACTCTTCTGGCTTTACACAACTTAGGTGGCTATTTTTCCAAACAGACCCCTTCCACTTAGTCCACAACCACCAAATAGAACGAAACAGCAAGCTATCAGTGTCTTGAATTACTATTAAAAAGCCGGCTTTTTTAAGAACCCGGTAGATTTCGGAAAGAGCAAGACGTGGTTGGCTCATATGTTCGAGCGTTTCAATTGCAGTAACCACGTCGAATGATTGATTTTTAAAAGGTAAATTATGGGTATCTGCAACCCTAAAGTTAATTTTTTCATTATTTTTTTTAGCAAAACCTATCGATTTGCTATACAGATCAATTCCCGTTATCTTAAAATTCTTTAACCTTCTGGCGATCTGTTTAGTAGTAGTGCCATCTGCGCACCCAACGTCAAGCAATCTACTTTTGCCTAAACCTTGAAGGTACTCTTTTAATTTGAACCATTTTTTATTATGCCAATATTTCTGCAAATAATTTGTTTGGACACCCTTAGCATAATAATCAGGCGGTACCTGCGCAAGAATTTTATTTATATCGTCAGGAATATGTTTCTTATGCACTGATCTTTTTAAAATATGCGATAGTTTCCAATAAGCCTTCTTCTATTTTTACTTTCGGTTTCCACCCCAACTCATCTTTTGCCTTTGTTATATCCGGATTTCTCTGGACCGGATCATCTTCAGGTAGTTTTTGAGAAAAAACTATTTTGCTTTTACTTTTTGCCAATTTTTTTATTAACTCTGCAAAATCAATAATTGTTCGTTCGTCATGATTGCCAAGATTGTAAACTTGTCCGGACTCCCCTTTGTTCATGGCTAAAATTTGTCCTTCAATTTGGTCGTCTATGTAGCAAAACGATCTTGTTTGCTTGCCGTCACCGTAAATAGTCATCGGCTCATTTCTAATTGCCTGTTTTATAAAATTAACAACAGCCCTACCTTCTTTAGGGTTCATGTTTGGCCCGTAAGTGTTAAATATCCTAGTAATTCTTCCATTCAACCCCTTTTCTCTTACAAACGCCGAAACTATTGTCTCACCGAATCTTTTAGACTCGTCGTAAACAGATCGCGGGCCTGTTGTAGAGACATTGCCCCGGTAATTTTCATCCTGCGGGGATTTTTGCGGGTCGCCATAGACTTCCGATGTTGATGCAAACAGAAGCTTAGTATTATGCTTTAGAGCCAGCTCGCACATATTCCAGGTACCGATAGTATTTACTTTCATTGTTTCAAAGGGATGGGCAATGTAAGAAACAGGGGAGGCAGTATTTGGGTCGGCAGGGGAGGCGAGATGATAAATCTCACGGAATTTATATTTTTTGCTTATGAAGGGTTTGCAGACATCATGTTTAATAAACTCAAAATTTTTTTTGGCAAGCAAATGCGCAATGTTTTTTTGTGAGCCGGTCAAAAGATTATCAAGACAAATAACTATATTGCCATTTTCTATTAATCGATTACACAAATGGCTCCCTATAAAGCCCGCACCGCCTGTTACTAAAATAGTCTTATTCATAAGTTCAAAAGTTAAAATTCAAAGGTCAAAAATACAAGTAAAAAGTTAAAAGTTTTAAATTTTGATCTGTAATTTTGCATTTTGATTTATCAAAGGATTTTTCCTAGCACTTCAGCAATATAATCGATCTCACTTTTTTTAAGTTTAGGATGCATGGGCAATCTAATTATAGTAGAGGCAACCTCTTCTGAAACAGGGAGGTCTTTACGCTGGTAACCAAGTTTTTTGCCCATCTGCGACTGATGAAGAGGAAGATAATGGAACGATGCCTCTATTCCATAATTTCGCAGTTCTTTAATAACATTATCACGCATAAGCCTGGGTACTCTTATAGCAAAAATATGCCAATTAGGATCAGTTCCTTTTGGAACTTGTGGTAAGATTATTTTAGATGAAAGTTTTTTTAATTTTTTTAAGAAATACTGTGCATTTTTCCTGCGCAACCGAGTGATCTCGTCAAGTTTTTTAATTTGTTCAAGCGCAATTGCAGACAAAATATCCGAAAGTATTAAACTTCTTCCCACTTTTACCCAAGAGTATTTTTTGCGTTCGCCTCTCATGAAAGAAGATCTGTTTGTACCTTTTTCCCTGATTATCTCTGCTGTCTTAAAGAGATTGTTATCGTTTGTTACAAAAGCACCACCCTCACCACTGGCGGCGTTTTTGGTTCCATGAAAGGAAAAACAGCCAACGGTGCCTGTTGTTCCCAAATACCCGCTACTATATTTTGCTCCTAGCGCATGTGCTGCATCTTCGATAACGTAAAGATTATTATTTTTGGCAATCTCCATAATTTTTTCCATATCACAAGCCATTCCGGCATAGTGAACAATCATAATTGCGCGAGTTTTTTTGGTTATTTTTCTCTCAATATCATTGGGGTCAATGTTGTATGTTGTAATATCGATATCTGCAAAAACCGGTTTTGCGCCCATAAGAAGCACTGCATTTGCACATGAAGAAAACGTAAAGCTGGGCATGATAACCTCGTGTCCACGCTTTAAAAGAATTGCGCTGGCAAGTTCTAAGGATGCCGTTCCAGAGGCAGTTGGCAAAGCATATTTTACTGCCAAAAATTTCTTAAGAAGCTTTGCCAGTTCCTCACTAAAAGAGAGGTCGCCAACACCTGTACCACTTCTTAAGGCCTGGATTGCCGCTTTTTCTTCTTCCTTCCCCCAAAAAGTCTTATGGAGAGGAATAATATAGTTTTCCATAAATTCAAAAGTCAAATATCGAAAGTCAGAAGTGCAAGGTAAAAATTAAAACTTTTGCATTTTGAATTGTATTTTTGCATTTTGATTTTTAAGTTTTGACTTAAGCCTTATTAGATTTTTAATATAGTCAATAGTATCCGGAACAAGCCTTACAGTTGTCTTTTTATCAAGTCTTCTTTTAAACAGAACCGGCACTTGGCTAATTTTTAGCCCGTTCCAATAAGCTTGTGCACAGATTTCCGTGTCCCAAAACCAATGATTGCTTTTAATCTTAGGTAGGATTGGCAAAATTTTTTTTCTATTAAAAAATTTATAACCCGCTTCTGTATCATCGATTGGTAATTTGAGAATCGATTTTAACGCCAGGGCATAAGCCTTTGAAAAAACAAACCTCGTTAAGTTATTGAAACCCCCCTCATAAAATCTTTTACCTACCGCCAGATCAGCGCCGCCCTCCACCTCTTTAATGAAAAGTGAAATGTATTTTTCCGAAACTTCAAGATCGACATCCAAATAACCGCAAATTTCACCTTTTGCAATTTTTATTCCGTCTGCAACGCTTTTGCCTCGCCCCTCATTTTTTCTATGAAAAACTGCTCGCGCGTTAGGTATACTTTTAATAAACTTCTCAACCGATTTTTTGGTCTTATCCTGACCTTTGTCCTCAACAAAAATAATTTCCCAATTTCGCCCCAGTTTTCTAAGTTCCTTAATTATTTTTTCAACACTTTTTTCAAAAGTCGATCCTTCGTTATAACAAGGTATGATTAGAGAGATATATAGTTTTGGCACGTGATTATTTTACACTTAAGGTCTTTGCTTAAAAAGTCCAAGCAAAAGAGGGGCCAGAATAATTATTGTCGGCATATAGATAATTCCCCAATAGTCATTATATGGTAAAGTGCCAAATCTTAAAAAAGCAATTGGGAATGGCAAAAATGTCAGAGTCCATAAAATCCCCTCGTTTTTGTTAATATTTTTATATATATAAAAACAGCCAAATAAGGAAGCAACAAGAAAAATAATAAAAGGCCTAAATTGAAATAATAAATACTCCCAAGATGCAAATGCTAAGGTTTGTTGAACAAATAACAAACCATTTGATACAACCCTAGGCGATAATAATGTTCCATAGGCATCAATGTAGTAATTTACCCGGGATATATGAAAAATGAACAGGATCAAAAATGCAATTATTGGTATAAGGAATAATCTAGAATTCTTTTTTTGAGTTATAAATAAATATATAAATATTAATCCAATAGGGAAGATGTATACCTCACGGATTAGTACAGTTAAAGATAGTAAGATAATAGAATAGAAATGCTTCCGAGTTATGAATAAATATATTGCAATGACGAATATAGGCACAGACCACCATTCAGTTTGTAGAAAGGTTTGGTCTCTGCCCGCATAATGTAGATACGGAAATAGTAAATAACTGGGTAATATTGCAAGCCGAGCACCCAAATATCTTCTGCCAATTTTGTAAGATACCAAAAGTAAAGCTGATGCTAGTATTAAAAAGAGTGCATATATTGAAAGCCCGCTACTACTAGGTAAATATTTCCAAATGTAAAATATGGTCGGTAATCTCCAACCCCAGACATCACCATTTACGATATGTTGTCCAAATCTGCCCAGTTGTGCAGAATTTAAAGCATCATAATAATTTACATTTTGCTCTATAAGATAATAAGTTTTGAGAAATACACCCGGGTCATTGTTATAAGCATATTTAGACAAATCAGAACTCAAGACGCCTCTTACTGGAGCCGATGACGCCCAAGACAACGCCAGAAAAGTAACAATGATGACAAAAATTGCCGACCTCTTAATAAGCCCAATAAAATTTAAAAAATAGGTAATAAAAAACCCGCAAATCATCCCTACTGCAAAGTAAATATGGAAACCCTTCAGAAAAGTGTAGAAAGCTAAGATAGTAGTAAGAGTTAGAAGCATGTAAATTAATTTATCTCTAAAAACGACAAAGCTAACAAACGTGACAAGAAATAGAGCTAATATCGAAGTGAGAAGGTTTTCGAAGCCTAAATTGGGTGCGCCAACTAAGAGAAATAAATTAATTAATAATATGTGAACTTTATTTTTTAGAAGTCCGAATATGGGCATTGTGGGTATCATCAAAACATTCTACTATTATAAGTATTACTTGCGGTGAAAAAAGATTTTGTATATATATTTCTTCTTATCATCCTGCTTTTGCCTTCTCAGCTTTTAATGCTT
>Ga0209343_10001954_pt1 | contig 27318 bp, 21 predicted proteins | sample RifCSPlowO2_02_FD_184026 | JGI IMG/M metagenome (GOLD analysis project Ga0209343, IMG submission 184026) | Groundwater microbial communities from Rifle, Colorado - Rifle CSP2_plank lowO2_0.2 (SPAdes) (version 2) | ecosystem: Environmental > Aquatic > Deep subsurface > Groundwater | place... | reverse complement strand
TGCCAGAGATCGACAGGGCATCAACCACTGGACAACGAATAAAACACAGAATTGAAGAATTAGAAAATGTAGAAGAAGATAAAGTAAAAGATGACAGACAAAATGAGAAACCAGAGCAACGAAGTCACGATAATAAACAAAGAAAACAGATAATTATTGGTGGAATAATAGTGGGTTTTATTATTTTGTTGTTAGGTATATATTTTTTCGTGTAAGTTTTGGTTTGGCGGAAAGGATTAACTAAAGGGGACTAACCCCTTTTATTCTTGCTAAAAACTAATAAATTTGCAATTTCCGGATGAGGGTCTATATTGAAAAAATCCTTTATGAAAACACGGAAGATGGAAGGAACAATATGAAACTCAACATTAAAGCACTGGCTCTGGCCGCTGGCATCCTCTGGGGCGCCGGCATGTTCCTCACCGGCATTGCCAACATAATGTACCCCGATTACGCCGTAAAATTCCTCGAAGTCATGGCTTCCATCTACCCCGGCTACCAACCCTTCACCGGATTCACCAGCGTCATCATCGGAACAATCTACGGATTTGTGGATGCAGCGATCGGCATTACGATTTTTGGGTGGCTGTATAACTGTTTTGTGAAGTGAGGATTAAACAATCTGTTTATTTTATCATTTTTATGATTCCAGCCCTTTTCTCTTGTTAGTTTATGAGTCAAAATTAGTACTAAATGTTTCTTGTCGAGGGGGACGACATGAAAAAACTTTATACCATTGGTTATGAAGGAATTAAGCTAGATGACTTCTTAGAGACTCTAGATAAAGCCCAAATTGATGTTCTATTGGATATCCGAGAATTTCCAATCTCACGACGTAAGGGATTTTCAAAAAATATCCTTTGCGAAGCATTAGCTGAGTTTGATATTGATTATAGACACGAGAAAAGATTAGGTTCTCCCAAAAACATTCGCCATAAACTTAGAAAAGATCATGATTATGAAGCCTTCTTTAAAGCATTTGGTCGTTATTTACAAAAACAAAATGGGTTGCTCCAAGAACTAACAGAAGAACTGAGTGGTAATATTGCACTAATGTGTTATGAGAAGGATCATACTTTATGTCATCGTTTGCCAGTTGTTGACGCACTAGCAGATATGTTGGGACTCACTCCAAAACACTTAGAGGTTAATTCCAATGAGCTAAGGAAGACACGAAAGACGCCGTATTCGAATATTAGTCAAAGCTTTTCCACAGCCTAGCCAAAAATACGAAGAAACAGTTTGCTGCGCTGGCATCACAGAAGATACCGGTGAGATTTTAAGACTTTACCCTATCCGCTATCGCAGGTTAGATAAGAATAATCAATTTGAGCGATTCGACTTGGTGGAGATGATAATTGCGAAAGACTCTGATCCAAGGCCGGAAAGTTATCATGTAATTGAAGATTCAATTAAATTAATTGAGTTTGGTAAAATATTATCAGATCAATCAAAAGTACAATTGTGGAAGCCTTTTATTTCTTCATCACTTAATGCACTTCATAAAGATAATAAAAATACAAATAAAAGTTTAGGTATAATCAAACCTGATCCTGGAAGTATACAATTTAAAGTAAAATTAGCTGATAAGAGTAATGCAGAAGATAAGAAAATAGCAGATTTGGTATATAAACAAGTTTCTCTTATTGAAGATCCACTAAAACCTCTTGCCCGGCCTAAATACAGTTTTTATTATCATTACACATGTGGTGGACATCCACATAAACACCAGATTCACGACTGGGAAGTTCAAGCTACTTTCATAAATTATAAAAGGCATTATAAAACTGAAGATGAAATTATAGAAAAGATGACGGACATGTATCAGGAAATAATTCCAGAAAGAAATCTGCACTTAATAATGGGCACAATGAAAGCACATCCACAAACTTTTATCGTCATTGGGTTGCTCAGAACGGGATTGGACCCAGAAGAACTCAGCAAACAAGGAGTTCTTTTCTAGTTTAGTATTGGCAATATTTGTATTTATTTATCAAGTATAAACCTTTCACCGGATTAAAAAGGTCATAACCGGAATCATCTACGGATTTGTGGACGCAGCGATCGGCGTTACGATTTTTGGGTGGTTGTATAACTGCTTTGCGAAATGAAATTCAAGAATCAAGACTTGACCCTAATTTTTGTCGCATCTCGATCTGATCAGAAAACACCATGCATGTTCATTTCTGATCACAACTTTTTATTAACCTGTTGTTTTTGATCAGATTTTTATTTTGATTTGTGGGGATTTCTCAGGGTCTGTCCCCTATTATTCGTGCTATTATTCGCATTAAAGTTATGATTCAAGATTCACGACTGCATGGATGCAGGAGGTAGAGTAACGCCGGGAGCGGTTACCGAAGACCTGACTCCGATCTCTCGCAAGACCTGACCTCGATCTTGTACCTATTAAAAATTGAATAACTAATTAAAAACAATAATAGGTCTTCGTCAATTTGAACGTGCGACCCCCTCAAACATCCTAGTCAGGTGTATCGATAATTTTATCAGAAATAAATAAAACCCGCTTTGACTTAATCTAAAAAGTTGAGTTTTTTCAGCTGGTGTGAATTCACTTATCGGCATCGAATGTAAATCATCCAAAAGAGCTATGCTTTCATTAATTTTCCCTTTTATTTCTGGGAAATAAAAAATGTCTGTAACTCTTTGTGATTTAATTGTGTCAATTGTATTTGTAATTATTTCATCGGTTTTTTTGGTGCTTTTTAAAAATGAATAATAGTCTGCAAGTTTTATGAGCGGGGCAAATATAATTTTTCTATTCTTAGGTATCTTATTATGTATATTTATATCGCAAGAGTTAGAGATTATTATTCCTGAAACATTTTTTTTCTCGCCAGAATAAAAATTTAATGCAATAAAGCCAAATAGCCCATCACCTTGCATCCAATTTTTACCTTCATGGCCATATAAATAGTAGTTAAATTTAGTAGGAAATTTTTTTAGCTCTGAGTATAGTTCGTCCTTTTGGGCTGGGGTTAAATAAGCCGGAAAACTAATATTTGCCGAATTTATTAAATCATCCAACATCAGTTAAGCTTATTTAACTATAAAGATTCCATAAATTTGAATAGAGCACATCTCTGCAATCAGCATCTATGTCAGCTTGATTATCTATTAGGCTACTGTGTATTTTATAAATCACATCTGCCAACATCTCATCTACCGAATTCATAGTACGAATTTCAATTGTACTTAGAGTATCAGGTAGATTTGTTATTGTTACTGAAGAGAGATGGCTAATTGACTGTGTGCCTGAAAATGCAAATGGCACTAATAACAATAGTTGGGACAAAGATAAATTATTTTTTGAAGACTGAGTCCCTTTAATATTATCTTTAATTCTTAAAATTTCAGTTGTATTTTCCATAATTAACTCCATGTTGGCCCTAATTTCTGTAATGTCTCATTAGTCAGAATACTAAGAAATATTTCTTTTTCCACTGAATGTATTTTTTCAAGCAATTTAGATTTATCACTCCAAAAATTTGAAAGATCCTTAGTCAATTGAGTATCAATATCTAGTATTATTCCCGCACGCTTATCAGCAGTAAGCTCTGCATTTGAAGTAACTTGAACAATATTTAGACAGTCATTAAATATAACTTCAGTCCTTACATGACAAATAGATTTCGTTAAATCAAATTTTCCTAGTGTTCCTGAAAACAATATTTTATCTTTACCTATAATCTTATTATCCGCTGGAACAAAGTTTGTATACCTGAGTGCAATTCGTTCGACTTTTTTAACTAATTTTGTTTCATCAAGTGTAGCTAGGCATTTATTAATTCTCTTTTTGAAATTAGTCCATCCTTCATATGGACTATGCTTGCTTACAGTAAGTACATTGCCTCCAATTAATAAGACAGTTTTATTTCCAGTGAATTTGTTAGTCGCCTGATATCTTAGGCTTGGATCCATGTCAATAAGTTGAACGGGTAAATGGGATATTGGTAACTTTTCAATATTTGGATAATCTAATTTATGCTTTTGGTATATTAAACCAGAAAGGATATCACCTATGTTTGATTGTGTGCCTTGAAATCTGATTTCAAAAATCGATTCAACAATAGTATCAGTAGCTAAGGCCTTTAAGACTCTCTTCTTTTGAGTCATATCTAATCAGGTTTCTTGTTAGGGTTCATCAGAGGTTGGGTGAAATTATACACATGCAAGATTTTCAAAATATTAGCACAAGGGTTAGTTTCTAGTTAGATATATGTGGTTTCTATCAACAAAAATAGCCGTATTTGTGCCTACATAACGCCTACATGAGCAAATTCATAATATCTTAAATTTATAGAAATGTGTATATCTTATTGATTTAATTGGTGGGCCGTGTAGGGGTCGATCCTACGACCTTGGGATTAAGAGTACCCAACAAAATATTTAAAAGCACTCAGCTGAGGTAGATAACTGCTCCATTCATTAATCTACACTTCCACCATCCATGGTGGTCGTGCAGGCGGTGATAATTCGCCGCTGCAAGCGAGGACGCTTACATGGAAGTAGGCGGTAGAGCGACGCAGGATGCCAAAGCCGAGTTTATTAGTAATAAATGATGAGTTTGGAGTGGCGAATTAGCGCCGGATGGTGCCAGCTGTGGGCTTTTAAAGCAATGCGGGGAGATCTGAGCTTCCCATCAAATACTCATCCACCCCTCTTGCCGCTGATCTGCCTTCACTAATCGCCCATACAATCAAACTCTGTCCATGCTGCATATCACCAGCGGTGAATACACCGGGCACATTGGTCATCCAGTTTTCATCGCGCCAGACATTACCACGTTCGTTGATGGCCACACCCAGTTGCTCAAGCATTCCCTCTTTCTCAGCGCCGGTAAATCCCATCGCCAGGAGTACCAGTTCGCAGGGGATGGTAAAATTGCTGCCACGTATTTCATTAAAGATGACCCGCCCGGCTTCGCGCTGCATTTCCACTTTCACAATTTCCAGCTCCTTCAAATTACCTTTTTCATCGCCGATAAAGCGCTTGGTGGAAACGGAATACAACCTTTCACCCCCTTCTTCGTGGGCGGAAGTGGTACGGAAGATAAACGGCCACTCCGGCCAGGGGTTGTTCGGGGAGCGGGTTTCCGGCGGGCGTGGCATGATCTCAAGTGAAGTGACGGATTTGGCTCCCTGGCGGTGGACCGTCCCCAGGCAATCGGCGCCGGTATCACCACCACCGATAATGACCACATGCTTGCCTTCAGCAGAAATAAACTGATCATCTGGAATCTCATCGCCTTCGCAGCGACGGTTCTGTAATGGCAGGTAATCCATGGCCTGGTGCACGCCTTTTAATTCACGTCCGGGGATAGGCAAATCCCGTCGCGCACAGGCACCACCGGTTAATATTAACGCATCAAATTCTTTCCTTAAATCATCTACAGAAACATTGACCCCGGCGTGACTGTTGGTCTCGAAGATCACACCTTCAGTGCGCATCTGATCAAGACGGCGGTCCAGCACCCGCTTTTCCATCTTGAACTCCGGGATGCCGTAACGCAGTAAACCGCCAATACGATCATCCCGCTCAAACACGGTAACATCGTGCCCGGCGCGGCGGAGTTGCTGGGCAGCGGCAAGCCCGGCCGGGCCTGAACCGATGACGGCGACTTTCTTGCCGGTCTTGATTTCCGGCGGCATAGGCTTGACCCAGCCGTTTTCCCAGGCTTTATCAATGATTGAAATTTCAACTGCCTTGATAGTTACGGGATCATCATTGATCCCCAGTACGCACGCACCTTCACAGGGAGCGGGACACAACGTGCCGGTGAACTCAGGGAAATTATTTGTTTCATGCAGTCTCTCGATTGCTGCCAGCCATTGATCACGATAGACCAGGTCATTCCAGTCCGGGATCAGGTTACCGAGCGGGCAACCCTGGTGACAAAACGGGATGCCGCAATCCATGCAACGGGCGGCTTGTTCCTTGAGTGGCTCCACCGGCCACGGTGCCATCACCTGGTGCCAGTCTTTGAGGCGTTCCCTGACCGGGCGATAGGGTTGCTTGACCCGCTTGTACTCCATGAAACCTGTAATTTTAGCCATGGGCGGCCTCCATTACGGCTTCGTCTACGGATGTGCCCTGTTCTTTTGCTTTCTTGATGGCGGCGAGTACGCGCTTGTAATCCTTTGGCATGACTTTCACAAATTTACTCTTATATTTTGCCCAGTTATCCAGGATATTATTCGCGACACTGCTCTGGGTATATTGAATGTGCTTGTTTAACAGTATCTTGACGGTTTCGATGTCTTCTTTATCTTCAAACTTGTCGAGGTCGACCATACCCATATTGCAACGGATGTTAAAATCACCCGCTTCATCCAGCACATAGGCAATACCGCCGGACATACCGGCTGCGAAGTTACGGCCGGTCTTGCCAATTATCACTACACGACCGCCGGTCATGTATTCACAACCGTGATCACCCACACCTTCGACGACGGTATTCACGCCGCTGTTCCTGACACAGAAACGTTCACCGGCTATGCCGCGGAAATACGCTTCGCCACCGGTGGCCCCGTACAACAGGACATTACCGACCAGGATATTTTCTTCCGGTACAAACGTGGCATGACGTGGCGGGTAGACAATGATCTTGCCGCCGGACAGGCCCTTGCCGAGATAATCGTTGGCATCACCTTCCAGTGTGAGGGTGACACCTTTGGTGACGAATGCACCAAAGCTCATGCCGGCCGAACCATTGAAATGGATCCTGATGGTGTCTTCCGGCAGACCTTCCGCACCGTAACGCCTGGTAATCTCATGGCTGAGGATGGTGCCCACGGTCCGGTTGGTGTTGCGAATCGGGAGGATAATATCGACTTCTTTCCTGGATTCCAGCGCATCCTTGCAGAGCGGCACCAGTGTGGTGACATCCAGTGATTTTTCCAGACCGTGATTCTGTGTTTTGGAACAATAAATGTCATCACCGGGACGGGGTACCGGTTTGTACAGGATCTTGCTGAAATCAAGGCCCTGTGCCTTCCAGTGATCGATTGCTTTTTTCACATCCAGTTTATCGACACGGCCGATCATTTCATTCATGGTGCGGAAACCCAGTTGCGCCATGTATTCACGCACTTCTTCTGCAATGTATCTGAAAAAGTTTTCAACGAATTCAGGTTTGCCGGAAAACTTCTTGACCAGTTCCGGGTTCTGGGTGGCAACACCTACCGGGCAGGTATTGAGATGGCAGACGCGCATCATGATACAACCCGATACGACCAGGGGTGCGGTGGAGAAACCGAATTCTTCTGCACCGAGTAACGCGGCGATGGTGACATCACGACCGGTCTTGAGTTGTCCGTCAGTCTGCACCACGATGCGGTCGCGCAATCCATTCTGCACGAGTACCTGTTGCGTCTCGGCCAGGCCAAGTTCCCAGGGCAGTCCGGCATGTTTCAATGAACTGATCGGTGATGCACCGGTTCCACCATCGTAACCGGAGATCAGTACGACATCGGAGTGTGCCTTGGCCACACCGGCGGCGACTGTTCCGACACCCACTTCAGCAACCAGCTTCACATTGATGCGCGCTTTCGGGTTGGCGTTTTTCAGATCGTGAATCAGCTGCGCCAGGTCCTCGATGGAATAAATATCATGGTGCGGTGGCGGTGAGATCAATCCGACACCGGCGGTGGAATAACGCACCTTGGCAATCCAGGGGTAAACCTTGGTCCCTGGTAACTGGCCGCCTTCGCCCGGCTTTGCTCCCTGCGCCATCTTGATTTGAATATCATCGGCGTTGGTGAGGTATTCTGCTGTGACACCGAAACGGCCCGAGGCGACCTGCTTGATCGCACTCCGGCGCGAATCACCATTCGCATCCGGTATATATCGATCCGGATCTTCACCGCCCTCGCCGGTATTGGATTTTCCGCCCAGCCGGTTCATGGCAATGGCGAGTGTTTCATGTGCAACTCTACTGATCGATCCGTAGGACATCGCGCCCGTGGAAAAACGTTTCAGGATGTTTTCAACCGGTTCCACTTCTTCGATGGGGACAGGAGATTTTTTGAATTCAAACAGGCCACGCAGGGTGGCCAGATGTTCACTTTGGTTGTTTATCAGGTCGGAATATTCCTTGAATACCTTGTACTGGCCGGAACGGGTGGCATGTTGCAATTTAAAAACTGTTTCCGGATTGAAGAGATGATATTCACCATCACGTCGCCACTGGTACTCACCACCCCATTCCAGGTCGGGCTGTTTGACCGGACGATCGGGAAATGCATTATGGTGACGAATGCTGGCTTCCCTGGCGATGACATCAATACCTATACCGCCGATACGTGAGGCCGTCCAGGTGAAATATTTATCAACGAATTCCTTGCTAAGTCCTATGGCTTCAAATATCTGTGCACCACGATAGGATTGCACTGTTGAGATTCCCATCTTGGACATGGTTTTGATCAGTCCCTTGCTGACGGCCTTGATGAAATTCTTGATCGCTTCTTCGTGTGACATTTCCGGCACATGTCCCTTGCCGATAAGATCACCGATTGTTTCAAAGGCAAGATAAGGATTGACGGCGTTGGCGCCATAACCGATCAATGCCGCAAAGTGGTGGACTTCACGGGGATCACCGGATTCCAGTACCAGGCCTGCACGGGTGCGTATTCCTGTCCTGATCATGTGGTGGTGTACACCGGCCGTTGCGAGCAATGCCGGGATGGCGGCATTTTCTTCATCAATACCACGATCGGAAAGAATGATATTGGTATAACCTGCAGCAACAGCAGCATCGACTTCGGCACAAATATTCTTAAGTGCGGCATCCATTCCCGGTCCATCTTCAGCAACCGGATAGAGGATGGAAACAGTCTTGCTTTTCAGGCCGGGCAGATTCACATCACGGATGCGGGCAAGTTCTTCATTGGTAATGACCGGCGTTTGCAGTTTGATCTGCCTGCAACTTTCGGGAGTGGGTTTCAGCAGGTTGCCTTCCGGTCCCAGCGTGGTACTGACCTGGGTCACCAGTTCTTCGCGAATACCATCGAGCGGCGGGTTGGTCACCTGTGCAAACAGTTGTTTGAAATAGTCATATAACAATCTTGAACGATTGGACAACACGGCAAGTGCGGCATCGGTGCCCATGGACCCGATGGGTTCCATGCCTGTTGCAGCCATCGGCGCCATCAATATACGCAAATCTTCATGGCTGTAGCCAAAGACCTGCTGCCGCTGCAACAGGGTGTCAGGATCAGTGCCGTGAATATTTTTCGGTGTAGGTAGTTTTTCCAGCGGGACAAGGTTCTTTTTCAACCATTCGCCGTAAGGATGTTCCTTGATAAACTGGTTCTTGATTTCTGCATCGTCGATGATGCGTCCCTGTTTGGTATCCACCATGAATATACGGCCGGGATGCAGCCTTTCCTTTATTTTCACATTCTCCGGTGCGACTTCCAGTACGCCCACTTCTGAAGCCATGATCACCATGTCATCCTTGGTGACATAATAACGCGAAGGTCTTAACCCGTTACGGTCCAGTACTGCACCAATCACTTCACCATCAGTAAATGCAATTGAGGCAGGACCATCCCAGGGTTCCATCAGACAGGCATGGTATTCGTAGAAAGCCCGGCGTTCTTCATCCATGGTTTCGTGTCCGCTCCAGGCTTCAGGAATCATCATCAATACAGCATGTGGTAATGGCCGGCCTGCAAGATAGAGAAATTCCATGACGTTATCAAAGGTTGCAGAATCACTGTTTCCATCAGTGATTATGGGGTAAAGCTTTTGCAGATCATCGCCAAATAATTCAGATTCGCAGAGTGCCTGGCGGGCCAGCATCCAGTTGGTGTTGCCGCGCGCGGTATTGATTTCACCATTGTGCGAGATGTAACGGAACGGATGTGCCAGCCGCCATTGCGGCAGGGTGTTGGTGGAAAACCGTTGGTGGACCAGGGCCATTGCCGATTCAATGTCGGGATCACCCAGTTCGGGGAACATCGGTTCTATCTGCGTACCGGTTAACATGCCCTTGTAAACAAAGGTACGGTATGAAAGGCTCGGCACATAAAACAAGGCCTTTTCGTCCAAGTCACTATTGGCGATAGCATGCTCGGTACGTTTACGTATTACATAAAGTTTTCTGTCGAATGCCGCAGGATCTGTGATGCTGTCATCACAGGCGATGAAAAGCTGTTTAAAAACCGGTTCTTCTGCCCTGGCGCTGGGGCCCAACAGTGAATCATCCGTGGGAACATCACGCCAACCCAGCAAGTGTTGTCCTTCATCCCTGATTATCGTTTCAAAAATCTTCCGGCATTGTGCAGATTGTTCCGGATCTCTTGGCAGGAACACCATACCAGCGCCGTATTTATTTATATCCGGTAATTCAATATTGATTTCCTTACATACCTTGCGGAAAAATTTATCCGGTTTCTGAATCAGTATGCCGACACCATCACCGGTATTTTCCTCGCAGCCACAAGCACCACGGTGCAACAGATTTTTAAGAATAGTATGGGCGTTTGTGACAATCTTGTGTGATTTGCGGCCCTTCATGTCAACGACGAAACCGACGCCACAGGCATCGTGTTCCTGGCTGGGGTCATACAGGCCTTGCGTCGGTTGACCAATGCTATGTTTCATTAAAACACCACCATAATTACAGCCACTGTTTTGAGGGCAAAATCCGCCCTCTTTGTTATTTAGACTTATGGCCTACTCGATATCACCATGACCAGACCCCAAAAAGGGAGGAAATTATAATAAAGCGGGCCATTAATGTCACGGTGCAACAATATATTATGTCATGGAGCATGCTTAAAAGTAAGCCTTGCATTTCAACAAGTTAATTAATTCTCTCTAACTCCGCGATAGCAAAACGGTCAGTCATCCCGGCAATATAATCAGCTATCACCCGTGCCCGGCCAGAGGCCCCGGCAATATCTTCTTCTTTATTCAGGCGCAACTGGACGTCTTTGGGGAATAAACCGGTATCAGCCATATAGACTTCAAACAAGGTTTTAACCGTCTGTTTGGCCTTGCCTGTCATTTGCTGCACACGGTCATGCTGGTAGAGGTTTTTTCTCAGAAACCGTTTCAGTTCCATATGCTTGTTCAAAATCTCCTCACCCAGACCAATCAACGGTACTGGCAGACTGCGTACCGTATCAATATCGGCAGGTTGATACTGATCAATCTTTGTCCGGCTGTTGGCAATCAAATCACCGACCAGTGTATTGATCATGCGCCGGACTATCTCATGGATCAGTCGTCTTTCACTCAAATCCGGCCATTGCCTGCTGACAATATCATACTGGTCACTGAACAATTCACAGACTTTTAATTGCTCCGTGGCGATTAACCCGGAACGCAGGCCATCGTCCACGTCATGATTGTTATAGGCGATTTCGTCTGCAATATTGGCCACCTGCGCTTCAAGACCAGGCTGACCACCTTCCAGGAAACGCCGTCCCAGATCACCGAGTTTGACAGCATGCTTGCGTGAACAGTGTTTGAGTATCCCTTCCCTGGTCTCAAACAAAAGATTCAGTCCGGGAAAATCCGCATAGCGTTCTTCAAGCAGATCGACAACCCGCAATGACTGAAGGTTATGTTCAAATCCGCCATAATCCTTCATGCAGTTATTCAGGACATCCTGCCCGGCATGGCCGAACGGTGTATGACCGAGGTCGTGTGCCAGACAAATCGCCTCTGTCAAATCTTCGTTAAGTTTTAATGCCCTGGCGATGGTGCGTCCTATCTGTGCAACTTCGATGGAATGGGTGAGGCGGGTACGGAACATATCACCCTCATGATTTACGAATACCTGCGTTTTGTACTCAAGCCGGCGAAAAGCAGCAGAATGAATTATGCGATCGCGATCACGCTGATACTGATTTCGATGCTCCGGTTGTGGTTCCCCGAAGATACGTCCTTTGGAATTATCTTCTCTGGCTGCATAACAAGCCAGTTCAGACATCAGCGGGACTCCGTTGCGGAAGAAAAATTTTCCAGTGTTGCCCTGAGTTTTTCAGGATCAAACTGGTTGGTAACGAATGCTTCGCCCAACTGTTTCATCAAGACCAGATGCATGGCACCATCCCTGGCTTTTTTATCCACTGCCATGAGTTCCAGCATCCTGGCTGGAGTTAAAGTTGGTGGCAATCTGACTGGTAACTTCGCTCTAGTGAGAATTTTTCTTGTCCTCTCCAGGTCCTGTGTTGACAACCAGCCGTGCCGGCTGGACAAATCGGCCGCCATCAACATACCGGCAGCGACCGCTTCACCATGTAACCAGCCTTTATAATCAAGTCCTGTTTCTATCGCATGACCAAAAGTATGGCCGAGATTCAATATTGCCCGCATACCTGACTCTTTTTCATCGATCGCTACAACTTCAGCCTTGTTCCGGCAAGACACTTCTATGGCATAACTGATTTCCTGAATTTCCCTGTGCAACAGTTTTTCAATATTCTGTTCCAGCCATTCAAAAAATTTCCGGTCGCGTATCAAGCCATATTTTATGACCTCGGCAAGCCCGGCCTGGAGCTCCCTGTCGTGCAGCGTAAGTAATGTAGAAATATCCGTAATGACGGCCCGGGGTTGATGAAAGGCACCTATCATATTTTTGCCCAGCTTGTGATTAACTGCAGTTTTCCCGCCCACTGAAGAATCCACCTGGGCAAGTACAGTAGTTGGCACCTGGATATAATCAACGCCCCGTTGATAACAGGCTGCCGCAAAGCCGGTAATATCCCCGATAACCCCGCCACCCAGGGCGACCAGACAACAGTTCCTGCTGTAGCGCTGTTGCAACAGCCTGGTAATGATTTCATTCATTACATCCAGTGTCTTGTATTGCTCACCATCAGGGAGTATCACTTTGTCTGTTGTAAAACTACCCAGGGACCGCATGGTCCGCTCAAGGTACAAGGACGCGATGGTATCGTTGGTGACCACCAACACTTGTTTTGATCTAATACAATTTTTGAATATTTCCGGCTTGTCCAGCAATCCCCCGCCTATAAATATCGGGTAAGCATGCTCACCAAGTTCTACCCTGATTTCCTTCATTGTATTGCCCTGTACTTGCATATTTCCTCTATAACCTGTGAAACCGGTTGCCGGTCTGTATCCACAATGAGATCAGCAATCTCCTCATACAAGGGAGATCTTGTTTTGAGTAATTCCTCCATTTTTTTCCGGGGATCGTCCGTGTTCAGCAGGGGTCTTTTATTGTCTCTGGTTGCGCGTTTTAACAGTTGCTTGATTCCTGCTCTAAGATATACAACCACACCCCTTTCAGCGAGATTTTTTCTGTTTACATGATTAAGAACAACACCACCTCCCGTTGCCAGGACAATATCAGACTGTCCTGTCAATTCCTCAATCACATCGGATTCCCGTCTGCGGAAACCTTCTTCTCCTTCAATATCGAATATTAACGCAATCCTGACGCCGGTTCGATTTTCTATTGCCTGGTCGCTGTCAAAAAACCGTAAATTGAGTATTTTTGCCAGCCGGCGGCCAATCGTCGATTTACCCGCACCCATCGGGCCGATAAGAAATATGTTGTTGTGATTTTTCAATTGGTGTCAGCTTATGGCGTTGGTCTTTAATAATTAACAATATGTCATGCATGATACTAGAACCTATCTCAAGATTCCTCACGAGCCGCATTGCTGCACCAAAAGCCCGCGGTCAAGGCGCGCGAGGCACAGGTGATAGCCGTAGCTATCGCCAAGCCGATTAACGCAGAGTGCAGGTTTTTGTTGCGCAACCCGCAGGGACGGGGTGTTTGCGGCACATGGCCGCGTCGCTCGTCGCTCATTTGGAACAACCAACTACTCTTCCTTGCCCTGCCACCGCAAACCTCGCCGTCGCGACCGCGCGGAATCTTGAGATAGGTTCAATAATCGGGACCGATCAACTGCAGAAAAGAAAAGGGTGTGACCATCAATATGGCCACACCCTGTAAAGTATTAACTGATGTTATGGTTGTTAAATGGACTAAATTTGCAGATTTTCCTTCAGTATCTTTGGTGTTACAAAGATAAGCAGTTCGGATTTTGTAGTGCTTTCGGAAGTTCTCTTGAAGAGAAAGCCGACATAGGGCAAATCTCCGAAGAACGGTATTCTGTCTGATGAATTATTTGCTGTTTGTGAATATACACCACCCAGTACGACCGTCTCGCCATTATCTACCAGCACCTGTGTGCTTACGCTCCGGGTATTGATGGGGGGCACACCCAAAACATCAGGTGCCCCACGGGTGTCCTGATTCACAGAAAGATCAAGCAAAACACGATCATCAGGTGTTATTTGCGGTGTGACTCTCAGTGCCAGCACGGCCTTCTTGAATGATACTGAAGTTGCACCACTGGACGATGCTTCCTGATAAGGAATTTCCACACCGGATTCAATAACGGCCTCACGCTGGTTGGCGGTGATTACTTTGGGACTGGCAATGTTTTCACCACGGCCTTCTGCCAAAGCAGCAGACAATTCAAGCTGCATCAGATAAGAACCGATAATGCCGTAGGCCAGAGACAATGATCCGGTAGCACCTGCAACCGGTAAAGTCACCATCAGATTCTCATTTGTGCCATTATTAAATGATGTGGTACCGCCAAAATCCGTAGTGCCTGGCTGTCCACCTCCGATAAATAATCCCGGTTCCCCTGATCCTCCCAATGTATTGGTAAGGGGGTCTTCCCTGGTTGCCTTGCTGTATCCAAACCGCACGCCGAGGTCCTTGGAAAAACTTTCATCGGCATTGACAATACGTGATTCAATTAATACCTGGCGCACAGGTATGTCCAGTTTCGCCACCATCGCCCTGATACTCTCCAGGCTGGTAGCAACATCCTGAATAATCAGTGTATTGGTCCTGGAATCGATTGTGACATTACCCCTGGTGGATAAAAGGTTATTTGCCTCGGCCTTTATCAATTTGGCCAGTTCATCCGCCTTGGCATAATTAACTTGTAAAAACTCTGTCGATAATGGCGCCAGTTCTTCAATCTGTTTACTTGCTTCAAGCTCAAGCTTCTCCCTTGCTGCTATCTCAGCCTGGGGCGCAACCAGTATTACGTTTCCATCCTTGCGCATACCCAACCCCTTGGATTTCAAAATGATATCCAGTGACTGGTCCCATGGTACATTTTTCAGGCGCAGGGTCACATTGCCGGTCACAGTATCGCTGGCGACCATATTGAGGCCGGTAAAATCAGCAATCAACTGCAACACTGCACGAACTTCAATATCCTGGAAATTCAGGGATAACCGCTCACCGGTATAACCAAACTTCTGCTTTTGTATGGCCTCTTTTTCCTGTTTGCTCAGCGGCTTGAATTCAATGGTAAGTTGATTATCTGACTGGTAGGCCAGATGATCAAAGTCCTGCGTTGTTGTCGTTACGACCATGCGTGCGCCATTTACGGAAAGCGAGGTATCGATCTCTTTTACTGGTGTCGCAAAATCGACCACATCCAGGCGCCTGTTAAGTTCCTCGGGCAGATTGGTTCCGACAAAATCGACCACAACCTTGCCACTTTCCTGGCCCAGGTTCACACCAACAGAAGGATCAGAAAGGGTAACAATGATACGGCCTTCTCCCGTACTGCCACGGCGAAAATCTATACTCTCTATTTTCGCATCAAAATTTGCGGCCCTGGTAGTGCTGGAAGCTCGCGCCGTGCTTGTAACAGCAGAATCTGTTACTGCGGCCAGTGTTAACGTGACGGTATCCCCCTGCACAGACATATCATATCCAACCGATTTCACCAGATTCAGGACCACACGTGTCCGGCCTGCGGCTTCTACTATGGAGGCGCTATGTGCCGCCCCGATGCCGATAGCCTGGTTTTTCTCAGCAACATTCAGACTGGTATTCGGAAAATCCACGACTATCCTGGCTGGATTATCAATTGTGAAATTGAGCGGATCACCCTGCACAGGTTCTGATAACTTGAGTTGTATCTGTACTCTGTCTCCCGGTAAAGATGAATAACTCATATCATCCAGTGTTGCTGCATAGGATGGTGCCTGAAAATATACATTCACGCATACCAGGCAAATGGTTATGCTGATGCGACCAAGCCATTTAGTCATTGCCAATTTACCTCTATTAATGATTTCATTAGGTCTGCTTGTATTCATATGCCACCCCTGATCAGATTTATTCCCCAGCCAAAGCAAGGGCCGCCTGACGTTCTTCCCAGCGCCCATCAACGTTTTTGATAATCTCTCTTAGCTCAATGCTGTCTTCTTGAATATTCAGAATCTTGCCTATGTTTCTGCCCAGATAGTTGCCAACCCTGACCCGGTGCACCGTACCTTGAGGATCGCGGACTATTGCCCATTGTGTATTTTGGTCTTCCAATGTGCCTACCATGCGCAGACTATCCAGCTCGTATGATTCCAGCTCTTCCCGGTTTCTGAATTTAATCTCCCTCTCCATGGCTTCAGTCAGGCCGCTATCCTTGGTATCAGCAATAGCTTCCTGGGATTTTTGGTAAAATAATTGAAACGGATCACGTGCTCCGGCCTGTGCAGATTTATAGGCATAGGCCTCATAAGGCTTTATTTCAGGCAGAGGCTCAAGCCTTCCGCCAGGTCTGGCCAGTATCTCATCAACCCGCATTTGCAGATCACTCATGTCAGTGGATACGCACCCTGAAACAAGTACCACAAATACCAGCCATAACGCCCGGTATGATGTTGTTCTGACAATAACCATTATTTTCCTTCCTCTTCATCAAGGGCGCGATAGGTCTTGGCGGTCGCCTTTAATACCAGCGTTGCTTCCTGTTCTTTGCCTTTTGCACCCCGTTTTTCAATACTGATGTCGTGTGTAGTGACTATGCGTGGTAATGCCGCAACACCACTAATGAATTCACCAAACTTGTGATAATCGCCTATAACGCTTATCTGGATCGGTAATTCTGCATAGAATTCTGAAGGCACTTCGTTTGACGGCTTGAACAACTCGAATTCCAGTCCAGCCGCCAGTCCGGTTTGTGATATATCTACCAGCAAACCAGCAACCTCAGTCTTGTTCGGCAGTTGCCTTAACATATCACCGAAAGACTGTTGCATCTCCTGCATCTGACGTTTCAATGCTTCAAGATTGGCTGCCTGTCTTTGTTTCGACTCAAGACTTGTAATCTGGTCAGCTTCTTTTGTTTTTTCGCTTTCTATCGTAACCCTGAGGGTCTGTATATCATAATGCCAGCCCGCAAAAAGGATTACCGCAGCGATAATTAAAACCAGGGCAATCTTTACCGGTAACGGCCAGTCTCCTATATGCTCTGGATCCAGGTTTCTCAGTTCATCCAAGTTCATGTGCCGCCCTCCGTGTCATCTGATACGGTTGGCACTGTCTGTGTAAAACGCAAGGTAAAATTACTGATACGCTGACCCGCTTCATCTTTTGCCTGAATAATTTCCAGCTGCGGGTCTTTTAACCATTCAGATGTTTCCAGATTCCTCATAAAGCTTGAAACTCTTGCATTCGATTGCGCCACTCCGTTAATTGTCACACTAGACCCTTTCTGTGTCACACGCAGCAGACTCACGCCTTCGGGTAAACTGTTTACCATCTCATCAAACAGACGCACTATCAACGGACGATTCCCCTGCAGTTGCTCAATTGCCCGCATCCTGGCCAGAAGACGTTCCTTTTCATTCTGCAATAGCCTGATCTCTGCAATCTTCTTGTCAAGCTTGTCTATTTCCAGTTTTAAATATTGATTACGTGACTGATGATATTCAAGTAACTGTGTATGATAGAGATGCACAACACCCCAGATACCAACCGCTACAAGTGCCGCAATACCCAGCACGACATAAAATTCCTGCTGTCTTTGCTTGCGAAGTTCATCACGCCAGGGAAGAAGATTAATCTTAGACATCAGCCAAAACTCCTCAATGCCAAACCACAAGCCACCATTAATGAGGGAGCATCATTACTCAGGGTTTGCGCCGGTACTTTTGAAGAAACAGACATATTTGCAAATGGATTAGCAACAATCGTAGGGACACCTACTGTTGATTGTACAACTTCCTGTATACCGGGAATCGATGCACAACCTCCCGCCAGGACCAGGTGATCGATACTCGCGATCTGGCTGGATGAGAAAAAGAATTGTTGTGCACGGCTTATTTGTTGTGCCATGGATTGCTTGAATGGATTCAATACTTCTAGTTCATAATTGTCTGGCAATCCACCCTGTTTACCCAGTTTCTTGGCCATCCCGGCTTCTTCATATGAGAGTCCATATCGTCTTTGAATTTCCTCAGTAAGTTGTGCTCCGCCAAAATGCTGTTCCCTGGAATAAATGATCTTCAGATTTTCGAGCACACTGAATGTGGTGACTGATGAACCGACATCGGCAATGGCAATCGTCAGCCCTTCTCCGCCACCAAATAAATCTCTTGCCATCATGCTCACAGTATTTTCCAGGGCGAAAGCTTCAACATCGACTATCTTTGCTTTCATGCTCCCTACTTCAAGGGCAGCTACCCGCATATCGACATTTTCACTGCGTGAAGCTGCAAGCAGGACATCAACTTGGTCAATATTATTTTCAGCAGGCCCGATAACTTCAAAATCAAGACTGACTTCATCCAGTGAGAACGGGATATATTGGTCTGCTTCCAGTTTTATCTGGTTTTCCATATCTGCATCGGACAGATTGGCTGGCATAGTGATAATTTTGGTAATTACAGCCGACCCGGCAACAGCTACGGCAGCATCCTTGGTACGTGAACCGGATTTTTTGACAGCCCTGCCTATGGCCTCGCCAACAGCATCAGCATCGGATATATTCTTGTCCACAACAGAATTTGCAGGAAGTGGCTCAACGGCGTAACTTTCAACACGATATTTACTTCCGCTGCGGCTTAATTCCAGCAACTTAATTGCGGTTGCGCTAATATCGATCCCCAATACTGGTGTAGTTTTTTTCTTTAACAGGAACACTATTTTTTCCTTTTAACGTCGTGACTTATATATCATACATATACTACAACATTAACTTATTATGCCAACTATAGCCAACACAAATTTAAAAAACAAATAGTTTTTACAGTTATCTAATGTAAATAAGTAAAAAATACAATTATCATCTGAAAACAATAGATGTTGGATAATTTTACGGTACACCACACAATATGTTGCGTTTTACCTTTAATCTCTTATTGATTTTTTTCACCCTGGGTATCACCGGTGCTGCCGGTTTGGCCTGGTATGTGATCCCCCAATTACCTGAAATAGAGACGTTAAAGGACGTCAGAATGCAGGTGCCGTTGCGTGTTTACAGTGAAGATCATTCATTAATTGCCGAGTTTGGAGAACAACGCCGAATCCCGGTTTCACTGGACCAGGTCCCTGATACCATGATCAAGGCCATACTGGCAGCGGAAGATAACCGCTTCTATCAACACCCCGGTGTTGACTGGCAGGGAATATTGCGCGCTTCATTACACTTAATAAAAACCGGTGAAAAAACACAGGGCGGCAGCACCATTACCATGCAGGTAGCCCGCAACTTTTTCCTGACCAGGGAAAAGACCTACCTGCGCAAGCTTAATGAAATATTTCTCGCCTTTAAAATTGAGAAGGAATTATCCAAAGACGACATACTTTCATTGTATTTAAACAAAATATACCTGGGACAACGTGCATATGGTGTCGCCGCTGCCGCCCAGGTTTATTATGGCCTGCCTCTCGACGAACTCACTTTGCCGCAATACGCCATGCTGGCAGGACTCCCTAAAGCGCCATCAACAACAAATCCTGTCACTAACCCCACGCGGGCTTTAGAACGCCGCAACTATGTTTTGCAGCGCATGGTGAATGAAGGTTATATCAGTCCCGAAGAGTATCAGTCTGTTATCAATGCACCAGTAACAGCCAGACTGCATAGCCCTGCGGTTGAACTTGTGGCGCCGTATGTTGCAGAAATGGTGCGACAGGATCTTATAGAAAAATATGGTGATGACACTTATACATCAGGTCTGAGAGTGGTCACGACAATTAAAGATCGCAATCAGGTTGCTGCAAACGATGCGTTACGCGTTGGTTTACTGGATTATGATGAACGCCATGGATATCGTGGACCGGAACATCATTACGACCTTGGCAGTGATATGAATGAAGAGACATGGAAAAGTTTACTGCAAAGCTTTCCTTTCCTGGGCAATCTTTATCCTGCATTGATAGTGAGTGTAAAGGATCAAACTGCCACTGCTTATCTTGTTAATACTGGTTTGATAAAAATTGAATGGCCGGGTCTGTCATGGGCGCGCCGCTATATTTCCGAGAATTACCGTGGAGCAGCCCCCAAGAACGCTGCGGAAGTTGTGCAGGCAGGAGACATTGTACGCTTGAGTAAAAATGCCACAGGTGCCTGGAAGCTTGCTCAAATACCGGATGTTGAAGGCGGTCTTGTTTCCATGCGTCCATCTGATGGAGCAACGCTTGCTATGGCAGGTGGTTTCGATTTCCAGCGCAGTAAGTTTAACCGTATCATCCAGGCAACCAGGCAACCAGGTTCTGCATTCAAACCATTTATTTATTCATCTGCACTTGATGCGGGCTATACTGCAGCCTCCCTTATTAATGATGCACCTGTTGTTTTTGAAGACCCCGGAATAGAAGACGTGTGGCGTCCGGAAAATTACAGCCGTCAGACCTATGGCCCGACCCGGCTCAGGGAAGCATTGACTCACTCACGGAACCTGGTTTCCATCCGGCTGTTACATTCCATTGGGATCCCGTTTGCTATGGACTACATCGCCCGTTTCGGCTTTGATATCGAACGGCTGCCTAAAAATCTTTCACTCGCTCTGGGCAGTGGCACGGTAACACCATGGGAACTTTCACGCGCATTTTGTGTATTTGCAAACGGTGGTTATCTGATCGACCCCTATTTTATCAGGCGTATTTATACTGAAGCTGGCGAAACCCTGTTTGAGGCGAATCCTGCGGTTGCCTGCCCGCAGTGCGAACCTGCAACAGGAGGTGGCAGCTTCGCAGACAATACCGGGAATATGTCATCACCTGAACCCGGCCAGATCCACTATGCAAAGCAGGTTGTTGATTCCGAAAATGTGTGGATCATGAATTCCATCATGCGTGATGTTGTTTTGCATGGTACTGCACGCCGCGCACTGGAACTCAACCGCAAGGATATATCCGGCAAAACCGGCACAACCAACGACCAGCGTGATGCATGGTTTTCCGGATTTAACTCACAGTTGATTGCTGTGTCATGGGTTGGATTTGACAAATTCCTGCCCTTGGGTAGCGCGGAAACCGGATCCCGGGCCGCCTTGCCCATATGGATAGATTACATGCGCACAGCACTTGAGAATATGCCGGAAAGCATACTGGATCGTCCGCCGGGACTGGTATTTGCAAGGATAGATCCACAAACCGGCAAACTTGCTCCACCAGAAAGTACCAACGCCATCTTCGAGGTTTTCAGTTCAAAATACACTCCGAAGGAAATTACCGATAGTATTTCAGGCACGGGCAAACATGACGGGGAAACCTCCAGCATTCAGGATATTTTTTGACCTGCAATATTATACCGGTATTGCAAAACAGTGAATCAGTGTCCCGGCAGCATGTATTTTGATAATTCCTTAAATTAATTTGTATTGATCCAATCGCCACATTATTAACTGTGCATGCCTTCTAAACCCCTGATACTCCGCATAGCGATCAATACGCCGCTGCGCCGTCTGTTCGATTATTTGCCACCAAATGGCTGTCGGCCGGAACAACTGGTTCCCGGCCAGCGGCTGCGGGTGCCTTTTGGTAAATCAAAAGAAAAGATCGGATTATTGGTGGAAATTGCCGGTGATAGTGAAGTTGAACCACACAAGCTCAAATACGCTATTGAAGTGCTTGATAGCAAGGCCATATTTGAACAACATCATTTACGGTTTTTGATATGGGCCAGCGATTACTACCAGCACCCGGCAGGTGAGGTTTTGCTGGGGACGTTGCCGAAATTATTAAGCAATGGTTCTCCTGTGTTAAAAAAACACGGACATTACTGGAAATTAAAGTCCGGCGAAGGAAACAAGCCTGATGATGTATTTGTTAATGCGCCACTTAAAACAGCAATCTTCAAGCTAATCCGATCAAATCCTGATGGCGTATCGGAGGAAACTATCCGCAAGAATTTCAAAAACTGGCGGAAACCACTCTATTCCCTGTCTGAACAAGGATGGATTGAGGCTTTTCCCCATGAAGTATCAGACGACAGGCATCTTGCCCTGTATGGGGACACTATCCAGCTCAATGCTGAACAGAAGCATGCTGTCTCGACCATTATCTCTGCAGGAAACAATTATCAGGCCTTTCTGCTCAATGGAATAACCGGTAGTGGAAAAACAGAAGTTTATCTGTATGCCATCAGGGAACATTTAAACCATGGTCTTCAGGCCCTGGTATTGCTACCTGAAATTGCATTGACTCCACAATTTATTGAGCGCGTTAAATCCAGACTGAATATAAAAACAGGTTTGTTACATTCGGGGCTTACTGACAGGGAACGTCTGGAAACATGGCTCGGCGCCAGAGACGGCGATATTAATATTGTTATCGGCACCCGTTCAGCAATCTGGACGCCATTCAAGCAACTGGGCATCATAATTATTGATGAGGAACATGATCTTTCCTACAAACAACAGGAAGGGTTCAGGTATTCGGCCCGCGATCTGGCCTTGTTCAGGGCGCATCAAAATAAAATTCCGATAGTTCTGGGCTCCGCCACACCTTCGCTCGAATCAATACAGAATGTCGTAAATAGACGTTATCAGGAAATAAAACTTACAAAACGCGCCGGCAATGCACTTTTACCAGAAATTAATATTCTCGACATTCGCAGCTGTACTATGGATGGCGCATTATCCACGCCATTGCTTGAGATCATCCGTCAGCATCTTGAGAAGAAGCAGCAGGTATTACTTTTCCTGAACCGGCGTGGTTACGCCCCGGTAATGATGTGCCATCAGTGTGGCTGGATAGCGAAATGCCCACGGTGCAATGTTCAAATGACTTACCATAAACACATTAATAAATTATATTGCCACCACTGCCAGCATCAGGAAAAGATGATAAAAAACTGTCCTGAATGTTCAAATCAAAATATTATCGAAATAGGGCATGGTACACAACGCCTTACCGAAACACTGGAGAACAACTTCCCGCACGCAAATATAATGCGAATAGATCGGGATTCAACACGGCGCAAGGGGGCTATCCAGTCCATGCTGGTAAATGCAGAGAAAGGAAACATCGATATCCTGATTGGGACCCAGATGCTGGCCAAAGGACACCATTTCCCGAAAGTGACTCTGGCAAGCATAATTGATGCGGATCAGGGTCTATACAGCGCCGATTTTCGTGCGGGAGAACGTATGGCGCAGATCATCATGCAGGTCAGTGGGCGTGCCGGTCGCGCAGATAAACCAGGCACTGTCATCATACAGACCCATCACCCGGATCACCCTTTACTGAAAACACTGGCTGGGCATGATTATGAAAAAATCTCAAAGTTGATACTGGATGAACGCAAGCAAACCATGCTGCCACCATTCTGTTATCAGGTGTTGTTACGGGCAGAGGCAAATCAACAGCATAAAATTAATCATTTTTTGCATGATGCCCGTGATCTGTTGCCAGCAATAAACACACAGTTGCAGATATTCGGGCCGATAATTGCCCCCATAGAAAAACGGGCTGGAAATTACCGTATGCAATTGCTGCTGCAAATGCTTAACCGGAAGCATCTCAGAAATATTCTAAAACCCTGGATAATTTCCCTTGAAAACCTGCCCAGCGGACGTAAGGTCAGATGGTCTCTGGACATTGATCCACAGGATATGTTGTAAGATTATCTTCTTGAATTTATTCTGCTTGCTGATAGTACAAGCGGGAAACATGAGGAACAAAACTATGTGTAAAAATTACAGGGGGGAATTTATGTTTTACTTTCTCCTGGTCTTATTGTGTCCATTGGACACTCAGGCGGTTGATGTTGCCATAACCGAAGACATAGATTCAGTTAAAGTTGTTCATAATGGTACAAATGTAACCATTATGCGAAACCAGAATCCCGATAATATTATCAACCCGGCTTACGCAAAAACATCCAGAAAGTGCCCTCCATTCTGTATTCAACCTGTAACTATCGCAGAAGGTGTGGAAACCATAGGGGAACTTGAATTACTGGACTACCTGAAACGCATCAATGCAGGAGATAGTTCAATACTGGTTGTCGACTCCCGCACACAGGACTGGGTTGAGAAAGGGACAATACCCGGATCTGTCAATATCCCCTGGACCGCTCTGAATCCGGGTGCTGGCGCAGATCCATTCACTATCAGTGATATTTTCAAGGAGAGGTTCGGGGTAAGAACAAGCGAAGGTCTCTGGGATTTTTCCGGGGCAAAAACATTAATCCTGTTTTGCAACGGCCTTTGGTGTGGGCAATCCCCTTCCAATATCCGCTCACTGCTGGTATTCGGTTATCCAGCCAGCAAACTGAAATGGTATCGTGGCGGCATGCAGGATTGGGAAAGTCTCGGCCTGACAGTGGTTAAATAAAGTGCTTCACGACCAACAGCATCTCAAAGTAATAAATCCTTACATTATATATTGCTTATCTTCTCCTCATTACCGGAGCAGGTTACAATGTGCAACTTTTTTTAGGGGAAATCTTTGAAACAGGTTTTACATGATCTGATCAGGCAATCACTGAACCGGCTTGGTGAAAAAGAAAAGCTGGCACTGAATGATAATGACGCCACCAAGATCGAGAAGCCGCGTGATGAAAAGCATGGCGATTTTTCGGCAAATACTGCATTGGTGATGTCCACACAGATAAATCTAACTCCTCGTAAAATTGCTGAAAAAATTGTTGAAAACATACCCGCTACAGATTTTATTGAGAAGATTGAAATTGCCGGGCCGGGTTTTATCAATTTTTTCCTGACCAGACATGCCCATCTCCAGGTCATTAATACAATACTAACCTCCGGCGATACGTATGGACGCTCCGGACATGGCGAAGGTAAATCAATACTGATCGAGTTTGTGTCCGCCAATCCAACCGGACCTTTACATATCGGACATGGCCGTGGTGCGGCCTATGGCGCGGCGACAGCCAATCTACTTGAGGCGATCGGATACAAGGTTGACCGGGAATACTACATTAATGATGCCGGCCGGCAGATGGACATTCTCGCTGTGAGTGTCTATCTGCGATATCTTGAAAAATGCGGGGTTGATATCCGTCTTCCGGGAAAGGCCTATCAGGGAGACTATGTCAAATCCATTGCCGGCAAGATATATGACGAGAAAATAGAATCGTTAAAAACAGACACCATCGGGCTTGATGCATTACTCAATAATGAGACAGATTGCGAAAAACAACTTGATAGCCTGATTGAATATATCAAGCGTGCACTGGGTCATGCTAACTATGAATATGTATTTGATGCCGGACTGAACGAAATTCTTGCTGATATTAATAATGACCTTGATGAATTCGGGGTTGTTTTCAATAGCTGGTTTTCAGAACGGGGACTGCTTGCCAGCGATGATGTTCATGCCTGTATAGGTACATTGAAAAAGAATGGCCACCTGTATGAAGCAGACGGTGCTTTATGGTTTCGCTCTACGGAATTTGGCGATGAAAAGGACCGTGTTGTCATCCGTGATAACGGACAACTGACCTATTTTGCCTCGGATATTGCCTATCACAAATCAAAATTCGATCGGGGCTATGACAGAGCGATTGATATCTGGGGCGCAGATCATCATGGATATATGGCCAGGATCAAGGCAGCACTTTCGGCTCTCAAAATAGACACGCAGAAACTGGATATACTGCTAGTACAGTTTGCTTCCCTGTATCGTGGGAGTCATAAGGTCCAGATGTCTACCCGCTCCGGCCAGTTTGTTACCTTGCGGGAGTTACGTGATGAAGTCGGCAAGGATGCCTCACGGTTTTTTTACGTCACGCGGAAAAGTGATCAGCATCTGGATTTTGATCTGGAACTGGCGAAATCCCAGTCGCAAGACAACCCTGTCTATTACATACAATATGCACACGCACGTATATGTAGCATTAAACGCCAGATGCAGGAGAAAGGTTTTCGTTTCTCATTGGTAACAGATGTGGCAGAACTTGTCATGCTGGAAGAAACGCATGAACACAAATTGCTCGCCAGGCTTTCTGCTTATCCCGAAACTGTTCTTACAGCTGCCGACAATTATGAGCCACACCAGATTGGTTATTATCTGCGCGATCTCGCATATGAGTTTCATACTTATTACAATGCCTGCCAGATACTGGTTGAGGACGAGAAATTACGTAATGCACGTGTCAGTCTTGTTTCTGCAATACAGCAGGTGATACAGAATGGCCTCTTTCTCCTGGGTGTTTCCTCTCCTGAAGCAATGTAATAATGGTGGTCTGATGACCAGAGACTATAAAAATATCAACCGTAAAAAGAACGGAAAAACTGTAACAACACAATTACAGCCGGTTATGCCATTTATAACCGGGCTTGTTATTGGGTTATTTGTTGCGTTTATTGTTTATCTGAAAGAACATCAGACAGAAATCCTGATAGATCAATCACCGGAACTGGTGATTCAAAATATTAAAAAACCCGTAATTCCGGATGCCGACAGTATTGAAGAAACAGGAATAACCGAACCCCAGTTCGAGTTTTATCAGATACTACCCAATATGGAAGTTAACGTTTCGGAATGGGAGGCCGAAGAAAATAAAAAATCTGAGCCTATCGCCGCTGATGATTCCGGCGTCTATATCCTGCAGGTGGGTTCATTTGAGCAATATGAAGCTGCGGATGAGGTAAAAGCCAGGCTTGCTTTACTGGGCGTCAGTGCCGATATCCAGCGTGTTGTCATCAATGGACGTGATATCAGGCATCGTGTACGTGTAGGGCCATACAAAGATCCTGCAAAACTGCAGGAGGCCCGGGATCGCCTGCTTACCAACAATCTGGATTTCATACTCCTGAAGCTCAAGCTTGATGATTTATAATTGGGCGAAGCGGATCAAATAAAAGACACTTAACGTGTCTTTTATCCGCTGAGCGCCTCGCCAGCGGACGGCGAGGCCGGTGTGAAACAAAGCCTTAATGAGCGCCAGGGAAGGCATGTAGAATTCATCAACCATCGCGGGTGTAGTTCAGTGGTAGAACATCAGCTTCCCAAGCTGATAATGTGGGTTCGACAAAATCGCCGGGAGCGATTTTGAACAGGGGAGCGTAGCGACA
>Ga0209343_10001951_pt1 | contig 27339 bp, 23 predicted proteins | sample RifCSPlowO2_02_FD_184026 | JGI IMG/M metagenome (GOLD analysis project Ga0209343, IMG submission 184026) | Groundwater microbial communities from Rifle, Colorado - Rifle CSP2_plank lowO2_0.2 (SPAdes) (version 2) | ecosystem: Environmental > Aquatic > Deep subsurface > Groundwater | place... | reverse complement strand
CTTTTGCCATGATATATTCAGCAGACATTAAAAATTCCTTTATAGTAGCTGAAAGGCCGCGTTTTAATATCACAGGCTTATCATAACTTCCTATCTCTGTCAGGAGCCTGAAATTCTGCATATTCCGCGCACCTATCTGTATTACATCAGTGTATTTATACACCATCTCAATATCCCTCGGATCCATGAGCTCAGTCACCACTAAAAGACCTGTCTCCTCTCTTGCCTCTGCAAGATACTTAAGACCTTCAAGACCAAGTCCCTGGAATGTATATGGAGAGGTACGGGGTTTAAATGCGCCGCCCCTTAAAAAACAGACCCCCTCACCTTTTATCTCCTTAGCGATATTAATCAACATCTCACGGTTCTCTACTGCACATGGGCCTGCAACAACGTGGATCCTCTTACCACCAACAAAAACGCCATTAATATTGATAACAGTGTCTTCAGAATGGAATTCCCTGCTCGCAAGCTTGTATGGTTTCAGAATCGGGACAACCTTCTCCACACCCGGAAATGCTGCGAGTGGCTGCTCCTGCAATACCCTCTCATCACCAATGGCACCAAGTACTGTACGCTCCTTCCCCTTTGATATATGTACTGCAAGTCCCAATTCTTCAAGACGTTCCTTGATATGCCTGATCTGCTCATCTGTGGCATCAGGCCTGAGTACGATTATCATGTAAGCCCCTCCCTTGTCATTATTAATATTCTTAGTACCTCAATTCATAAATACGGTTACATTCAGCAGCCAATCCATCCCGACTGGCTGCGTTACGCTCCTTGCGGCATAGTGCAAAGACTATGTCTCAGTCGCGTGCCTTGCCAGTAGGGCGGCTCGGCTGCTTCGGTGTGACACCGTATTTATGAACTGAGGTACTTAGCTCCAATCTTTTATCTTCCCGATACCTTCCTCAACGCTGAAATGAACCTCCGGTTCTCTTCAGGAAGTCCTATCGTAACCCTGAGGTTCTGACCACCCATATGTCTTATTATGACACCTTCCTTAAGCATTGCATCAAATATCTCCCTTCCATCCTTACCGGTTTGAAAATAAATAAAATTTGCCTCTGTGGGAAGATATTTTATACCAATAGAATCAAACTCTTTATACAGGAATTCTTTCCCTTCTTTATTAATCCTGCGGCTATTCTCAACATGAGATGTGTCATCGAGGGCTGCCAGTGCAGCGACCTGTGCGAGTGAATTTGTGTTAAAGGGTTGTCTCACCCTGTTAACCATATTTGCAATCTCTGCCTTTGTCAGGCCGTATCCAATACGGAGTCCTGCAAGCCCGTATATCTTTGAGAAGGTACGAAGGATGGCGACATTATGCCCTGCTCTCAGGTAACTCATATCATCAGGATATTCCGGTGAAGTAACATACTCGGCATATGCCTCATCAAACACCACCAGTACATCTTCAGGAACACTGTTCATGAAATCACGCACCTCTGCAGTAGTAACAATGGTGCCGGTCGGATTATTCGGATTAGCTATAAATACCATCCTGGTCCTCGATGTGATACTTTCTCTGATCTTTTTAAGGTCATAATGTCCATCCTGCATAGGAACCATTGTTATATTTCCGTTTGCAGCCCTTACAATCAGGTGATAAACAGAAAAGGAGTTATCAGAGGTAACTGCATGATCGCCTGGTGACATAAAGGTCCTTACAAGGAGTTCTATAATCTCATTAGAGCCATTGCCTAATATTACAGCATCAAGTGATACATCCCACTTTTTTGATATTGCATCTTTGAGATAGAACCCTCCGCCATCAGGATAGCGATTTATCTTATTTAAGTACCTCTCAACCGCCTCAATAGCCTTCTTCGACGGCCCAAGGGGATTTTCATTTGATGCGAGTTTTATTGACCCCCTGATCCCGAGATCCCTTTCAAGTTCTTCTATTGGCTTACCCGGAGAATAAGGAACGAGGTTTTTGATGTTATCACTGACGTATTTAAGCATGGCACTTTTACTCTCCAATTGGATATGACCCGAGTACCTTCAGGAATAAACACTGCGGCTCAAGTTTCCCGAGGGCCTTCTTTACCTTTTCATCCTCGATGTGGCCTACGAGATCAACAAAGAATACATAATCCCACGCCTTCTTTCTCGATGGTCTGGACTCTATCTTTGTAAGGTTAATATCATTCTCTGTAAAAGTTTTAAGTACGTTATACAGGGCCCCGACCCTGTCCTTGATCGAGAACATGACCGAGGTCTTGTCTCTTCCACTCTTCTGTACATTGTTCTTTGCTATTACAAGAAAGCGGGTGTAATTATTCGTATAATCTTCAATATGATTCTTAACAATCTTAAGCCCGTAAAGCTGGGCCGCAAGTTCACTGGCGATTGCTGAGCCTGAAGGATCATCCATGCACATCTCTGCTGCCCGGGCAGTACTCGACACCTCAACGATAGGTACATGGGACAGATTATTATGTACCCATGTGGAACACTGGGCAATCGCATGGGGGTGTGAATATATACATTTAATATCTTCTGTAACACCGCTGAGTGACAGGAGATGATGACTTACCTCCTGCAGCACCTCTGATGTAATCTTGAGATTGGATTCTATAAACATATCGAGGGTGTGGTTTACTACACCCTCTGTTGAATTCTCAATGGGAACAACACCATAATCGGCCCTGCCGCGTTCTACCTCTGAAAAAACCTCTCTTATACTGCCGACAGGGATATAATTGGCAAAAAAGCCAAACTGCTTCATGCAGGCAAGGTGAGTAAATGTGGCCTTTGGACCTAAGTATGCCACGCGTAACGGCTGTTCAAGGGCAAGAGAGGCTGATATGATCTCCCTGAAGACTACCCTGAGGACCTCGTTTGGAAAAGGGCCTTTATTCTCTTTCATAAGCCTCTCGTAGATCTCCCGCTCTCTTTGCGGGACATGGGCTGTCAGCTTTTCCTCTTTCTTTATCTTGCCAATATCAATGGCAATCTTCGCCCTTTCATTGAGAAGCCTCAGTATCTCAAGGTCTGTCCTGTCAATCTCCTTACGCAGCTTTTCCAATTCTTTCATATCTTGAAATTTCCCATTTTATTTTTTTGTATGATAACTTATTCTAACCTCGTTTGCAACCTAAGGGAACCTGTTGTAAATAGCCACAAACTCCATCAAAGAACCCTAAAATGATGCATTAAGCGCAATTCTGTAACAATTGTGCCAACCATTTTATAGTTTCAACAGCCAGAAGGTAACTATAACAACTTCAAAAACACTCTAATCTGCTTAAAAGCCTTGTTATCCCATTGCCAGATTCCTTTTTGGGCGGCTTCACCCAGTCGTAGTCCAGGGTCTTTTGCCGCAAGGAATGCGTACATCTTTGCCTTGGAGAGATTGACAGGTAAGGTCATAGTTTTTTTCTTTACGCAATCAAGATAGATTTTTACGCACCCCATCTCTGGAGTATCTCTGGCAGAGCTTATACAGACATCTTCAAGCATTCCTTTCGTTCCAGGTTTTGGTAAGATCATTACACCTATCCTCGGTCTGCCTCGGGTAAAGGATATCTGTGTCTTAGGAACAGGAAGCATAGCCTCTTTTAATGCATCGCATATACTCTGGAATGCACCGGCTGGGTTTTCATCAGCATCCCTTGTGATCCCAAGCGAAGCAACGTTATGAAAGTCAGGCATCTTCATAAGGGCTTTGAGTTTTGCAGGAATCTGACTTTTACCGCCAATATCCATGACCTGGATGTCCATCAACTGAAGATGAGCCAGTAACGCAGTAAAGAAATTTCTCTCATCTCGTCCTTCCACAACAAGGAGTTTTGGTTTATGAATCGTCTCAATATCTGCCATTAACGGACCTCAAATCCTGCCTCTATAGCCGCCTCAAGAGTCTCTCTATCATACGTCGTGGTTTCTATCTTCCCGTTGATTTTGTCCAGTCTATGTAGGAGAAAATTATACCTCCCTGATTTGCTAAGGGCCTCATGAGCTGAAACGATACATTCCCTGCTATGGGTTGTTGCAATAATCTGGGTGTTAAAGCACCTTGCAGCTTCGGCAACACCAATCCATATATCACTCATGATTGAATAATGGATTCCATTCTCTATTTCATCGATAAATACCAATCCTTTGGGTGAATTTGCAATAGCCAATACTAAACTACAGACCTTTGCGATTCCTTCTCCCATAATGGGCAAGGGTATAAGGCGGTTCAGGCCGATATCGCCGAAAATCATTGGGACACCGGCTGTAACAGCCACCGCCAATCGCCTTAATTTGGGTTCAATAAGTTTTAAAATGTTGAGAAGGATATCCTGCTGTCCCTTTATCTCTACGTTACTGTATCTCTGGGCATCTTCAGCAGGATTGATGCGGTATCTCGATGCCAGGAAGATAGCATTATATGGAATCGGAACAGGCGGGGTTTCAATCCTGAGCCTGTTTGCCTCTATAACAATATTTGATTTTATGGATTGATTTGATTCATTGATATATTCAAGCTCGAGGAATTTGCCTGTCACTTCCGAGATGGCATATTCTCCTTTAGCTTCAGAGATGGTATACCCTCCTTCTCCTTTATCACGCACCTTTTTCATGACAAGCTCAGATTTCTTTCTTAATATTTTCATGTTTAGAGTGCGTTTTCTTCGATCGTCATTTGTACCGGTCATGGTAATCCTGGCATTTTCATCAAAGTTATAAAAAAGAGAGTTCCATGGGGTCTCACTCAACAATTCAGGTTTTATTTCAAAGACGTCAATACCCCGGAACACATTTATTCTCATCGCCAATTCAGGATTGGTAGCACCGGCAAACAGAAACATGCCTTCTAACAATGCGGTCTTTCCGACGTTATTCTTTCCCGCGATAAGGTTTATTTCTTCCAGGTGTTTTATGGCAAAGTCATGGAAACATCGAAAATTTTTTTGTGAAAAGGATCGTAACATATCTGATCTCACCTACCTTTCTAAAGTTTAATTTTTAATACTACATAAACATCAATTTACTAACTCGAGTTTCTCTGAAATAAAGAGCACCGTCTTCCCCTTTGTAAGGGCAGCCGCAATTGAGTACCCTTTCCAGGTCTTCAGGATTAGGTAAAGTCTGAATATAGGCGCACCTCTCCATAGATGTGGTAGGGAGTTCATAGCTTGTGTTAATCCCGAGGGATTCAGCATACCTTTTAACCTCTGGTTTTCGTAGAATCTCTCCTTCTTTTTCATATTTTTCTCTGGGAGGGTCTGGTATATATTTAAACGGCAGTTTTTTATCATCAAGCAACTGATAATATAGATTATCTGGTACAGTATTAATGACACGAAGTACACGCCCCTTGCTCCAGCGGAAGTTTAGGAGACGATTCCGACTTGTTAGGTCTAAAAGACGTTTACGGATACGTTTGAGGACTTCAGATGTTGTTAGACCCGACCCGAATAATTCTCCGGCGTTATCCGGTTGACCGCCACCATTTGTCAAAGGTTCAGTTTCAGGCATAGAATATTAACCCCGATATGGCAAAATTGATCTAAATTCCTGCGGCAATAAGAAGGTAACTCTGACATACTTGCGGTATTCATCAATGACAAGCCCGTGCATCCTGAAGATGTTCATGATTGCCCCTTCGTTATAATTTTACTTGAGCCCGAATTATAACATAAATTTCAGAGAAGATGGACATCTATTCAAGCCTCTTGCATAGGTCATAAATCCCCTCAGAGGATTTTGAAGATTGGAAAGAGATTGGGAATAGAATGGCGTAAGCCAGACTGCCGCAAAAATGCGGAATTTGGGCGGGGAAATCAGTTGACGTGAAAATAGTATGCTTCTTTCATTTTCCGTATAATTTCTGGTGCTGTATCTACGATAAGGTCAATATCATGAGTGGTTCTGTAATATCCATAAAGGATGACAGCACATCCTCCAACGTAGAATCTGCGCATACTTCTGAAAATGATTACACTGAACCCACGCCCAAAACGATTGCTCAGGTCATGTGATAGTCGCTCTAAAAGCTGAGCCCCATACTGAGCCCGTCGCTTCCCTTGCTGTTCATATTCTACAATCAGCCGTCCTATCTCCCAATAGGTAGCAGTCATGATAGAATTTACAGCCCGAGCCGATGTACGTCGTGCTTCTTCAAGCAGTCCGGCTACACCGGAAAACATAGAATCGTAGCTTTCAGTTGTCCGATTTTTTCGGACAACTCATCATACCCCTCTTCAGAAAGCTTTTTCTTTAAGTCACTCCAATACTTTCTTGGTCTTTCCGTACCCGTTAACACCTCGACAATATCAACAATAGAAACCCACCATTCGTCGTTATGCAGCATCCTCCTGATTTGTTTGCCCTTGAAAACCGCTAAATATGTATCAGTCATTTAACCTCCTTTTTCAAATTGTGAATAAAGTAGCAATATGAGTTTTTGTTGTCAATGGATGTTTTACTTTATGATGAAAAGATGAAGAAAAAAGGGGGGTTACAACAATCTCCCCTGCTCTCCCTCTGCTTGCATGGATATTCCGAAGTGTTTGTATGCAATAGGGGCGGCAAGCCTGCCCCTTGGTGTACGGCTGAGAAACCCTTCCTGGATCAGTCCATATCGACTACACAAAAAACATAAACTGAAATAGAAACATCTCCTAATCATTATCCCTGATAAACACCTTTCTGTTCTTTCAGTAGAAAGTCCAGGGGGTGGTCTACCCATATCCATTTTCCCCTGTCCCTAAATTATCCTTTTGGGGGCAGTTTAAATTATCCCCTACACTTACAAACCTCGTTTCAATCCACCGGTCAGCAAAGAAAGGACGAAATTCCTCCATCAGGTCAAGCGCAAGTCCATATCTGCCAGGGCGGTCTCTGTGCAGGAAACCAACAGCAGGGTCCAGTCCCACAGTCTCAAGCGCTGAACGTACATCATGCATTACAAGGGTATACAGAAATGACATCAGGCAGTTCACATTATCCAGAGGTGGTCGCCGGCTTCGTTCATGGAATTTGAAATTATCTTTCTGAGCCGTAACGAGATGATCAAAGACATTAAAGTATGTATATGCTGATTCTCCCTCGATTCCACGCAGAACATCCAGTGTCATTTCTGAATTTAATCTTCTCAGATAAGCTGAGAGTTTTTGCGATGCCTGTGAAATCGCATCCGCATCAATTTTGTCAGAATGATCTCTCAGTGCTCGCTGAAGCACTGTACGGCAGTTGGCAATCTTACCGGTCAATACTGCACATGCAATTAATGCAGATGTGTTCAGATTATCTGCTTGGCGGTACTGCTCCCGTCTCAGAAGGACATTTCCGGACACAGGTCCCTGTACCTTTGCTAGAAAAGCGCCGTTTTCTGTGAGAAAACTTATAGACACACCGTTCTCAGCGCAGAACCCCATCAGGAATGGGCTGCAGGATATTTGTCCAAAGCAGACAATCCCACCGATGGTGTGAACGAGCGCGCGCAGGCGGACCTCATTGTCCACCTTTACAACAACCGTTTCACCTTCTTTAGAGAGATATGCCCCTTGCGTGGTAACGAAGAGAGTATTTAAATGTTTTTTCATTTTCGTCTTGCTTCCAGAGCCTTACGGGTCTTTTCAATCTCAGCAACCAAAGCCTTTTCATCAGGCAACGCCGTTTTATACTCCGCCGCGAGAACCTTATTCGGTAGACCTTCCAGCGCGTAGCGTGCCAATGCATGAGACTTCTCGGCGCATAGGATCAAGCCAACCGGAGGATTTTCATCAGGGTGCGTCCAGTTTTCCCTTGCATAGTTCAGATACATATGCATCTGCCCCGCATCAGCATGGGTAAACTTACCGAGTTTGAGGTCAATTACTACCAGACAGCGCAAACGGCGGTGGTAAAAAAGAAGGTCTATCCTGAACCATGAATCATCTATACGCAGGCGGCGCTGCCGGCCTACAAAAGCAAAGTCGCCTCCAAGTTCAAGCAGGAAGTTTTCAAGATGTCTTATAAGCGCCTCTTCCATCTCATTTTCTGAGTATTCATCCTTCAATCCCAGAAACTCCAAAACCAATGGGTCTTTAATTGCCTCTTCCGGTGAGACAGCATCTTCAGGACGGGGCTTCTCCCCCTTCCTCAGCATAGATGCCTTGTTTCTGGAAAGCGCTGTTCGCTCATAGAAGAGCGTTGAAATCTGCCGGTCAAGCTGCCGAACCGACCAGCCGCATCGAAGTGCCTCCGTTTCATAGAAGCCTCGTGCATCAGGGTTGTTCACTGACATAAGACGAACGTAATGAGACCACGGGAGCGGGAAACTGGTAGCGAGAACAGAAAGAGAAGATTTTGCAGACGCAGTCAGTAATATCGGCAATATTGTTTCGCCAGGCAGTGTCGGACAATTTCGATCCTCTGATTGCGAAGACAGTGTCTGCGCAATTGGCCAATTGAGATAAAGCATGCGCATATGTTCTACGTTCCTCTTAGAAAACCCACGTCCAAACTTGTCCGTAAGATCTTTGGCAAGGCAGACGATAACTTTTTTACCATATACAGCTTTATCTATTCCTCCCTGCTCATACTCAACAATCCTCCTCCCTATCTCCCAGTATGTAGCGGTCATAATTGCATTTACAGTACGTGTCGCTGACCTCCGGGCTTCTTCCATTAGTCCGGCGACACCGGAAAACATAGAATCATAGCTTATAGTGCCCGCTGTAATTTTTTTCGTCTTTCTCATTTCTGACACGCTCCTTCCTCAAAACCAGAAAATGACAGCAACAGTCAAATTATTCATCTTCGATCACCTTCAAAAGATAATTGCCCACCTTTTTACTTGCCTGAGGAAGGCATAGCTCAACCAGTGAACACTTTTTACACTTTGCTGAATATACTGGCGGTGGAGTAATACCCGACGCAATCAGCTTACGTACCCTCTCTGCCACATCCTCCGTCTCTTTCCTCAATGCATTATCAAATTCCACATCATGTGATCCCGCAGGTTCTCTCGCTTCAACCCCTTTAGATTCTTATGCTGGCCTGGTGTGATGCCGAATGCAGCCTTTGCGATCTCCGCAGTGAGTATCTCATATTCTCTATTCTCTTTAACTTCCCTCTTTTTCCACTCATCCGTCAGCTCTTCCCGAATAGCGATGCCACGCATCCGCTTCTCTATCCAGTCGTCAGAATAGCCCTTGGCCTTATACAAAGCCCTTGTCCTTTTCGTTGCCAGTTCAGGGTCTTCAATCTCCTGCACCCGCTCATAGCCTGTCTTTGCCAGCCAGCGTTTGAAGGGCTCAGCCTTGGGCGAGGGGATGGACTGGATGATGCGGAAAATTCCTTCAGTATGGGCACAGTCTGTTTCTCTCAACTTCCCGTCGGGCGCGGTCAACTTCAACCCGTGACAAAATGTCACGACTTCACTTCCTTCATCTTTAAGTCTCTGTTTTAATTTTCTCCAGTATGCTCCCGCGTCAGCGCTTTCCGTCAATACATCACAAACATCAACCACCGAAAACCACCATTCGTTGTTACGCAATGTTCTCCTGATTTTTTTGCCCCTGAAAACCGCCAAATGTGTTTCCGTCATTTAACCTCCTTTTTCAATATAGTGCCACAGCGTTGCCCATATTGGAGTCATGTTTGAATGCGATAAGCTTCCGTACTTAAATTAAGCATACAGGGCAGTAAGTTGTATTATTGTGAATAAATTAGCAATATGAGATTTTGTTGTCAATGGAAGTCTTACTTTGTAAGAAACATTCAAGGCAAAAATATACTCTGATAAATTTGCTCTTAAGCAAAATTATGGCATGATAGGCACATATTAATAGAGAGATATTGACGAAACATGCAGCCAGCAGGTTCTCAGACAATTACTTATAATGCGAACATATTTAGCAAAAAACTCTTCTACATTGAAAAGGGATAAGGGGGACAGAAGTCCCCCTTATCCATATCATAAATAAATTTACGGGACATTATAAATGGTCTCACAGCTTACTGCAGTATCACCTGTGACGTGTGGACCGCCATCGCAGAAATCAGTACCAGTACCACCATCAAGACTATCATCGTCGTTACCACCCATTAGCGTATCCTTCCCAGCCCCTCCCTTGAGGTTATCATTGCCGTCAACACCGTCGAGGATATCGTTGCCATCTCCTCCATTCAGTGTATCATCACCGTTACCACCATAAAGATAGTCATTGCCAGCATCACCATACAGCCTGTCGTTGCCACCAAAATCAATCAGGGTATCATTCCCATTCCCGCCGCAGATTCGATCATTACCGCTTAGGCCAATAATGGTGTCATCTCCGCTAAGTCCTGAAATCACGTCAGGACCAGCAGTACCCCAAATGATGTCATTAGCAGGAGTGCCGACGATGGTGACATCTTTTCCGGCACACTTGGCTATATTACATGCAGCCTCACAGGTCTTATTCGCATCCATGATGATCTCGCAGGAGGGCCCGGTGCAGGATGAACAGTCCCCACCCCAATGATCAAAGACGCTTCCACTATCCAGCGTTACCTCCAGAGTGACCTCTGCCCTATAGGGATATAACTCTGTACAATCAGGGCCGCAATCAATGCCCAGGGGAGTGCTTTTCACTGTGCAGTATCCGGTACCTGTCGTGGAGACTGTCAGATCTCGCGGGCAGGCCATACACTGCGGGTAAAGGCTGAATTGTCCCTCCTCGTTATCCCATGCAGGACTATCCCACGAGTAGCCACATGCGCCATCTCCTACCAGGATTGTATAGGTTGCGTCAGCCGGCAGGGTGCAGGCGCCTGAGCCGCCATTCGGATCACTGCAAAGGAGTGCACCATCGGGTTTATAAACCTCCCATCGTGTAGCAAAACATGTCGTGTAGTCCTTCAGAACCGTGGTATTGATATTAAGGTTGTCATTCTGCATGCCATCAAAACAGTAGACATCTGTATCCCCATTAGCCTCAATCTCATCGGTAAGGAATTGATCAAGAGGTATATTCTGACATGAAGGTAGAGTGGAAGATACCCCTTGCAAACTGAGGCCATATTGTCCCTCCTCGTTATCCCAGGCAGGACTATCCCACGAGTAGCCACATGCGCCATCTCCTACCAGGATGGTATAGGTTGCGTCAGCCGGCAGGGTGCAGGCACCTGAGCCTCCAGACGCACGACTGCAGACCGTGGTCTTTACACCACCGGGGTAATAAAAAAGCTCCCATCGTGGGAGAAAACATGCCGTGTAGTCCTTCTGCATACCTGTGGTAATATAAACCCTGTCATTCGCCTTCCCATTGAAGTTAAAGATATCGATATCACCGACCGGCTTGATCTCCCCTGTAAAAAAATCACCAGGTGAGATGGCTGCAGTACCTGCTACTGCGATACAGGATAGAGGGATATTCTTCGTTGACTCATCCGGGTCATCAGATGAAATGACTACATTATCACTATAGCTCCCTGCTGCTGTTGGACTACAGTATATGTCTATCTGTTTTTCTGCGGCCGGGACTAATATAAATGGTACCGCTGGCGGAGAGGGAATGGAAAAGGGTAAGGCAGGGGAGGAGATGGCTGTCACCGTGAGGTTAGTTGTCCCTTTATTCTGTATCCAGACCCTTCTATAATAAGAAGGCCAGAGACCGGATTCCCCGTTAAATATCTCAAAGTCCGCCCCATCAGTGGGCCATATTTTTATATCAGGGGCGGCATGAGCCGTTAAGGGAAGGGTTATCAATAATCCTAACAACAAAACAAAATAAAACCACAATTTTTCTTTTCTAATCGCTATCATAGTTGATCTCCTTATATCTTTTGCTACGTGATTATGAAATGGAACCAAAGTACTTTGACAACAAATATATATTCTATGGCCTGTTCATCACCTCCTTTCTCTTCTTCAAACAAGGCAGCATCTTTCATATTCATCAAGATCGACATAAGAAATGGAAGCAAGAAGATTACTGCCAGGTATGAATAATTGTGTGGATTTATCTTTTTATGCAGGTGGAAACCTTTGGGAATATTTCTGCTGGACAGATGATAATTAACAGAACTGTCCCTACTGATTAATTCATCTATGAGAAGAATAGAGGTTAAGGAGGGGAGGTTTTCTGACTGACTGACTGACTGACTGACTGCAATTTGCAGGCCATGCGGAGACTGCTTTGCTGGCGGGTTAGGGATACTTGAGTTGTCACGGACGGTGCGTTTGCTGGGGTCATATCATCTGATCCTATTCGGCTAAGTTTTTTGTCTAGAGACCCCCCTAAATCAAGTCTTCTTTTTAGCTTCTGGAGGAATTCTAATGAAATGAAATACTGCTGTCAACAGTTTTTTAATCTTTGTCTTACTTTTGATGTTTTACTTTATGTTGGAAAGATGAAGAAAAAAGGGGGGTTACAACAATCTTCCCTGTTCATTTTCTGTATGAAATGTGATCCCGAAGTGTTTGTATGCAATAGGGGTGGCAAGGCGCCCCCTCGGCGTGCGGCTGAGAAAACCTTCCTGTATCAGAAATGGCTCATAGACATCTTCTATTGTATCTTTATCTTCACTGATAGCAGCAGCTATAGTTTCTACACCAACAGGACCCCCGTTAAACTTCTCTATAATGGTCAGAAGAAGCTTTCTATCCATAATATCAAACCCGCGCTCATCTATCTCAAGCATGGCAAGGGATTTTACTGCCACATCCCTTGTTATGACGCCATCTGCCTTAACCTCAGCATAATCCCTTACCCTTCTCAATAACCGGTTAGCTATCCTCGGTGTCCCTCTGGAACGCCTCGCTATCTCTTCTGCACCGCTGTTATCCACTGAAATATTGAGCAATTTTGCAGACCGTAAGACTATCTTTTTAAGCTCCTCCGGTCTGTAGTAATCAAGTCTGATAACGATGCCAAATCTGTCCCGCAACGGCGATGTAAGAAGCCCCGTCCTCGTCGTAGCTCCTATTAAAGTAAATCTTGGTATATCGAGCTTTAATGTCCTTGCTGCAGGCCCCTGGCCTATCAGGATATCTATCTTATAATCCTCCATTGCAGGATAAAGAACCTCCTCAATAGTTGGGTTCAACCTGTGGATCTCGTCTATAAACAGAACCTCCTGCCTCTGCAGATTCGTCAGTATCGCAGCCAGATCACCCTGCCTTTCTATTACAGGACCTGAAGTGGACTTTATACCCACACCAAGTTCCTTTGCCATTATATAAGCAAGGGTTGTCTTTCCAAGGCCGGGAGGCCCATGGAAAAGTACATGATCCAATGCCTCTGTCCGTCTCCTTGCAGCCTCGATGAAGATATACAGGTTTTCTTTTATCTTATCCTGCCCTATATATTCAGCTAAAGTCTCCGGCCTGAGTCCCGCCTCAAATTTCTTTTCTTCTTCGTCTAAATCTGATGTGAAAATTCTATCAGGCATAATATATTTCTCCTGCGGTTATTACCCACCGCCCTTTCCCAGATTCCTTAATGCCTCCCTTATAACCTCCTCAAGGGACATGTTTTTAGAAATATTACAGGCCATTTTTATTGCCTCATTTGCCTGTGCCCTGTTATAACCGAGGTTAGTTAATGCAGAGAGTGCATCGGCCTCTATCCTTGTATTTAGTTTCCCTTCGCCGGAAAATGTCCCCACAGGAACAAGCTTCTCCTTCAACTCGAGGATTATCCTCGCTGCGGTCTTTTTCCCGACCCCGGGTATCATGCTTAACCTGTTTGCATCCCCTTTGTCTACTGCCTCAATCAGATCCTGAAGGGAAGCGCCTGACAGGATATTGATTCCCATTCGGGGCCCTATTCCTGAGATAGTTAGCAGCATTACAAAAAAATCGAGCTCTTCATTCGATAAAAAACCATATAACTGAATAACATCCTCCCTTACATGGGTATATGTGTGAAAAGTAACCTCTTCTTTAAGTGAAGGAAGTTTGGGAAAAGTAGAAAGGGGTATGAATACTTTATAGCCTATGCCATTTACATCGATTATTGCATGTTGAGGTGCTTTCATTATGAGCAGACCACGGACAAGGGCAATCATTTTATCTACTTTTTATATTTTACCTTCCTGTGCAGATGACAGATGGCAACACCAAGTGCATCAGCCTCATGATGAGATGAAATTGGTTTATCCATCCTGAGGATATGGCTCACCATGTGCTGCACCTGCTCCTTTTTTGCAGCCCCATAACCAACCACTGCAAGTTTCACCTCAAGAGGAGTATATTCTAAAACAGGGATTGCAGCATTAACAGAGGCAAGCATTATTATGCCATTCACCTGGGCCAGTTTGATCACTGTCTGGACATTCTTTGAATAAAAACCCTTCTCCATGATAACGGCATTGGGTTTGAAAGATTGTATCAGCTTTTCAACTTCATTATAGATTTGCTGGAAGCGAATGCCTATATCAGACTTCTGTGATAAATTAATAGTACCTGAATTTATATAAAAAAGATGGTTATCCTCTTCATCCACAAAACCAAAGCCTGTAACAATAGTACCAGGGTCTATACCCAACACCCGCATTAAACCACCCCATCTACTTCTCTATCTTATTCAAAACCTCATCCTGCAGATTAAAATTTGAATAAACGTTCTGAACATCTTCGTGGTCTTCGAGTATTTCCATAAGCTTAAGAACCTGTTCAGCGCTCTTTTCATCAAGGTCAATATAGTTCTGCGGTAACATTGTTATCTCTGCGAATGCCACTGCAATACCGGCATTCTCAATAGCGCCCTTAACTGTCTCAAAATCACCAGGAGCAGTAATAATCTCAAAGTTGCCTGCGTCTTTTCTCATATCTTCTGCACCGGCCTCCAGCACAAGGTTCATCAAACTGTCCTCATCAACCTTACCCCCCTCAACAATTAGATATCCCTTCTTATCAAACATCCATGAGACACAACCGGCCTCACCCATATTCCCGCCGTTTTTGCTCAACATGTGTCTGATCTCTGAAACTGTCCGGTTTTTATTATCAGTCATAATAGATATTAGAATAGCCGCTCCTCCTGGTCCGTAACCTTCGAATATTGACTCTTCATAATTTACACCGGGCAGCTCACCTGTGCCCCTCTGGATTGCCTTTTTGATATTATCACTGGGCATATTAGACTCTTTGGCCTTTGCAATAGCAGTACGAAGCCTGGGATTACCATTAGGGTCACCCCCGCCAATCCTTGCAGCTATGGTTATCTCTTTTATGAGCTTCGTAAAGACCTTGCCCCGCTTTGCATCTATCGCCATTTTTTTGTGTTTTGTTGTTGCCCATTTAGAATGACCTGACATATGAAAAACCCTCCTTCGACACTTTACTTATTCCTCTTCATTCGTTTCTAATTGTTGCACGATTGTCGCATCTATTTCCTTAGGTTCAAAGTCCGAGACCTCAATCTCTTTTACCCTGATCTTATCGCCCTCTTTTGTAGTTACTACCCTGAGTTTAACATTCAGGGCAACATTTAATATACCTTCCATAACTGTATCTGCAAACCTGGAAACTTCAGGGACAGGTTTACCAAGCTCGACCCTCTCCTCCCCCCTCTGTTCAGAAATACCAACCTGATCACCCTTTTGGGCTGCACCTGCAGAAGTACCTCCCTCCACAACCCATTGTCTCAGATCCTCACTCCTCTCCTGAGGTATCTCAATCCCCACAACCGACGGGGTTATTGGCCGTACCTCCTCCTGAACCGGCATCCTCTTCCTCGGCCGCCCGGTTTCGATCATCTCTTTCAGATCAGTAAGGACCAATCTGCTTACAGATGTAAGTGTCTCAAGTACACCCTCACCAGTTGCTGCCGAGGCAAGGAAAAAGGGGACACTTTTGGGGTTAAGCGCCCTGTTAAGAGATTCCGCAGAGAGGATATTGGAAAGATCCTTTTTATTGTACTGTACTACAAACGGGAAGTCATCAAGGTTTATTCCATGATCTGCAAGATTCTTTCTCAGATTACTCATACTCTCGAGATTAGAATCGAGCATATCTTCCTGTGAGTCTGCAACAAACACCACCCCGTCTGCACCCTTTAAAACGAGTTTCCGGGTGGCATTATAAAATACCTGACCGGGAACTGTATAAAGATGAAACCGTATCTTATACCCCTTTATTTCACCGGCATCCAGAGGGAAGAAGTCAAAAAACAACGTCCTGTCACCGTACGTCGGAAGAGTGATGAGCTTACCCTTTTTATCAGGGACTATTTTCTCATAGACATGTTTGATATTTGTGGTTTTTCCGGACAGACCAGGACCATAGTAAACTATCTTTGCATTTATCTCCCTTGATGTATAGTTAAATAATGCCATAATGTCATCAGTTGTAACAAAAAACAGGGCCGGGTGTCAACCTAACTTATGTGAGTACAGGAGATGGCCTTTACAAGTGAAGTAATTGTGCAATTTACAGGGACAGGGAGATTGTGTTTCGATCCCTCTCTGCACACATAACCATTAAAGTAGTCAATCTCAGTAGGTCTGCCCTTTATAAAATCTTCATACATTGAAGTATGATATCCACGCAACTTCTGTGTTACATTTATATGTTCATCCATCAAACCCTCTGAAAGTATAATACCCTTCTTCTCAGCCAATGACCTGATCTCATTGAATATCCCATAAACAATATTAAGCGCATCTTTTGAATCAAGTATATATTCAATCGGCCCATTCAGTATTACTGAGAGCGGGTTAAATACCGCATTCCAACAGAGTTTCTTCCACTTCCCTTTAAGAATATCAGTAGATAGTTTTGCCGGTACCCCTGCATCCTTAAAAATCCTGACCACATCTTTTACGCGATCGCTCTCTTTACCATCAAGCTCACCTATACTCAGAGAACCAGCCCCATGGTGTATTATCACACCTGTCTCTTCAAGCTTCGCGCCTATAAATGCTATACCTCCAAGAACCTGGGAATCGGGAAACCGCTTCAGTATCTCTTCTTCACTGTCAACACCGTTCTGAAGGGGAAGTATCAGAGTATCTTCTTTAATAAAAGGCTGAAGTTGGTTCAGGACATCTTCAGTACTATAGCGTTTCACAGCTATAATTATTAAATCACAAGGGGTAAGATCTGACGGGTTTACAGATACTTTTGGATGAAATGTCCATACCTCACCCTTGCTCTTAACGGTTATACCATTATCCCTGATTACCGGAAGGCTCTTCTCTGTAACAAGATATGATACCTTTATACCTGTCTTCCATAGGAGGCAGCCATAATAACCCCCTACTGCACCAGCGCCTGCAATTAAAATATTCATTTTAAAATACCTCTTTATTTAACAATGCTCATTTTCAGAGGATTTTATCACAACGAATCGTTGTTGTGCATCATTTTATAAAAACTTACTAATCAATATAAAAATAATACCGAAAATATAGCATAAGTTTTAATTAGGATGGTTATCATTAAGGATGTTCTCTGGCAAATCCCCTTCCCATTCAATGAAGACTAATAGTTCAGGAAAAAGAAGGACTGATTAATTGACCACAAGCGTTGATAATAATCTCAAAACAATAGAGCGGAGAGAATGGCAACTATGGGTTCTTGCCCTTGGTCTGATTGTAATATTAGCTGCCATCACAGCAGGGACTTACTTTTTTATCCTCAGTGAGGCCTATACTAATTTTGGCATGATTAGGACAATGGCCAACAGGGCGCTCGGTGGATTATTGATCCTTATATTCCTTTTCTGTATCTATGTAATAAGTACCAGACGGGTCCTTGGAGTTATGAGGACTACACTCGAAAATCAGGCTATTCGCGATAACCTTACTGACCTTTACAACAGAAGATATTTTAATCTCAGGCTGGAAGATGAAATAGTCCGTGCACAACGGAATAAATCCATACTCGCACTGCTAATCTGTGATATTGACCAGTTTAAAAATATTAATAATTCATGGGGGCACCAGACCGGTGATGAGATATTAAAGTCTGTGGCACAAAGCATCAGGGAATCCACGCGTGGCATGGACCTTGTAGCAAGATGGGGTGGAGATGAGATGGTTGTTGTGCTGGCAAATACTACACGTGAGGGTGTCTCTGTTGCTACAGAACGTATCAGGAAAGGGGTACAACGGGTCGGTCAGAAGGCCTTGATTGATCTTGATATGTGTATTGGAGTTTCCCTCTATCCGGAACATGGTACGAGTTCAGATGATTTGATACGGCTGGCTGATAAAGCACTATTTATAGCGAAAAGAGGCGGAGATAAGATACACATAGGAGAAGAGGAATATCTTCTCGATGAACGTTCAATAAAGATTGTTTATCAACCAATAGTAGATACAAACTCCAACCGTGTATTTGGATATGAGGCGCTGGGACGGGACCCCCAGGGTAAGTTGAACATACTTGAACTCTTTAAAAGATATCAGACCATCGGAAGACTCCATGAACTTCAATGTCTGTGTTTTAAGTTAGAGCTCGAGGCTGCACATAAGTTTAAGTTAGAGAGACTGTTTGTCAATGTCAACTTTGACATGCTCAATGACCTGTCACATATCCCAAAACCTCCTGATACAGAATTGATACTGGAGATATCGGAAAAAGAGGTGTTAGAGGATATAGAAAGCCGCCTTAAGATAGCCCAGAAGTGGAGGGCCCAGGGATTCAAATTTGCCATTGATGATTTTGGTGCAGGTTTTATTTCCTTACCATTTATTGCACAGCTCATCCCTGATTATATCAAGATTGACCGATCAACCATATTACATGCCGTATCTTCTATAAAGTTCAGAGAATTTCTGAAAGATATGGTATTGGCTCTGCATAATTATTCTGCTGAAGGTATAATTGCAGAAGGGATTGAGACAGAGCAGGAATTAAATGTTGTAAAAGAGTTGGGCCTCGATCTCGTCCAGGGTTTCTTATTAGGCAGACCTCATGAGCTGATTTAATATCAGGTCAGATTCAAAGAAAATCATAAACTTCCACAGAAAAGTTAATATAGTAAATTGTAGGGCAATAGTGATATAATTTCCGCCTACAAAGGAGCAGGTTTATGCTGGAAAATGATCACCCCAGATTAATCAGGAATCTGATAAACCAATCTGATGATGCCATTTCTATTGTTGACCCTGAGACAAGCCTTTTTATATATGTAAATAATAAGTGGTGCAGTAACTTAGGATATAGCAGTCCTGAACTCCTTAAAATGAGAGTCATAGACATTGACACGATCCTTACGGATAGTTTTTCATGGAAAGAACATGTAAAGGATTTAAGAAAAGCAGGGAGTACGATCATAGAAAGTGAACACCGGCGAAAAGACGGCACTGTATTCCCTGTGGAGATCAATCTTAAATTTACAATACTTAATAGAAAATCTTTTATTATCGGTATAGTCAGGGATATTACAGAAAGGAAAAAGGCAGAGCTGTTGCTACGCGCAAGCGAGGAACGCTTCCGTCGCCTGGCTGAAAATGCGCAGGATATCATTTACCGCTACAGACTCTATCCGGAGCGGGGTTTTGAGTATATCAGCCCGGCAGTAACAGCTATAACAGGTTACACACCGGAAGAGCATTATGCAGATCCTGACCTTGGACTTAAGATTGTGTATCCGGATGACCGGATAGTGCTGAAGTGGATACTTGAAGACAGGTTTTTCAGACCAGTTGTTATTCGCTGGATAAGTAAAAACGGCACAATTATCTGGACGGAGCAGCGCAATATCCCTGTTTATGACGATGATGGAAAATTGATCGCCATAGAAGGTATAGCACGTGATATAACCGAGCGAAAGGTAAGCGAAGATGCTCTCCTGGAAAGTGAAAAGAATTTCAGGAATTTGAGTGAAATGGTTTATCGGGCAGATCCGGAAACTTATGCAACCATATATTGCAACAAGGCCCATGAAAGGTTATTTGGATATCCTGTAGAAGAGTGGATTAAGAATCCAAAGTTATGGGAAGATGCAATATATCCCGAGGATAAGGAAAGAGTCCTTTCTGTATTGGAAGAGGCAAAAAAGAATCTAAAGGGTGGGGTCATTGAATATCGAATTATAAAGAAAGATAAAGCTATACTCTGGATAGAAGACCATTTTAGTTGGGAAGTAGACAGACATGGTACACCAGTGTCATTAAACGGAGTTGCTTATAATATAACCAATCGAAAAAAGGTAGAAGAAGATCTTAAGAAAAGCGAAAAAAGGTTTAAGGCGATATTTAATACTACCTCAGTCTCAATCTTTGAAGAGGACTTTTCTGAAGTAAAAAAGGTCATTGACGATATAAAGGCATCAGGTATTAAAGACTTCCGTAAATACATCGATGAAAATCCGGATTTTGTTTCTAAAGCCTTACAGATGGTAAAAATCCTGGATGTAAATGATGCGGCAATCAAACTCTACGGGGCCAGGGATAAGACTGAACTGTTAGAATCATTAGATATGATATTCACTCCTGAATCATATCAAGCATTTAAAGAAGGATTGATCGCTATTGCCGAGGGGAAAATATATTACGAGGCCGAGGCATTCAATAAGAGATTGGATGGAAAATTATTAGATATATTGATAACTATAGCTATTCCATCAGAACAATCAGAATTTAAAAATATGATTATTAGTATATTTGATATAACTGACCGTAAGAAGATGGAACAGGATCTTATAAGGATGCAGAAGATCGAGTCTCTCGGTATCCTGTCCGGCGGCATAGCCCATGATTTTAATAATGTAATGACAGGTGTCCTCGGCAACATCTCTCTTGCAAAGATCTGGGCAGAATCTGATGAAAAGGTTAAAGAAATATTAATTGATGCTGAGAATGCCTGTTTTAGAGCGAAAGAATTAACCCAGCAATTGATAACATTCGCAAAGGGCGGGTCACCAATAAAGGAAACAATCCCTATTAAAGGGCTGATCAAGGACTTAACAATCTTTACATTGAGCGGCTCTAATGTTAAAGCAAAGTTCGATATACCATATGACATCTGGCCAGTCGAAGTGGATGGAGGTCAGATAAGCCAGGTGATCAATAATCTCGTTCTTAATGCAGACCAGGCAATGCCCGAAGGTGGAATAATTGAGGTGAAGTGTGAAAATGTTGAAATAAACAAAGAAGATATACTCCCTTTAAAGACTGGAAGATATATCAGGATTACTATAAAAGATCAGGGATGCGGAATTGCAAGGGAACATATAGATAAGATATTTGACCCTTACTTCACTACCAAGCAGAAGGGGAGCGGACTGGGGCTTTCTACTGTCTATTCTATTATTAAGAGGCATGATGGATATATCAGCGTAGAATCAGAGATAGGTCTTGGGTCAACATTTTATGTATACTTACCCGCGTCTGAGAAAGAGACTTGTGAAAAAAAGGAAGAGGAGAAAAACCCCATATATGGCAAGGGAAGGATCCTTTTAATGGATGATGAAGAGATCGTCAGGAATGCTGCAAATAAGATGCTGACAAATCTCGGATACGAGGTGGAGCTTATTGAAGATGGGGTAAAAGCTGTTGAACTTTACAAGGCAGCTAAAGATTCAGGCAGACCTTTTGATATTGTAATTATGGACCTGACAATCCCGGGTGGTATGGGTGGTAAAGAAGTTATTATGAAATTACTTGAAATCGACCCTTATATTAAGGCAATAGTTTCGAGCGGATATTCCATTGACCCTGTTGTGTCAGAGTATGAGAAATTTGGTTTCAAGGGATTTCTAACCAAGCCTTTTAATATTGTTGAAATTGGTAAAGTAGTTAACAAGGTATTGAAAGAAGAATAGTAAACTCCGATTAATATTTTCTAAATATTACCTCACTTAAATATTTTAAAAAAAATTTTGTTGACAGATTAATCCTGTTCCTGTAATCTTATGGCAATATCATTGTTTCGCAATATCGAAACTACTAAATAATGAAACAACCAGAATGACAACCCAAAACGACATAGATAGTCAGATTTGCAGGCTGCATGCCGAGATATGCCAGACCATGGCCAATCCCAAGAGATTACAGATTATTAATATCCTGCGGGAAAAGGAGATATCTGCAGGAGAACTGCAAAGGATCCTTAAGATACCAAAGGCCAATCTGTCCCAGCATATGGCTGTCCTTAAACAGAAGGGGATCGTAGTCGCAAGAAGGGAAGGAAATACTGTCTACTTCCGTCTGGCCCGGCCTAAAATTCTGAAGGCATATGACATCATGCGTGAAGTACTATTCGAAGTAATAGAAAACCAGCAGAAACTCCTTACAGAAGCAAGGAAAAAAAACAGGAGATCTTAATGGCATCAAAACTAACCCGGATATCGGTTGACCGGCCAAAGCTTATAATTGCAGCTATCATAGTACTTACGATTTTTTTCCTTGTCCAGTTCCCAAAGATCGTCACAGATACTGACCCCAAGAACATGCTACCTGCCACCTCCCCTGTAAGGGTATATAACGATGAGATGGAGTCACTCTTTGCACTCCATAAAGATATGATAGCCCTCGGGATTGTAAATGACAAAGGGATATTCAATCAGGACACACTAACCCGTATAGCAAGCTTTTCAGAAGAAATCAAGAAGATCAGGGGTGTAGTAATCCAGGATGTAATGAGTCTGACAACAGTAGACAATGTCCTCTCACAAGATGGCCAGCTTATCGTTCGGCCGGTAATGGACCACATTCCCATTTCAAAGGAAGAGCTTGAGACATTACAGAAAGAGATATATGACAATCCTATGCTCGTGGGGCGGCTTGTATCAGAGGACAAAACTACTACTGCTATATACATACCTATTGAAGAAGGTGCTGATGCAAAGATGATAGCAGACAGTATCAGGGATATCGTAGCCAGGGATAAGGGAGACGAAAAATATTATGTTGCCGGAGACCCTGTTGCCAGGGATACATTTGGAAACAATATGTTTATACAGATGGGTATTTTCTCTCCCATAGCCGGCATGATAATGTTTATCACACTCTATCTCATGTTCCGTAATATGACCCTCGTGATTGCCATGATGGCTGTTGCCTTCCTGAGCATTATCTGGAGCATGGGGCTGCTGATTGGCGTGGGATTCCCTGTGCATATCATGAGCTCGATGATACCGGTATTTCTTATGGCCATAGCAACAGACAGCGTCCACATCTTCAATGAATTCTATTTCAGATTAAAAGAGACAGGTGATAAAAAGCAGGCGATCATTGATACAATGACTGTGGTCGGCCCCCCTGTCAGATACACTGCCCTTGCCACTGCAGCAGGGTTTTCAGTTCTTATACTTATGCACATAATACCTGTAAAGGTCTTCGGTTTCTTTATTGCCTTCGGGACTATTGTTATCAGACTGATGAGCTTCAGTCTTATACCAGCCATGATGATGCTTACAAACGATAAAAAGCTTAAAGCTGCTGCTGAAAGAGAGAATGAAGAGGGAGGTAGTGGTTCAACGTGGTTAAGAAAGCTCGGTGAAACCGGTTTTCACAGGTACCGTTCAGTAACTATTGCGGGATTTATCATGCTCATCATTGCAATCTACGGTATTTCTCACATACGCGTGAATAACAACATGGTCTCGTGGTTCAAGAAAACCAGTGAGATACGGCAGGCGGACACAGTCTTAAACGAACGTCTTGCCGGTACTGCAACCGCCTATATAGTAGCAGAGGCAGACACCCCTGACGCCATGAAGAACCCTGAAATACTTAAGTCCATCGAAGGACTTCAGAGGGAGCTTGAAGGCAGTTCAGTTGTCGGCAATACCATGTCTGTTGTGGATATTGTAAAGCGTGTTAATAAAGTACTTCATGGTAATGACCCGCAATATGACACAATACCAGCCTCAACTGAAGAGATAGCCCAGTATCTCTTCCTCTTTGGGATGTCCGCAAAACCAAGGGACCTCGATAATGTCGTTACTGCTGATTATGATAAGGCCAACATATTTCTCCAATTAAAGACCTGGGACGCCATAGCAATGAGGGATATCCTGAAAAAGATAGATGTATTCAAGGCATCTCATCCAAATGTAAAACTGCAATTTAAACCTGCAGGAATCTCATATTTCAACATGGTATGGAATGATGAGGTTTTATATGACATGATAAAAGGTTTTATCATTGCACTTGTCGTAGTACTTATCATCCTTATAATAAACTTCAGGTCTATAAAATGGGGGATCATCAGCTACATCCCGCTTCTCTTTACCATTGTCCTGATATATGGTTTCATCGGTTATATCGGGAAGGACTTCGATATGCCAATCTCTGTTTTATCAGCCCTGTCTTTAGGGATGGCCGTTGACTTTTCAATACACTTTATCAGGAGATTCCAGCAGAGATATGCGGAGGTCAGGGATATCGAAAATGCACTTATTTGGACAGCAGCAAGGCCAGGCAAGGGGATAATAAGAAATGCCATACTCTTTGCATCGGCATTTTCTGTCATGATACTGGCACCACTTACACCATATATCACAGTAGGGCTTTTCATAGCAGGAATGATGATAATCAGTTCTATCCTGACAATACTATATCTTCCGGCTATTATAAGGATATTTAAAAGATGGCTTATTTATAATTAGCAGTCGGTCACGATTGACCACAAAGATATATCAAGGAGGAAAGATTATGTCTAAATATTTAGTCCTGGTCTCTATAATATTATTTTCATACATGCTGAGTCCTGCCCTGCTCCATGCAGAGGACGCCACAGATATAGTAAAGAAATCCCAGAATGCGTTCTTCTATCCAGGCAAAGACATGCAGGCCAGGGTCAAGATGACATTAACAGGAAAAACAGGCCAGCAGCGGCTACGGGAGTTGACGATGCTCAGGAAAAACAGCGATGGCAGCGATCAAAAATACTTCATATACTTCCACAGTCCTGGTGATGTTCGTGGTACATCATTCATGGTCTATAAATATTCAGGTAAAGATGATGACAGATGGCTCTTTATTCCTGCAATCAATCTGGTAACCCGTATCGCTTCAAGGGACAGCAGGTCAAGCTTTGTCGGGTCAGACTTTACGTATGAGGATGTATCAGGACGTGACATTGAATCAGATAATTATAAATATGTGAGAGAAGACACATTGGATGGCAAACCTGTCCACGTTATCGAGAGTACACCAAAAAGCTCAACTGAATATATAAAGAAGATATCGTGGATTGATAAAGCAACTTATATACCCCTTAAAGAAGAATACTATGACGTACAGGGCTCTCTTTATAAAGTCTTTACTGCTGAAAAGGTTGATACGGTCGGAGGATTACCGGCTGTAACAAAGAGGACTATGTCAAATATCAAGAGCGGGCACAAGACAGAGGTTGTTTTTGAAAACATATCCTATAATGTTGGTTTAAGTGACGATATATTTTCTGAGAGATATCTGAGGAAACCGCCTGAAAAATGGATTAAATAATCACGGGGAGAAGGCAATGATTTATATTCTGACAATGCTTGCACTGCTTGTTTCACTGTCACACGCCTCATATGCCGAGGAGATCTCATTCCACGGATTCTTACAGGGAAACCTCTCAGCAAGAATAACAGGGGAAGAGACAAATAATCCAATTGAGAGCGGGGATTTTCTCTCCGGAGAGGAGAAGTTAAGGGGGGAGGTCACAGGAAGTTCAGGGAATTCAGACTTTGCCCTGAAGATAGATTTTGTGCATGACTCTATTTCTGATGAAGATAGAATAGACTTAAGAGAAGGATACATAGACTACAGGTCTACTAATTTCGATATCAGGGTAGGTCGTCAAATCATCACATGGGGTGCAGGAGACCTGCTTTTCATCAACGACATTTTCCCAAAGAACTACTCTGCCCTCTTCTCCGGTCAACCCCTTGAGTATCTTAAGATCGGCTCAGATGCAGCAAAGATATCTGCATACTCTGATATTGTCTCTGCAGAGCTTGTCATAATGCCCTTTTTTGAACCATACACCTTCCCTGATCCTGAAAGATTCTTCCTCTACAGTCCCATGATGGTCAAAGGAGAGGATGTACCTGGAAAAGAGTTGGATAATACAGAGATAGCCATTAGACTCTACAGGCAGGTGGGGAGATTTGACACATCCCTATATGTGTATAAGGGTTTTTATAAGATTCCTGGCATGAAACCTCTATCCTCCACAGAGGCTGCCCTCTTTTACCCTGAGTTATCAGTCTATGGATTCAGCATGCAGGGATATTTTGCAAATGGTGTATTAAGCCTTGAAGGTGGATACTATGACTCAATGGATGATAAAGATGGTGATGACCCAACAATAACAAACTCCACAGCAAGGTACATTGCAGGCTATTCGAAACAGCTCTGGACAGATTTTACTGCATCTGCTCAGATATACGGAGAATATATGCAGGAGTATGATAAATATGAGGACTCTCTTCTCTCTCTTCCCCCTGGATTCCCAAAGACAGACAGGCTTCATCAGCTTATTACAATAAGATTTAACCAGATGCTTAAATATAACACATTAAGGCTGAGCCTCTTCTCCTTTTACTCCCCTGATGATGAAGACTACTTTATTATACCAGAGGTCAGATACAATATTACTGACTCCATGTGGACAACAGTGGGTTTAAATATATTCGGAGGAGAGGATTCAACGACCTTCTTCGGTCAGCTCGGAAAGAACGACAACCTCTACGCAACCATACGTTTTGAATTTTAAATTTATATTTAGGTTGACAGAAAAATATCTTTCCTGCTAAGTTATCTATTGGTGAATCAATTCCGGATGGGACAAACCAGCCTTTTCATCTGACCATAATCTTCTTATGCTGGAACATTGCCTCGTATAACAATGACCATAACCATGGAGGTGTCAAGATGGGCATACAGGAAAACATTGGACAGGAGATAGCAAAGATGGCCTATGAGCTTTGGGAAAAGGGGGGACGCCTGCCGGGCAGGGAGATCGAGAACTGGCTCGAGGCGGAGCGGATCGTGATGGCAAGAAACCCTGAGAAGTTCACATCAAAGGGAAAATCTAAGAAGGCCGCCCCCTTTGAGAAAATGCCGGTTGAACTGAAAAAGGCTACCCCAAAGGAAATGAAAAAGGAAGCCTCAGAGAAAAAGGCTCCGGCCAGAAAGACCACGAAGAAAACCACATCACCGAAAGAGGGCACTAAAGAGGGCCCAAAACAGGAAATGAAGAGCAAGTAACTTCAGATGATGCAGGTCAAACGGCTCTTGCATACCCGGATGCGGGTGGATGACATTGAAAAAACGGTAAGGTAATAGTTCCTGATTGATATAAAAATTCACAACTTGGTTTTTAAAAATTCAGCTAATTGTTTATCTTGGGAGTTTATATGAGAAACATATGCATGATACCAGTCCATGATGAAATTCCTGGTCACTGTCACAAAATCAGGTGATGTACTTTTAGAATCAATAAGTGGTATCAAGTCAGAGAAATAATCT
>Ga0209343_10001950_pt1 | contig 27344 bp, 18 predicted proteins | sample RifCSPlowO2_02_FD_184026 | JGI IMG/M metagenome (GOLD analysis project Ga0209343, IMG submission 184026) | Groundwater microbial communities from Rifle, Colorado - Rifle CSP2_plank lowO2_0.2 (SPAdes) (version 2) | ecosystem: Environmental > Aquatic > Deep subsurface > Groundwater | place... | reverse complement strand
AATAGTGGCGATGCTGACGGTTGTAGAATCTCATTTCGGCTCTCCTCCTGCGCATGTCGCGCATTGTCCCTGCGTCAAGCCTACTGGTGGTCAGTAGGTGCAGGGGGAGGGCTGAATAAGCATCATTCAAATGGAGCCGACGCGCCCGGTGGTCTGTGCGATCATGGCGCTGCGGCGCGCGGCTCATTTGAACCGTTAGGCACCTACGCGAACGAGAACCTTGGGTTGGAGCGTCTCAAGAACCCGAAGAAGATCGGAAACAAGAGGCTCAAGAGACTCGAAGCGATTGCTGTCGGCTACAAGAACGACGACCGCCATCGGCAACGTCTTCAGGTTCTGTTGGAATTCGATGTTCTGGTCGGCGGTCAGCAACGCGTCGAACTCAGCGGCGGCCTTACGAAGGAGCGCGCCATTACCAAGACTAGTCCAGCCCAGCTGTGTTACGGTGTGAACGTCGTGGCCGGTCAGCAAGTCCGCCAGCGGTCTGGGTAGCGATTCATCGAGCAGGAGTCGCACGAGACGTCAGCAGATCCTTGGCGATTTCCAGCGCCGCCACCGCTTGTGCTCGCGTGACCGATGGAAAATGGTCGAGGAATCGTTCCAGGCTGTCGCCAGCGGCAAGGTAGTCCATCAGGTTCTTGACCGGCACACGCGTTCCCGCAAACACTGGAGTGCCCCCTAGCACGTCCGGGTCGGATCGCACGACGGATTCAAGCGTCGGCATGTTGGCTCCAAGGCTTAGAATCCCAATGGTACACCGAACGAAGTACGGTGACTAACGCGTTGCACCAGACGGCCGCTGGTGAGCGCTGGCCGTTATGCGTCACGCGTGTTCCTAGCCCTCGGAGGCACCGCCGAATGCCGTCCGCATCATTCCGTCTCGAACCCTTGCCTCTCGAGCACTACGTTCACGAACTCAGTCAGGCCCATGGGAGGCCCCCGACAACGTGTCGATGGCCGCGGTTGCGCTGGCGATTAGTGCCGGCGGTGCGCTTAGCACGTTGGAAACGACAGTCCTCCTGACGGTCGACGAAACGATGGATGCCCTGCGTAAGGCCGAGCAAGTCCGGTACCGAGCGCCCGGCGCGTAGCGGATCGCGCGCCCCGGTCCCGTGTCACGCCATCTGCACGTCATTACGAAGAGCCTGATCTGAAGGCAGAGGGAGTTGGCATTGACACGCGTAGCGCTCTAAGGCCTCCAGGCGTTCTTCTCGGTGTAGTACCTGATGGCGCCCGGGTGGAACGGGACTGGCGATCCCACGACCGCCGTGGCCAGCGAGAGGTCGCGCGCCTGAGGATGAATGGCGATGAGCTCCGCCTGTTTCTCGAACAGGAGGCGCGTGATGTTGTACGCAAGCTCGTCCGTCATGCTTTCGGAGACGACGAGCAGGTTGGCCACGCCCACGACCGTTACGTCTTCGCTGAGGCTGTAGACGGCCTTCGGAATCACGACTGGGTAGTACATCGACTCGCCGTACTTCTCCCGCATCTTCGGGATCGCGGCGTCGCTCGCAATGAGCTTCGCGGTGATCCCCGGTGAATGCGTGAGGTCGAGCACGGCGGCCGTCGGGAGGCCGCCAGTGAAGAAGAACGCGTGGACCTTCCCGTCCTTCAGCGCGTCCACCGACTGCGAGGCCCCAAGCGCCTGCGTCGTCACATCGCTCTTGGGATCGAGGCCTGACGCTTCGAGCGTGCGAAACGCCAGAATCTCGGTTCCGCTGCCGGGCGCGCCGGTCGAGACGACCTTGCCTTTGAGATCGGCGATCGTCGAGATGCCGGTGTTCGCGACCGTGGCGAGGTGCAGGTAGTTGGAGTAGAGAACCGCCAGCGTGCGGGACGGCACCTTGCCGAATTCCGTGAACGGCCCCCGCGCGAGCGCGGCGTCCTCGACGGTGTCGGCCATGCTGAAGGCGATGTCCGATCGGCCGTCGCGCAGGAACTTCAGGTTGTCCACCGACGCCGCCGTCGCCTCGGCCGTGGCCTCGACGCCCGCGATGTTCTCGCTGATGATCTTGGCGATCCCGCCGCCGTAGGGGTAGTAGACGCCACCGGTCCCCCCCGTCGCGATCGAGATCCGCTTGATGCCGCCTTGCGTGCCGCCGCCCTGCGGGGGATTGCACGCGACGAGCGCGAGACACGCCGCGACAACGGGCAACACGACGCGGCGCGTCGGGGTCGGCGCTGCTTTCGGTCGCATCGTTGATGTCATGACGCGCCTAGTGTATCAGCCGGAGGTATACTGCGCCCGTGGAGCACATCAGATGAAACGCCTTGCCCCCGCAGCCCTCGTCCTCCTCTTTCTTTCCACGGTCGCCGCCCAACAAACAGGGCTCACCGACGCGCAACTCAAAGCCGCCGAGGTCGAGGTTGGCAAGCTCGTAGAGGCGCTCGAGCTGAAGCCAGGCATGACCATGGCCGACGTCGGCGCGGGCTTTGGCGCCTGGACGATGCGGTTCTCGCGCTCGCTTGGTCCGGTCGGCCGTGTGTATGCCACCGATATCGGCGCGGCGCAGCTCGCGGCTCTTCGCGAAACGGTCCAACGCGAGCGCCTCGCCAACGTCACCGTGCTGGAAGGCGCGGTGAGCTCAACGAACCTTCCCGCGCTCTGCTGCGATGCCATCCTGATCCGCGACGCCTATCACCACCTCACGCAGGCCGAGGACATCATTCGAAGCTTTGCGGCTTCGCTGAAACCAGGCGGCCGCCTGGCCGTCGTGGACTTTCCGCCGCGGCCGAACTCCGAGGTGCCGGCCGGTGTACCGGCCAACCGGGGCGGACACGGCGTGCCGCCCGAGGTCGTCCAACGAGAGGTGGGCGCGGCGCTGACGTATGTGCGGACGATTCCGAACTGGGCGCCAGACAGCCAGCCGGCGTCGCTGTACCTGGTGCTCTTCCGTAAGCCGTAAAGTGGTTCGTCACGTTTTCGGCTTTCGCGGCCGTCTTGTCGTCGTGTTGTTTCTCTGCGCTGTCCGCGATCTCTGGCCTTCGACCCTTCGACTGGCTCAGGGTCGTCCCGAGCACAGTCGAGGGACAACTGGCTCAGGGCATCCCGAGCCTGTCGAGGGATAAGGTGATCGTCGTCTTCGATTGGTTGTTCGTAGGAGAATTTATCGGGAGGTTACGATGCGAGTGTTGACCACGTCGGCGGTGTTGTTTCTCTTGGCGGGTTCGTTGGCTGGCCAGCAACGGGGCGCGGCCCCACCGGCTCAGACCGACCGGACGAAGGCGAGCCACATGATGGCCGCGGATCTCAGCGCGGCGCTTGCAAAGCTTCCGACCGATCGGCCGGTCTCCAGCGTGCGCGTCTTCACCCTGGCGCCCTACGCCGTCAACGTCGAGCGCCGGCTGGCGCAGCCCCAGGGCGCGTCGCTTCACGAAGCGCAGGCCGAGCTGTTCTATATCATCGACGGGTCCGCGACGCTTCTGACCGGAGGCAAGCTGGTCGGCGAAACGCGGAACGGGACGAACCTGTCGGGCAAGGCGATCGAAGGCGGCACCGCGCAGAAATTCAACAAGGGCGACTTCCTCGTCGTCCCGTCCGGCGTGGCGCATCAGATCATCGACATCCAGAGTCCCGTGGTCCTGATGTCGCTCTACCTCCCCAACACGCCGTAACACGAACCGTCTCTGCGAGCGCCGAGGGCTCTGCCCTTCGACCCTTCGACTGGCTCAGGGTCGTTCCGAGCACCGTCGAGGGGCGACTAGCTCAGGGCATCCCGAGCCTGTCGAGGGATGTGCTGATCGTCGTGATCTGGGAACTGCGGCTGGCGGGGCTGTGGAAGAGTTTCTCTGCGCGCTCTGCGGGCTCCGCGGTGATCGTCGTCATCGATGCCGTCCAGCATTGATAGACTGCTCGTAGGGTCATGCCGTCGAGCCTCGTCCGGCGCGCGCTCCTCGCGGTGGCAGCGGTCGCGTCAATCGCGCTCCTGCTCGTGGGGGCCGCGCACCTGCCGTCCGTCCGCGCCCGCGTCTTCCAATGGACCCGCGCCCAGGTCGCCGATCGCTTCGGGATCGTCCTCAACGCGGACGCAATCGAATACAACCTCCTCACCGCGTCCGTCGAGCTCCGCAACCCAACCCTGGCGGTGAGCGGCGAGCGAGGGTTCCTAGAGGCCGATTCGGTGCGCATCGTGCTCGACCGAAGCGCTCTCTGGGGAACCATCCGGCTCCGTCGTCTCGATCTCGCCCGGCCGCGCGTCGCGATCGTTCGCCACAGAGACGGCACCACGAACCTGCCCGCCGGGTCGACCGGTCCTTCATCGCGCGCGGCCCCGCTTCCCCTCGGACTCGTGACGATCAGAGGGTTGAGCCTTCAGATCGAGGATGAAGCCGGTGGGCCCTCTGCCGTCGCCGGCCCCATCGACCTGACGCTGGACGCGCGCTCCACCGATTCGCGTTCCGGTGCATTCGGGCCGAGCGCGTTCGCCGTGAGATTCGCCGCACAGGAGGTTTCATCGCTGTCAGGAACGCTCGCGGGCCGCCTGGCGTTTGACGGCGCGCGCCTCGCTGTGCCGGAGCTGCGGATCGAAACTCCGGAAGGACAACTCGCTCTCGACGGCTGGATCGACATCCTCGCGGAAACGTCGAGCGTCGAAGCCCGCGGACGGCTGGAGCTGGATCTGGCGCGTGCCGGCCGACTGGTCGGCGGCGCATCCAGCGGCCCGCTCACGGGGTCGGCCGCTGCGGACGTCGTCGTCAACGGCTCGATCACCAACCCGTCCGTGCACATCGGTGTTTCAGGGCGAGACCTTCGCTACCGGTCGGTGACGGGAACGAGCCTCTCGGCCGAAGCGACGTATACCGCTGGCCGCCTGGTGATCGATCGACTCGATGCGACATCGAGCCTCGGCCGAGCGCAGGCAAGCGGCGCGCTGATACTGGCGAGTCCCGGACCGCCGGCGGGCACGAGCCGGATGCACACGCAGCTCATGGGCGTCGATGTCGATCGCGTCCTCGCCGCCGCGGGCACCCCGCTTCCAGTGCCCGTTGGCTCGAGCGCCGCGGGCGAGCTCGACGTCGCTCTATCAGTAGAAGGCACGAACCCATTCGCTCCGGGTTGGTTGGACCAACTGACTGCCGACGCCTCCGTCCGCCTCGTTCCGGCCGGTCCTGGACTTTCGGTCGGCGGTCGCGTGCGCTTCCACCTTCGTGCCGGCCAATGGACGATCGAGCACGCCGTTCAATCGACTGCCGCGCGCCTGACGGCAACCGGCACGCTCTCCGGGCAGATTCGTCAGGGCCAGGACCTCGCGATCGACTCGACGATGTCGGGGGAATCGCGCGTTCGATTCGATGAGCTTTCTGCCGTTGTGCCGCTGCTTCGAAAGGCCGGCGTGGAGATGCCTGCTGCGATCGACGACAACAATAACAATATCAGTGGCTCGATCGACGCGCGGGTCGAGCCGCGTGGCACGCTCCGGTCGCCGAGCATCCTCGCGACCGTGAACGGGCGAGCGATTCGATCGGCGGACTTCCCCGAGGGAGAGCTCGACTCGACGCTCACGATCGATCGCAGGGCCGTGCGAGCGCAGACGCTCGACCTACGCTCTGGCGGAGCGCGGCTGATCGGCTCCGGCGAATACCGCTGGTCGGGACAGATCGATACGCGGTTTGAAGTCACCGCGGGTGACCTGGACGCGGTCGCCCGCGCATTTGGCGTGGCGGCAGGCGTACCGCTTGCCGGATCCGCGCGGCTCGAAGGCTCGCTGCAGGGCGACGCTCGATCGCCGCACGGTCGTGCCACTCTGACGATGCACGATCTGTCCGTCGACGACGTCTCGATCGGGGACCTGACGGCGACGTTCGGCCTGGCAGGCGAGCAACTGGCGGTCGACCTGCGCGCGCCGGGCATCGATGCGAGGCTCGAGGGCGAAATCGACACGCGCGAGCCGTTCCGCTATCGGGCCGAAGTCGCGCTCGATCGAACCGCCATCCGTACGCTCCTACCGCCCTCCTTGCACAGCCCGGTGCTCATGGACGGGACCATTACGGGCACGGCGAGAGCGCAGGGGACACTGCGGCGCCCATTCGAGAGCACGGGCGAGGTGGCGCTTCGCGCGCTGGATGTCAACGTCTCGGGCGTGCCTGTTGTACTCGAGGCGCCCGCGACCATTTCGATTGGACTGGGCGCGATCACAGCCACACCGGTCGAGCTGCGCGTGGGGAAGCAGACCCACGCGCGACTCGCAGGAACGCTCGCGCTCGATGAGATCCGCGAAGGGTGGGCCCTCCGCATCGATGCCGACGTGTCGGATCTCGTCGAGCTCGCCGGACCTCTTCTTTCCGGCTGGCCCGTCGGCGCGGACGCCGCGCGGGTCGACATCGACGTCCGTGTGGGGGGCACGCTCCGCGCGCCGGAGCCTGCCGGCACGCTGGCGCTTCGGGCGTCGGCCCTTCGCTATGCCGACCAACCGCCGCTCGCCGACGTCGCGATCGACGCGCGCATCTCCCCAACCGAGATCGCGCTGCAGTCGCTCACCGCGACGTGGCAGGGTGCGAGGATCGCCGCCGAGGGCGCGGTGCCGCTGCGACTGATCGTGCCTGGGCCGAGGCCCGGCGGCGCGATCGGCGTAGCGGCCCTGGGATCGAACTGGCTGGCCTCGCTGCCACGCGAGCCGCGAGCCGCGACGCTCGTCGCCCGCGTGACCGGCGTCACGCCCGGCGTCCTTGTCCCTTACGTCGAGCCCGCTCAGCTCAGTCAGATCGCCGGAACGGTCTCGGCCACGGTGACCGCCGAAGCCGACGCGTTTGCGGTGGACCAGGCGCGGGCGTCGGTCGTGCTCGATGAAGGACTGCTCACCCTGGCAGGCGTGACGTTCACGCAAGCAGTCCCTACGCGCCTCCGCTTCGAGAATGGCAGCGCACGGATCGAAGAGCTGCGCTGGGACACAGGCGGTAATGAGGTGCGCGTGTCGGGAGGCGCGGCTCTGACTGGACCCGGTCCAACGGTCGATCTCGTTGTCGACGGAGCCGTCGATTTGCGGATCCTGAGCGCATTCGTCGACGGGGTTGCCACTGGCGGCGTGGCGCGCCCCACTCTTACCGTCAAAGGGCCGCTCCGCGCTCCCGACTTCGTCGGAACGATCGGCGTGACGGCTGGCGAAATCCGGATCGACACTCCGGAGGTGGCGGCCTCGAATATCGATGGAACCATCACGATCGCCGCCGACCGCCTCGCGACCCTCTCGCTGAAAGGGCTCGTCAACGGCGGCCCCGCGGAGGTGACGGGGAACGTCACGCTGAAAGACCTCGCCGCGCCTGTCGGGCGCGTGGGCCTGACCGCGCGCAACGTGGCGCTCGAGTATCCGGCCGGCTTCCAGACCGAATCGAATGCCGATCTCGCGCTGACGCTTGCCCCCACGCGCTCGACGCTCACTGGCCGCGTCGACGTGCTGACGGGCATCTATCGCGAGCCGCTCGTGATCTCGCGCGGTCTTCTGGCGGGCTTCGGCGAGAGCGAAGTCGTGACGACCTCGACGGAATCCTCGTGGCTGGCCAGTCTCGGACTGGACGTCAGCATCGCCACGGCCGACGAGCTCCGCATCGACAACAACTACGGCCGCCTGAGCTTCGTCGCGAGCCTCGGCGTCACGGGGACTGCCGATCGACCTGGAGCGATCGGGCGCATCGAAGCAATGCCCGACGGCGAGATCTATCTCGCCGGCAACACGTACCGCGTCCAGCGTCTGATCGTCGATCTCGCCAATCCCCGAACGATTGCGCCCGATGTGAGCTTTCTCGCTGAAACGCGCATCGGCAACGTGCCGATCGAAGTCGCGCTCGCGTGCGCCGCAGCCGCATGCGAGCGGGACGTTCGGTCTCAGGCCGTGACCAACGAAGAGGCTGAAGCGCTGCTATTCGGTATCTCGAGCGATCCCGCTGCCGCCGGCGCGCAGCTGGCACGGCTGCTCTCCGGCGAGCTCCTGGGGATCGTCGGCCACACGGTCGGGCTCGACACCTTGCGTCTCGAGCAGGGCGCCGGGGACCGCGCCAACCTGTTCGACGACCCCACGCTCGTCGCCAGCGACGTGAACCCCGCGTCGCGGCTGACGGTCGGCAAGCGCCTGGGCACGCGCGCCGAGCTCGCCTACTCGCAGGACCTGGCGCGAAACGGCTTCACCACCAGCATGTCGTACTTCGCGCCTGGGGGAATTTCGTTGAGGGCGCTGCTTCTGGACGATCAGAGCCGCACGCTCGAGTTTCGGCACGAGCCCCGTCTGGGCGGTCCACGCCGGGAGCGGCCGCCTCGCGCGCCCGGCGCCAGAATCGCCGCCGTTCGCATCAGCGGGAACCCGGGAATCGCTGAAAGCGAGCTGCGCGGTCAACTACGTCTCGCCGAAGGAGGCCGCTTCGCGTTCGCGACCTGGCAGGACGATCGCGAGCGATTGAACGCGCTGTATCGGTCCCGCGGTTTCTTCGAAGCCCGTGTCCGCGCCCGCCGACTGTCCGCGACACCCGACACGGGACTCGGGGCTCGGGACTTGGGATTCGGGACAGGCGCCGAGGCCCCAGACGCCGTCGTGCTCGAGTACACCATCGAGCGGGGCCGCAGCACACGGCTGGACGTCTCGGGCTTCAGCCTGCCCGACGCGGTCCGGCGTCGAATCGTCGAGCGCTGGTCGAGCGCCATCTTCGACGGGTTTCTCGAACGCGACGTCCACCGCATCGTACGCGAACATCTGTACCTGGAGGGAAGGCTGCACGCGAAGGTGGCGGCTAGCGTACGGGCGGACGAGGCAGTCAAGACGCTTGCGGTCGAGATCGATCCTGGTCCGGCAACGACACCGCGTCTTCAGTTCGAAGGCAACTCGATCGTGTCCACATCGAGGCTCCTATCAAGATTAGGGGTGGCCGAGGTCGCCCGACCGATCGTGGCCTGGCTCGACCCTTCGTCGTTCGCGCTGGTCATCGAGCGGATCTACCGGCAGGAAGGCCTTCTGTCGGCGGCCGTCGACGTCCTGGCGCCCGAGCTGCAGGACCACGCGTCGGTCGTCCGCGTCGTCATCCGCGAAGGCGAGGCATTCCAGATCGGCCGGGTCACGGTGGGCGGCGCCGACGTGCTTGGCGAATCCGGATCGCCCGACAGCCTCGAACTTCCGGCAGGCAGTCGTTACGACCCGGCCGGCGTCGCCGAACGAATTTCAGGCCTCGAGCAGCGGTTTCGAAACGCCGGATTTCTCGACGTTCGCGTCGTGGCGGAAACGGTCGTGCACCGCGAGGAGCACAGGGCCGACGTGCACGTGCTCGTCGAACCGGGTCCGCGGAGCCTCCTCGAGTCGGTCTCGGTGGAAGGGGGCCGTCTCGAGAGCCCGCTGATCGCGCCGAGGCTGAATCTGGCCGTAGGCATGCCGGTCAATTCCTCGGCGCTTGCCGACACCCGGCGCCGCCTGTACGAGACCGGCGTCTATCAGAGCGTCGAGATCGACCTCGAGCCCGTCGACGCGGAGGCGCCGCCGGGCGTGTTCTCCGCGGGCGACCGCCGCGTGGTGGCGCGGATCCGGGTCCAGGAGCGCCCGCGATACAACATCCGCTACGGCCTCTCGGTCAATGACGACGTGGGATCGGATGGACGAGACCGGCGGATCGGCTTCGCCGCCGATCTGGAGAACCGGAACATCCTCGGCCTCGGCGCGACCGGCGGCGTGTCGGCCCGGCTGAGGCGCGATCAACAGGTGGGGCGCCTGTTCGCGGGCGCCAACCGCTTTTTCGGCCTTCCGCTCACCTCGAGCGTCTTCCTGTCGCGAGGCCGAAAGGAGATCGGCTCGGCCGGCGCATCGCGGACCGTGGCGGACGTCACCGAGATCAGCGCGGAGCAGAGGTATCGCCTTCTCCGCTTCGTGGACGTGCGCTACGGCTACGGCCTCGGCCGCAACCGAACGACGATCGAGGGCGCGGACTTCGATCTGACCGTCAGAGTGGCCCGACTCACGACGAGCGGCGTGGTCGATCGTCGCAACGATCCATTCGACCCGGCGCGCGGCTGGTTCACGTCGGCGAGCTTCGAGCTGTCGCGGCCGGGCCTCGGCTCGGACCTGAGTTTCCTGAGCAGCTTCCTTCAGTTCTTTCAGTTCAGGCCGCTGCCGCACGGCGTCGTCCTCGCGTCGGCCGCCCGCCTTGGGCTGGCCCGGACGTTCCGGGACGAAACGCTCATTCAGAGCGAGCGCTTCTTTGGCGGCGGCGCGACGAGCGTTCGGGGTTACTTCGAAGACGATCTCGGCCCGCGCAGCATTTTCGGCGACGCAGACGGCGGGCCCGCCCTGCTCATCGTCAACGGCGAGCTGAGGTTCCGGGTTCACGGATGGCTCCGGGGCGTCGGCTTCGTCGATCTCGGGAACGTGTACCGGACGGCCGGCGATGTCGCGCTCTCGAGCCTGCAAGTCGGCGCCGGCGCGGGAGTGCGGGTCGACACGCCGATTGGCTTGCTGCGGCTGGATGCGGGCGTGCCAATCAATCCTCGTGTGTTCGATCCGAAGTGGCGGCTGCACTTCGGCCTCGGCCACGCGTTCTAACAGGCTGCTGAAGAACGCAGCCTGAAGTTAGAAGTTAGAAGTTAGAAGTCAGAAGGCCTACGACGGACGCCTCATCTGCCGCGGAGGGTACGCATGATCGATTCGACGGCGGGCTTTTCGGGGGCGTTCGGCGCGAGCTTGAGGAAGTTTTCGAAGTACACCGCCATGCGGTCGACGCGCTTCGCCTTGTAGAAGCTCATGCCTGCATAGTAGTGCGCGTAGGCCATCTGGGGGTTGGCTTGCGTGGCCTTGACGAAGGCATCGGCCGCTCCCGGGTTGTCGCCCCGAGCGTCGAGCACGAGACCCAATTGGTGCTGAGCTTCCGCCAGGCCGGGATCCGCCGCCACGCCCGCCCTTGCGGCTTCGAGAGCCGCCTCCTGATTGCCGTCGGCGAACGCAATCGCCGACTGCCCGACCGATCGCCAGGCCTGGGCGGCGCGCTCCAGGCGCAGAAACGCCTCCCGCGCTTGCTCGGGCTGGTCGAGCTTCAGATGGGCCAGAGCCTTCAGGTACTGCGCGTCAGCCGGCGCGTCGGCGGGCGTCTGCTCGACAACAGCCTGATACTTGCCCGCCTCGAAGAGCTTGCGCGTGTCTTCCTGAGCCGTCGCGGCAACGGCTGCGACGGCGAGCGCCGCCACAACGATCCGACCAAGTCGATTGAGAGATGTGTACACGTTACAGCCGTTTGCGCTTCGGTGCAGCGCACATGCGAAGTTGACAGGCAACAGTTCACAGTTTACTGCAGGCATCTACCGGACGGCTGTCAACTGTGAACTGTCAACTGTTGACTACGCCGAACTGAGAAACGCTCTAGTGGAACAGAACGCGTTTTCCACCACCCAGGATCTCCGGGGTGACGTCCGACGATCGTCGCCCGCCGCGAAACAGCGTCCGGCGCTCCGGAACAACTGCGCCTCGCCTGTCGTGATGCGGCAGCGAATTGCCGAGGTAGGACGGGAGCGCGAACGGCAACCGGGAAGTGGTCTCGTAGAAAGCGCCGATGGACTTCGCCTCGACCAGCAGGGCCGGGTCTGCAGGCTCGTCGTACAGGATGGACCGCGTCGCCAGCTGAACGGCCTGTGCGAGATACACCAGATGAAGTCCGTTGAACGCGCCGAGTCGGATGTTGCTCACCAGGAACTGGGGATTGTCGGCGAGCAGCCGTTCGCGCGCGACATGGAACTCGGAGCAGGCCACGACCTCGCCTGCGGAGGACAGGCGTTGACGAAGACCTTCCAAGCGCTGGGCGCTCGGATCGACGACCAGCACGCGCTTCAGCATCAGTTTCGCAGAGAACGACTGAAGAGTTTACAGATCTGCAGAGGAAAGGCAATCCAAATTGTCATCCCAGTCGAAGATTCTTTGCAAGAATGTAGCGTTGGGACTTGACTGATCGGGCCTGTTCCGACGAGAATCCGCTTTCCAGCAGACTTCCTATGTTGTTTGACTCCGCCCGTCACGGCGAACTGTCGGCGCCACCGAACGAAACACCCGCGGAAGTTCTTGCGCTGCGCGTCCCGGCATTCGACTGGCAGCTCATCGTCAACGCACGGCCCAATTTGCTGGTCGAGGGACCGCAAGAGAGCATCGAGTGTCTGGTTGCGGCTCTAGCGTCGGTTTCCCCCGAGCCCTTGTGGGACTGGCGACAATCGCCCAATGGCGCTGCGGCCACCACACTGCTCGTTCAACGCATCGACGCCCTGACCGTCGACGAGCAGCGCCAGCTGATGGACCGGATGAGGGGGGGCGAGGGACAGCCCGTCCCACGCCAAGTCATTTCGACGAGCGCGACAGCCATCTTTCCTCTGGTGGAAAAGGGGCTGTTCCGAGAGGACTTGTATTACCGTCTCAACAGCATGCGGCTGGAGATCGGAACAGTCTAACGTGGGGCTCCGCCCCACACCCCGGCTCGGTCCCGCCTCCGCCAAGGCTTCGGCGAGGCTCGCCGTAGCTCGAAGAGCGAAGGCGGCGCTTGCGGGGACCCCTCCGCCCCGCGCCGCTCCCTCGCCCTTCGACCATGCTCAGGGCGTCCCGAGCATCGTCGAGGGACGCAGGCGCGCCGTGCGCGCCTAGCCTTGGCTAAGGCTTTCGCGTCTCGCCGGTCATCGTTTCGTCGCCGTGAAGTTCCCCTCGCCCTTGTTCCCCTGCTGATCGACGAAGCGCCACGTGCCCGTGATCGAGGTTTCCTGCTTGTCGAGCTGTCCGGAGAACGTCGCCGTGGCCCCCTCGCCGATCCCCGTCCTGAACTGAAACGTCACGGCCGTGCCCTTCACGCTGCCGGTCACCGGCACCAGGGACTCAAACCCCGAGAGGCAGCTGCCCGACAGCCGCTCGCCTTCCTGTTTGACGGTGCAGTCGCCCTGGTAGACCTCGCTGCCGGCGGTGCGCTGAAACTCGAGCGCCCAGACACCGGAGATGTCGGCGGCGGCGAGGGGCGCGAAGAGCAGGGGCGCAATGGCCACAGTCGCGAGTAGCGTTCTCATAGACGACCAAACACTACCACGGTGGACACGGGCACGAACAGGAGCCACGAAGGCACGAAGAAGAGCCACGAAAACACGAAAACACGAAGAAGACATCCAATGGTTCCGAAAACCAAGACTCCTGCCATCTTTCGCCACGAAAACACGAAACACAAGAAAGGCCTCGCCCAAATATTCTCTGCGGGCTCTACGGTCTCTGCGATGATCGTCGTGACGACGAGGGCACGCCACGAAAACACGAAGAAGACATCCGACAGTGTTTCAGTCCCGGAGCGCGAACGTCACGAGCGTGTGGCCGGAGATCACCGATACGTACTGTTTCCCGGCGACCTGATAGGTGATGGGCGCCATCACGATCTGGCCGCCGAGGCTCGCTCTCCACAGCAGCTTCCCGGTCCGCGCGTCGAGCGCCTGGAAATAGCCTTCGCGTCCACCCGTCAACAGCAGGTCCGACGCCGTCGTCAGAATGCCGGCCTCGGTGACGTCGAAGTGCTGGAACTTCCACTTCGGCTGGCCTGTTCGCGGGTCGAGCGCGATCACGGCGCCGTTCCCCACTTCGTTCGTCCAGTTGTTGATTGGCGTCCGCCGGCCGATGCCGATCCCCGGTGCGCCGGGCACGGGCGTCAGCACGGTGAAACCCCCGCCAGAGAAGTTTCTGCCAGGCTGGTAGGTCGACTGCTCTTTTCTGTAGATCGTGGCGTAGTTTTCCCACGCAGAGAAATAGAACAGTCCGGTGCGCGGGCTGTACGACGGCGGGTACCAGTTCGTGCCGCCCTGATTGCCCGGATACGTGGGCATTCCCGTCGGCTGGGGCGTTTGAATGGGCCGCCCGTTCGCATCGAAGCCGCTGGCCCAGTTCACTTTCACGAACGGCTGGCCCAATAGGAATTTCCCCGTGACGCGATCGAGCACGTAGAAGAAGCCGTTTCGATTCGCCCAGAGCATGAGCTTCCGCGGCTGTCCCTGCCAGTTCGTGTCCACGAGCACGGGAATCTGCACCGAGTCGTAGTCGTAACCGTCGTTCGGCGTGAATTGATAATGCCACTTGAGCGCGCCGGTATCGGCGTCGAGCGCAATCACCGAATCCGAATACAGGTTGTCGCCCGGACGCTGATCCGGGTTCCAATCGGGCCCGGGATTTCCGATGCCCCAATACGTGAGGTTCAGCTCCGGATCGTACGAGCCGGTCACCCACACCGACGCGCTGCCGTACTTCCACGCGTCGCCGCTCCAGGTGTCGTGCCCCGGCTCGCCTGGCCCGGGAATCGTGTAGAACTTCCACGCCTCCTTGCCGGTTATCGCGTCGTAGGCCGCCACGAATCCGCGGATGCCGAACTCTCCTCCGCCGACGCCGACGACAACCTTGTCTTTGACGATGAGCGGGGCCATCGTAATCGAATAGGCGAGCTTCACGTCGGCGACCGCGATGTTCCAGAGCGGCTTGCCGTTCTTTGCGTCGATCGCGATGAGGCGCGCGTCAAGCGTGCCCATATACAACATGTCGCCGAGGATGGCGACCCCGCGGTTGTTGGCGCCGCAGCACACGCGGGCGTCCGCCGACGGCGTGTGTCGGTACTGCCAGAAGACGCGGCCGGTTCGCGCGTCCACGGCCATCACGTCGTTGGGCCGCTGGGTCACATACATGATGCCGTCGACGACGATCGGACTCGACTGCCAGGCGCCGAAGACTTCGTCCTGAAGGACCCACTTCGTCTCGAGGTTCGTGACGTTCCCCGGCGTAATCTGCGTGAGCAGGCTGTGCCGCTGGCTCGAGTACGTGCCGTTGTGCGTGAGCCAGTTCTGTGGCTCCGAAGATGCCCGCAGAATCCGATCGGAGGTCACCAGCTGAGCCTGGAGGAAGGAAGAGTCTAGAGATGCCAGAACGGCGACAGCCAGAAGCCACGAAAACTCGAAAGCACGAAAAACACCAACAAAAGGTTTCGTGTCTTCGTGCCTTCGTGGCCCCGACTCCCCAAGGCCGCCAGGTGACTCTGCAATCTCTGCGGCCTCTGTGGTGATTGTCGTCCTGGCGAGTTCCGCCTGACGCGAGGTCGCTACGCGAGATGTAGTGCGGGACTTCAGTCCCGCCCGATGCCATGCCCTCATGACTGTCCCCTGAGCGAAAGAAGGTACGCGATCACGTCGGCCAGCTCGTCGCTCGACAGCGTGTTCGCGGCTGGCGGCATGGGCGAGGTCTTGCTAACCTCGAGCTCCTTGATGTCGGCCTTGTCGAGCGAGACGAGGCGCTCCTGTTCGTCGACGAGCTGTACCGTGTAGGTGTCTTCGTTCAGTCGCCGGCCGCGGATGGTGCGTCCGTCGCGCATGACAATCCGGACGGGGCGATTGATGGGCATCATCTGGGACGCCGGTGCGGTGACGGAACGGTAGAGCTGCGCCGGCGAGCGAACGGCGCCGACCTCCGAGAGATCCGGCGCGACACGCGGGCCCTTGCCATTCACGCGGTGACAGGTGGTGCAGGTGCCCTTGCCCTCGAAGAGCGGCTGGCCTTTCGCGGCGTCGCCGACCTTGACCGCCATGCCGCCAACGTCGAAGCCGGCGCGAATGAACGCGACGAGGCCGTCGAGCTCGGCCGGCTGGAACGTGAACGGCGGCATGCCCGTGCCAGGGACGCCGATCGCGATGGCCCGGCGCAAATCTTCGTCGGACATCGGCCGCCGAAACTGCCCGCGCCGAAGGTTGATGCCCTGCACCGTGTCGCCGGTCGCGCCGTGGCAGAGGGCGCACTGCCCGGAGTACAGCCGCGAGCCGTTTTCGATGTCCTGGGTGGTGTAGGAATGATCCTGAGAGCTTTGCGCGCGCAGGGCGCCCGCGGTTGAGACGAGACCGAGAACTGTGCACACGGACAGAAGTCCAAGTGCGAGCCGGTGAGATAGACGCATGCCAGGTGTTTATACCCAGATCGCGAGAATCTGTCCATGTCGGCGGTCAGGCCGCTCTTGGAAAAAACCTGCAAAGTCCCTGGAAGTCCCCTGAGACTCTGGTGCCGACGGCCGATAATATTCCACCAAACGCACGTAGGTGCGCCTCCCCTTCGTTTGCACTGCTGCGTCAGATACGATGAGCGCTCCGTCTCTCCCGATCGCCTCGCCCGTCATCCAACAAGGAGGGCAAGTTGCGTGTTACGAGCCGAAAGCCAGTCGCCAATCGCTCGGGCCGAGGCCCGGCACTTGTCGTCCTGCTCGTCGCGGCGGCGTGTGTCTTGCTACCTCAGATTGCTGGCGGGCAGGGGCTGACCGGCGCCCTCATAGGAACCGTCAAGGACGCACAGGGCGGCGTTCTTCCGGGCGCCGTCGTCCGTGTCAGCTCGCCGGCGCTGATTGGCGGCCCAGCGACGCTGACCACCAATGAAAAAGGACAATTGCGGTTCCCTGCTCTGCCCCCTGGATCGTACGCGCTCGACATCGAGTTCCAGGGTTTCACGACCTATCACGAAGAGGACATCCGCATCGGGGCGGGCGCAACGATCGAGCGAACGGCCGTGCTGAAGTTGGCGGGCGTTGCGGAATCGGTGGTGGTCGAAGGAGTGGGCTCGCGCATCGAAGCACGAGACCCGGGATTCGGGACCCGCTTCGGTCCCGACGACCTCAAGGCCATCCCGACGCGACGGTCCAGCATGTTCGACGCCATCAGAGCCGCCCCCGGGATCTCGCCCACGTCGCCTGCAAGCGGCACGGTCACGACCATCTCCGCCTTCGGCTCCGGCACGAACGAGAACCAGTTCCTCATCGACGGCACGAACTTCACCTGCCCGTGCAACGGCATCGCGCGGTCGGAGCCGGGTGTCGATTTCATTCAAGAAATACAAATCCAATCGGTGGGAGCGTCCGCTGAGTTCGGCAACGTCCAGGGCGCCGTGATCAACGTCGTCACCAGACAGGGAAGCGAGCGACTTCTCTATGACGCGTCGTACTTCGGCCAGGCGGCCGGCCTGACCAGCCAACCGGTGCTCCTTCCTATTGCCGGCGGCGGTTCACGGACAAGCGGTTACAGGCGCGCCAGGTACCGTGACTTGACGACGAACCTCGGTGGTCCCGTCATTCACGATCGGCTCTGGTTCTTCGGTGGATACCAGTATCTGCGCGACTACGACAGCCAGCCGGGGACCGATCCGGCACGGCCGCGGACGTACGAGCAGGACAAGATCTTCGCGAAGCTCACCTGGCAACTGGCTCCGGGCTGGCGACTGGATCAAAGCCTGCACGACGAGTTCTGGGTCAGCCCCGATCAACCGACCATCACGCGACCATTTGACACGACGCTGCGCCAGCATGCATCGGTGCCGGCGATCACGTTTGGCCACCTGACGCACACCATGTCCGCCAACACCTTGTGGGACGTGCGCGTGGGACGCTTCGTCTATTCCCGAGATGACGACCCAAGCACGGGCGACCGGACGACGACAGGCCGGACCGATACCGGAAGCGGGATTGCGAGCGGCGCACCGTCATTCTTCGGCGCGCTGACGCTCATTCGTACGACGGCGAAGGCGACCCTGAACCACTATCGGCCTGACTGGTTCGGCGCCGATCACCAATGGAAGGTCGGCGGGCAAGTCGAGCGGGGCGAGCACAGGAGTCCGACGGTGATTCCGGGCGGTATCAGGTTCGTCGACAGCAACGGGGAGAAGTCTCAATCCATCTCGAGCGATCCATCCAACTCGGGTGGCCGGTTCGTCACGACCGCCGCGTTCGCGAGCGACGCCATCACAGCCGGAGATCGGCTGACGATCAATGCCGGCGTGCGGTTCGATCACAACGTGGCCATCAGTCAGGACCTGCACGCGCTCGACGCCGAAGGGCGCGAAACCGATCAAATCGTGCACGGTGGGGGAACGATGTACGCGTGGAACATCGTCTCGCCGCGCCTGGGTGTCACCGCAAAACTCGCGGCTGACGGTCGCACGATGCTCCGGGCGAGTTATGGGCGTTTCAGCCAGGGTGTGCTGACCGGCGAGATCGGCCTATTCCACCCCGGTGTGACACCCATCACGACGAAGGCCTTCGATCCGGAAACCGGCGGTTACACACGTCTCCTCTCCATCGTTGATAGCAACATCAACCTGATACCGGATCGCGACACGCGCGCGCCACGCTCCGACGAGTACTCGGTCGGCGTGGATCGCGAGGTCGGCCGCCGGATCGCGGTGGCAGTCGCCTACATCCGTAAGAACGGCGCCAACTTCATCGGATGGACCGATGTCGCCGGTCAATACCTCGAGGACACGCGCACGCTCGGCGACGGCCGCAGCCTGCCGGTGTTCGTGCTGGATACTTCCGTCACCCCCACAGCCGCTCGACGTTTTCTGTTGACGAATCAGGAGAGCTATTCGCTGACCTACAACGGCTTCGTGATGGTCGTCGAAAAGCGCCGGTCCAGCGGCTGGCAGGCGTTTGGCTCCTACACGTTTTCGAGAACGTATGGGCTGTTGCCCTCCAGCGGAGCAACTGCCGCGGGCGCGCAGGTCAGCACGGTCGCTCCCCCGCCGGCTCCACAGGGGGTTACGTTCGGGCGCGATCCCAACGACCTCACCAACGCGCGCGGCCGGCTTCCCAACGATCGGCCGCACGTTTTCCGCGCGATGAGCAGCATCGATCTGCCAAGAACCGGCATTGTTCTCGCAGCCAACTTTCAGTACTTCAGCGGCAAACCGTGGGCGGCCACCGCGCAGGTTGCGCTTCCGCAAAACAACCAGCAGCGCATTCTGCTCGAGCCGCGCGGCTCGCGCCGGATGTCGTCGCAATCGCTGCTCGACGTCCGCGTGTCGAGAACGATCTCGTTCGGGGTGCTGGGACGCATTGAACTGCTGCTGGACGTGCTGAATGCGCTCAATGACACGGCGGAAGAGGGGGTGGCGACGGACAATGTGTTCGCGTCGACTTTCGGTCAGCCCTCCGTCTTCATGGACCCGCGCCGCGCGATGGTCGGCGTGAGACTGAACCTGGGACGGTGATGTAGTCGTTAGTCATTAGTCGATGGTCGATAGTCGGCCAAGGTCTCTCGCTGCAGACTAACGACCATCGACTAACGCCTATCGACTAATCGGGCAGATCGATGAGGACGATATCAGAGTTCTCACGCGAGCGATCGAAGACGATGGCCTTCCCGTCGGGCGTAATGTCGAACGTGCCTAACCGGCCGTGATCGCCAAGGTGCGTGAGGGGACGGCTGGCCCTGGTCGCCAGGTCGAACAACCAGAAGTCCAGCGACTGGCCGCGTGGCAGGTACACCAAACCCGTTCCGCTAGGCAGGAAGCGATAGCCGCCGTCTATACGGACGCGTAGCTCGGGCCATTCGACCGGCGTGCCGTCCGGCCTCACCCCAAGGAGAGGGACCTGGCCGCCCACGACGGGGCCGCCATACACAATCAGCGCTCCATCCGGGGACCAGACCGGGTTGACGAACTGGCCCGAGACGAGGCGAACCGGAGCGCCGCCGTCCACTGGGATCTTGAAGAGCCCCGAACCCTGCTCGTCTTTGCCGGCCGCTACGATCCATGCGCCGTCGGGCGACCAGTCGGCACTCCCCTGGCCTCCCGCGCCCTGGATTTCGATGGATGTGGCCAGGGTTCGAGCATTCGTCCCATCCGCGGTCATGACCGACAGCCGTGGCTTCCCCAACTGCCTGACCACGATGGCCACGCGGCCACCGTCCGGCGACACGGCAGGCGGCTCGGTCAGCGAGTCGTCCTCAGCCTTCCAGACTTCGGACGCTTTTCCGTCCTGAAACCGCCAGAGGCCGTCGCCCGCGCCGCTGGCGGACAGATAGAACATCGACGTGCCTCCGAAACGCGGCGCGAGCGCTCGCGCGCTCGGCACCGGATACGGCTGGACGTCGCGATCCTCGGGTTGTCGATCGAGGAGCGGCACGCGCCACAGGCTGGCCTTGGGGTCCGCCACGGAGGCAACCACGCGCCGGCCGTCACGACTCGCCGACACCGATGAGTAGTGCTCGAGACCTGAGGTCACTCGTCGCGACACCTTGGTCTCGACGTCGAGCGACCAGAGCCACGGCCCCGACTGGTCCTCCGCACGCGCGATGTAGAGGAGGGTGCGGGGGGCGATGGGCGCCAGCAAATTTGCCGCCGTATGCAGCGTGGTCAGTTGTTCCGGCGTGCCGCCAGAGGGTCGAACACGCCACACGTTCATCTCTTGGTTCGGTTCCGGCCCGTGGGCGAAGTAGATCCATTGGCCATCCGATGACCAGACCGGATTGTGGTTGTGCATGCTGCCGGCAAAGAAGCCCTCTTTGTCGACAACGAGTGGTTGCGCGTCCGCGCCGGTGCGATCCGCGAGATAGAAAGGATCCCCGCCTTCATTGATGAAGTACGCGAGGCGGCCGGCGTCGGGAGACCAGGACGGTGTGGCAGCGCCCTGTCCCAGGAACGGACGCGGCGTCCCTCCCGTGAGAGGGATGAGCGACTTCGGCGCGCTCGAGTCGCCTGCCTGAGTGAACCAGATCTCCCCGCCGTCGCCGGAAAAGCCGAAGGTTCTCAGGAAGCCGGGAGCGCTGAGCGGCGGAATATCCTGCGTGAGGTTGAGAAAGCGCCCGGTGCCCAACTGACTCACCCAGAGGTCGAGTTGTCCGTCGCGGTCGGCGATAAACGCGACGAATCGGCCGTCTGGCGAAATGGCCCCGCCCGCTTCGGTCCCCTCCCAATCCGTGACGCGCGAGAACCGGGCGTTAACCAACGGGTTGTCGACGGGCGCCGGCGCGGTGTCCCTGCTCAGCCAGATCGCCACAGCAGCGACGAAGGCGATCGCCACGGCCGCGATGGCCCACGCGACAGGTTGGCGCCGCGACGCCGCCACGGCGGCGGCCTGCCCCGGGCTTGGGCCCGACAGGACTTCGAGCGCGAACGCCAAATCCCGAGCCGACTGGAAGCGCGCCTCGCGCGACTTCTCGAGACAGCGGGCCACGATCCGCTCGAGCGCTGGCACGTCCGATCGGAGCGGCGCCGGCGGGTCCTCTTTCAAGACGGCGGCCATCGTGTCGGCGGTCGTCCCGCGGCTGAACGAGGGACGGCCGGTGAGCATCTCGTAGAGAATCGCCCCGACGCTGAACAGGTCAGACCGGGGATCGACCGCCTCGCCGCGGACCTGCTCCGGCGACATGTAGCCCGCCGTGCCCACCACCATCCCAGGCTCGGTCTCCGTCGGTGAGCCGGTGAGCCCGGCCGCGTCATCGCTCGCTCGCGTGAGCTTGGCGATGCCGAAATCGAGAATCTTCACGCGCCCGTCGCTCGTGATGAACAGGTTGTCGGGCTTCAGGTCGCGGTGGACGATGCCCTTGGCGTGCGCGGCGGCGAGCCCCTCGGCGATCTGGCGCGCGCAGTCGATCGCCTTGCGCGACGGCAGCGCGCCGCCCTGCAGGCGATCGCGAAGCGATTCCCCCTCGAGCAGCTCCGAGACGAGGAAGGGCGCGCCGTCGTGGGTGCCGACATCGTAGACGGCCAGGATGTTCGGGTGATTGAGCTGTCCGGCGGCGCGAGCTTCCAGTTCGAAGCGATGCAGCCGGCTGGCGTCTGCGGCGAACGTCTCGGGGATCAGCTTGATCGCGACCTCGCGACCCAGCCGTGGATCTCTCGCGCGGTAGACCACGCCCATGCCGCCGGCCCCCAGCCAGGCGACGACTTCATACGGGCCGATTCGCGCGCCGGCCGCCAGCGCCGTGGACGCGCTCCGCGCTACCGTGTGGCCTCCGCCTGGGTCTCGGTCGACCCAAAATGAGTGCGCACGCGGAAGGTCAAGAGCAGGGAGCCGATGCGGATCGCATCGCCATCGACGAGGTGCACGGGGGAGGTGACGCGCTCGCCGCCGCGAAGCGTCCCGTTCTTGCTCGCGAAATCTTCGAGCACCGCTCCCTCGCCGGTCACCACGAGCCGCGCGTGACGACGGGAAACCGTCGAGGCGTCGAGCCGGATCTCGACGTCGGGATCGCGTCCGATGACGTGTTCACCGACCAGCAGAGGAAAGCGGCGTCGTCCCCATTCAAGCCAGCAGAAGGGCAGATCCGGTTCCAGCTCGGTTGGGCCCGGCAGGACGGTCGCGTCGCCGCAAAACGCGTAGCCGAATCCGTGTGCGGTCCGGACATAGATCGGGGCTCGGGCCGGGTCGCCGAGCGCCTCGCGGACCTCGGCGACGAGGTTCGACAGGTTGGCCTCGGCGACAAACGTCTCCGGCCAGAGCCGTGTCTGGAGCGCGGCCTTTGACAGGACCTTCGGTCGATCCAGGCAGAGCGCGGCTAGCAACTCGAAGGCCTTCGGCGCGAGGTGAATCTCGCGGCGTCCGCGCGTCAGCTGCCTGGTGTCGAGGTCGAGAACGAACGGGCCGAAGCTAATCCGCACGACGGCCCCCTTGGAAGAAACCTGCGAAGTCCCTGGACGTCCCCTGAGACTCCCGAGTGATCGCTCGATCATACTCCACGAATTCGAGCTTCCCGTTCACTCGTTTCGTCAGGAGGGGTCATGAAGATCTCACGTGGGATCGTCCTCTTGTTGTTCGTCGCGGGCGTGGCCGGCTGCGGCGGCTCCCGTGCTTCATCAGTTCCGGTGTCGTTGGCGCCATCGCCGATTCAGCAGCCCGCTCCGCAATCGTCCGCCGTTCAGGTGAATGGATGGGTGTCCGACAGCGCGTTCAGATCCCTCGCCGGTGCGCGCGTGGAGGTGCTCGACGGCCCGCAGGCGGGCACGACGGCGACGGCGGACAACCAGGGTCATTTCTCGTTGACCGGAACGTTTGATGACGCCACGCGCTTCCGCGCGAGCCGGGAGGGCCACGTGGACGCCACCGGGACGCTCTCTCCAGCCTGCGCAACCTGTATTACGACTCGGCGGTACATCTACTTCTACCTGGCGGTCCTCTCCCCGCCCGTGGACATCGCCGGCAACTACACGCTGACCTTCATTGCCGACGCCGCGTGCACCGACATTCCGAGCGAGCTCAGAACGCGAACGTACGCGGCGACAATCACGCCGGGGTCGAATTCGCACAGCCCGGCCAACACGTATTTCGACGTCACCTTCGCCGGTGCGCGATTTCTCGCAGACTACGGAAGCTTCCCGATTGGTGTGGCGGGCGATTTCGTCGCGTTCGAGCTCCGCGGCGAGGGTCCATATCTGGTGGAAGAGGTCGCGGCGAACACCTACATCGGGTTTGACGGCCGGGCCTCAGCGTCCGTGGGGAGCGCCCGCGTCTCCGGCATTGCCACGCCCTTCCAGGGTTTTGTCGACTACTGCGCGCTGTCATCGCCCATGGGCCAGTACTACGACTGCAGGCCGGGCCTGGCCCTCGCGCGCACCGAGTGCGAATCGAACAACCACCAGCTGATCCTGACGCGTCGATGACGGCGCCGATCTGAACCTCATTTCTATTGAAAGGAACGCCGTGAAAACACCATCTCTCCTGATCGCCTGCGGTCTCGTGCTGATCGCGACGCTGCTCATGAGCGCCGGTCACCCGGTCCGCCTGAAGGCGGACACGACGTACGGAGCGGACTCCGCGCTGTCACCCGGCGTGCTCGGTCCCCCCACGCCGGCCGAGTTGGACCATCCGGCCTTCGATTGCGGCGGCGAGCCGTGCGACGCCGTCGCTCGGGGCTTCCACGCGTTTTTCGACCAGCGACTGCCCGGCCTTGACGGGAACGGCCGCGCGTGCGCCGACTGCCACATGGCAACGGACCATTTCCAGCTCTCGCCGGCCGGCGTCGAGGCGCGGTTCCAGGCTCTACAGCGGCTGCGCCAATGGATGCCGAACGCCGACGACCCGCTGTTCCGGCCGATCGATGCGGACGATTTCCGGACCAACGGGGACAACGCGAACGACTACAGCAACCTTCGCCAGAACGGGCTCATTCGGATCACGTTCCCGCTGCCGCCAAACATGAGGCTGATCGATCCCGTCACCAACGCCCCGTCGAGCGAGGCGTTCGTGGACGTGTGGCGCATGGTGCCGACTGTCAACGACGTTGCGCTCACGGGGTCGGACGGCGCCAATCCGTGGCCGCGCGGTCCGAACTTCTTCGGTGGATATCAGCTCGATGCCCGGATCGGGACGCTTCAGGAGCAGGCGCTTGGCGCGCTGACCAATCACGCGCAGATTCAGCACGAGGCACCGCAGCAGCTCCTGGACGACCTGTCAGCCTTCCAGCGTGAGCTGTTCACGAATCACCGGGTTCGCGCGCTGTCGGACGCCATTGACGCCGGCACGACGCCGCCGCCGGATCCGGATCCGCCGCTCGACGCGCTCGAGCAGCAGGGCAAGGTGGTGTTCGTGCGCGCCTGCGCCCACTGCCACGGCGGCCCGCGCATGTCGACAGCCACGATCCCGGGTGTTCGTTATCACGACATTTTGAGCGAGTGTCCGCGTCCGGTCGATACGGTCACGCCCGCGCGCTTCGCGTTTGCCGCGTGCCCGCCCAGGCTCGCGCGCAACGCGCGGACTTACGAGATCAGGCTGATCAACGGGACAACGGCACGGCGCACGAGCTCGGATCCCGGGCGCGGCCTGTTGACAGGGTTCGTGGGTGGTCCGGCGCCATTGGACGATTGGAACAAGTTCGACGTCTCAGGGCTTCGCGGGATCAGCAAGACCGCGCCGTACTTCCACAACAACAGCGCCGCCACGCTCGAAGAGGTGGTCGACCACTACATCGAGTTCTTCAAGCGCGTGAAGGCCAACGCGGCGCCGGGTGTCGTGCCGCCGGTCGCCACCACGGACGGCGTGCATTTCGATCGGCAGCCGTTGCCAGAAGAGCGCGGGCCGCTCCTCGCGTACCTGCGGAAGCTGTAGAAACGCGATTAGAAAAGCGTCACCACAGAGGTCACGGACACCTGGGAGTGCACAGCGAAATGTGACCCACGACTGAAGACGCAGAACGCGCAGAGAACGCAGGGCGTTTGTTTCGATGGCCTCTGCGAACTCTGCGGCCTCTGCGTTGATCGTCGGAGACGTGATTTGCAGCGCGCCTCAGGTCGTCACTCGGCGCGGAGAGCCCGCATCGGGTCCAGCCGAACGGCTCGCCTCGCAGGACCGAGGGCAGCGACCGCGGCGGCCGCGATCAGGCCGAGCGGCACGAGGAGGAACACGACGGGATCGCGCGGGCTGGTGCCGAACAGCCCTTCGCCAATGAGCGGCGCCGCCACGAGCGCAGTGACGACGCCCGCGACGAGGCCGATCGCGACCGGCCTGAGGCTGCGCGCCAGCGTGGCTCGCAGCAGGCCGCCGCTTCGGGCGCCGAGCGCCCGCATGATGCCGATGTCCCGCTGCCGGCGCGAGACGGTAAACGCCACGAGGCCGTGCAGACCGACGACGGCGAGAATCAGCGACGCGGCGCCGACCGCGGCGAAGAGCGAACCGAAGACGCGCTCACCGTCGTGCTCGCGCCTGATCACGGCGGCCAGCGTGCTCACGCGGCCGAGCGGCAACGCGGGATCCACGGCGGCAACATCGCGCGCCAGGATCGGCAGCGCTCCACCCGGCCCGGCCTGCGCTCGCATCGCGACCAGAAACCCTTCCGGCGTCGACTCGTCCATCGGCATAAACACGCCAGGCACCCGTCCGTCATCGTCCACGGTGACGCCCGGATCGGAAACCACGCCGACGACTTCGAGAGCCGTCGGGGCGTTGGCAGCTCCAAACAGCAGCCGCTTTCCAACGGCCGCCTCGTCCGGGAAAAAGCGGCGCGCAAACGCCTCGTTGACAACGAGCACGGGACGACCTTCTTCGGCGTCAGCGTCCGTGAGCAGGCGTCCGTCGACCGCGCGCATGGCGAACATCCCGAAAAACGACGGAAGCACACGCCGATACTGCACGCGCGGCGCGGTGCGCTCGTTCTGAATGTTCTCCCCAGGCTCACCGGGAGCCCGGAACGCCACCGCCGGGGCACCGTCGCCCGGAAGCGTCGTCGTGAACGTAAAGTCGCGCGTCTCGGCATCCGACGACAACCGCTGCCGCAGCGCATTTCTGAAACGAGCGCGGGACGGCTGGTCGGGATAATCGTAACGCTCCAGCACGAGCCGGGCGGTCAGCACGTCACGTTGGGGAAACGGGTCCGTCGCGGCTGTCCGCGCCATCGCGCCTTTCACGATAAGCGCCGACATCAGAAGGAGCGTGCACGAGAGCGCGACTTCGACGCCGACCACCACCGGCAAGGTGCGGCCGATGCCGCCCTCGCCTCCGGCGAGCGCGCCGGGCTTGATCGCCTGCGAAAGGTTGACACCCGAGGTGCGGAGCGCGGGCACCAGGCCGGCGACGAGCGTCGCCACGACCATGAGCGCGGTGGCAAACGCGGCGAGCGAGAGGTCGACGCCAAGATGTCCCCAATACGCCATGCTTCCCCGAGCCTCGAGCGTCGCGGCCATCCAGTCGAGCGCGACGCCGGCAATCAGGAGACCGACGATGGTGCCGCCGGCGGCGAGCAGGAGCGCTTCGATCAACACGTGACGCATGACGCGAAGGCGGCTGCCGCCAATTGCCAGCCTGAGCGCCACGTCGGCCGAGCGCGCGCTGCCGCGCGCGAGCAGAAGCCCGGCCACGTTCAACGCGGCGACAAACACCAGAAAAGTCACAAGAAGGTAGAGATAGCGCGCGAGCCTCCGGGGTTCGTCCCCGTTCATCGCGCTCACGTATTCGCGAACGGCAACGATGAGACCGCCGCGATTGTCCGCGAGCGTGCTTCGAAGTTCCGCGGCCGCCGCTTCCGGACTGGCGCCTTGCTTCAGGCGTCCGAGCACCCTGGCGAACGAAACGAAGCTGCCGGTGGAAGGCATCGCCATCCACAGCCGGTGGGTTCTCGGAAACCCAAAGTCGGATGGGCAGACGCCGATGATGGCGTGCATCACACCGTCGATGCGTAGCTCGGCGCCCAGCGCGCCAGGCGAACGCTGAAAACGCTCTTTCCACACGTCCTCTCGAATGATCGCCGTGGCGGGCGCGCCGTCCAGGAAGTCCTCCGCGGAGAACCCGCGTCCGGCTATCGTGCGAGCACCGAGAATCTGGAAGATCTCCTCGGATACGTACGCCGCCTGATAACGCGCCGGCGAGGCGCCCGCGCCATCGACGCTCACTTCGTCCGCGGCATACACGCCGAGCGTTTCGATGGTCGAACGAGCCGCCTGCCAATCGTGGAAGACATCCCTCGTGATCGGCTGCCTATTGCCCTCCGCCTGGTTCACCAGGTTGACATCAACCACGTCGCCTGGACGCTCGACCGGCAACGGGCCGAGCATGGAGGCGAGGACGCCGTACATGATAGTGGGTCCGCCGATGCCGAGACCAAGCGCGAAGACGCCGGCCGCAAAGAGCGCCGGCGTACGCGTCAGCGTGCGCCACCCGTA
>Ga0209343_10001946_pt1 | contig 27363 bp, 27 predicted proteins | sample RifCSPlowO2_02_FD_184026 | JGI IMG/M metagenome (GOLD analysis project Ga0209343, IMG submission 184026) | Groundwater microbial communities from Rifle, Colorado - Rifle CSP2_plank lowO2_0.2 (SPAdes) (version 2) | ecosystem: Environmental > Aquatic > Deep subsurface > Groundwater | place... | reverse complement strand
GTGCCTTCGGGAACCAGAACACAGGTGCTGCATGGTTGTCGTCAGCTCGTGTCGTGAGATGTTGGGTTAAGTCCCGCAACGAGCGCAACCCTTGTTGTTAGTTGCCACCCAGCCGCAAGGCTGGAGCACTCTGACAAGACTGCCCCGGTTAACGGGGAGGAAGGTGGGGACGACGTCAAATCATCATGGCCCTTACGGCCAGGGCTACACACGTGTTACAATGGGCGCCACAACGGGCTGCAACTGTGCAAACAGAAGCGAATCCCTTAAAAGCGCTCTCAGTTCAGATCGTAGGCTGCAACTCGCCTACGTGAAGTCGGAATCGCTAGTAAATGCAGATCAGCACGCTGCATTGAATACGTTCCCGGGTCTTGTACACACCGCCCGTCACACCATGGAAGTTGGTGACGCCCTAAGTCGATATTCTAACCGCAAGGGGGGAATTGCCTAAGGCAGCGCCGATGACTGGGGTGAAGTCGTAACAAGGTAGCCGTACCGGAAGGTGCGGCTGGATCACCTCCTTTCTAAGGAGACTGGAAGAGAATAAATTTAGATTTAAATCTCTTCCTAGGTTGAACTATTTGAAGTTATATAGTTTTATTTCAAATTCTATGTAATGGATTGGTGGCAGGATTGTATTTCGGTATAGAGAAGTTTAATTAAGAACAGCTTTTAGCTATTGGCTTTTGGCTGTTAGCCAAACAAAAAATAAAAACTTATGATTTTTAATAAATATTGTAAGAAAAAACAGAATTAACTCTCTGTTAACTAATAACTGTTAAAAGTCAATTTATGCTAAAAATAAAAAATCAATTAGTAGTTGTATTACTTTTATTTCTTGTTACTCTTGAGGTACCAGCTTCATCTCAAATTAATAAATTATTTGCAACAAGCACTAAGCTTTTATTTAGAAATGATATTAGATGTGATGCTCAGGGAAATTGTGTTAATTATACCGATTATATGCACTTAGTTGAGCGTACGGTTAAATCAAACTGGGTGCTTGGGTTTGTTGATTATTCTTCACGTTCTTATGAAGTAGTTGTGTTTTTTAAAATAAAAAATGATGGAACTGTTTATGATATTAAAGTACTAAAAAGTAGTAAATCTCGCTTTAAGGATCGTGCAGCTATAAAAGCTATAAAGAGATCTTCTCCGTTTCCTCCACTTCCAGAAGGGGCACTTGAATTTGTGAAAATCGAATTTACTTTTACTTATAATGTACTTACTTAAACTAATTTAACTTATTTTACTTCTTACTAATATTTGAGTTAACAAAACCAGCAACAAAATTAAAAACATTAACCCAATAAAAAATCTAAAAATATTTTTCTCTTCAACTACTTTTAGTTTTTGATTTTCATCATCTTTTGAAATCTCATATTTGGGTAAAAGAAGCCATCCGGAAAGCAATCCAGTAGCTATTCCTCCGATATGAGCAGAGTTATCGATTCTTGGCATCATGAATCCAAGAATCAAATTTATTATTACGAGAGTGTACATAGATTTAAATTTATAATCAGCCCCAGTTACTTTACCTTTTTGTGAAAAATAAAAAGCTATTAAGCAGCCGATTATTCCAAGCACTATTCCTGATGCACCAATTGCAGTGCTACTTGAAAATGCATAGCTTGTTAAAGTTGCTCCCCAGCTTGTTAACAGACAGAGAAGTAAAAATTTAATTGGTCCATAAATTGATTCAAGTTCTCTTCCAAAGATAAAAAGCCCTGCCAGATTTAAAAATAAATGCATTAAATTTCCATGAAGTAGTGAGCAAGTAAAAAATCTCCAATATTCTCCATTTGTAATTCCTTCATTCCATTTTGCCCCAAGCATTATTATTCCTTTTTCACCATATTTAATAGTGTAGAAAAACTCAACGACAAACATTATGGTGATTAAAGCTATTAATAGTTTTGTTAGGACAGGCTTATGTTTTGGAATCTTTGGATCAAAAGTTACATAGTCATCTTCATTCATTGCTTTTAACTTCTATCTTGTATTTTATTAAAATCACAAATTTGTTCAAATAAATCTTTTCCTTGCTTTAAAAGAGATTGTCTGGCTTGTTTTATCTTTGGGTCCGGATCGTTTACCAGAACTTTATCAAAGAAATTATTTATTGGAATTGTCAGGTTTGATAATTCTTTCAAATAATCATTTGTTGTTTTGTATTTTTTTGATTTTATCTGCTGAAAGTTTTGCAATAAAGTTCTTTCCTGTTCTGTTTTAAGAAGATTCATATCAATATTTCCATTGATATTGGTTTCGACTATTCTTACCAGTCTCTTTGCTGCAGTTAAAAACGAATTGAATAAATTTTTATTTTCTTCATTGAATGATTTCAGTGAATTGATTCTTTCAGATGCTGAAACCAGGTTATAAAGAGGTTCGCCAACTGAAATTACAGATTGTATTATGTCCGGATCGTATCCTTTTGTTTCCATATTCAGAATGAATCTTTGTAACAGGAAATCTTTGATTAAATTTTCTGTTTCACTGGTTAGCTTATCTTTAATATTACCGGGTAAAAAGGTTTTAAATTTTTTAATAATAACAGTTAAATTTAGGGATAGTTGTTTATTTAACAGGTTGTCTACTATTCCCTGAGCTTGTCTTCTTAGTGCAAATGGATCAGCTGAGCCTGAAGGTATCTTACCTGCTGTAAATAAACAAATAATATTATCTAATTTGTCTGAAATCCCGACAATTAATCCTGAATCTGTATCGGGAAATCTGTCTTGAAAAAATCTTGGATAATAATGTTCTTTTATTCCAGTGGAAATCTCACTATTAAAATTGTTTATTTTTGCATATACGGAACCAATTTCACCCTGAAGTTCTGGTAATTCAAAAACCAAGTGTGTAGCCAGGTCAAGCTTGCAAAGTCTTGCAGTTCTTATTAAGTCTTCTTTTGATAGAGACAGTTTTTCTTTTGTCTCTTCATAGATAAGTTCACACAATTTGGTGAGTCTGTTTACTTTTTCTTCCATTGAACCAAGACCTTTTTGGAATGTGATTTTTGATAGCTTTGCTCCTCTTGCTTCATAAGTGAAAGGAATCTTTAAATCTTCACTGTAAAAAAACTTCCCATCGTTTAATCTGGCTCTAACTACTTTTTCATTCCCTTTTTTTATTTGTTCTTTAATCTTGGAATCGCTTGATAATGTTTCTGTTCCATTTGTGATTACTATAAAATTAGGAAGCAAATTGTTATTTCTGTCCTTTAGAATGAAATATTTCTGGTGTTTTTTTAATATTGTTTCTGTTATGCAGGGTGGAAGAGTAAGAAATTCCTTGTCAAAACTACATAATAATTGACCCGGATACTCTGTAATGTTAGTGACTTCTTCCAAAAGACTTTCATCAATAACTGATCTGCCATTTACTTTATTTGCCTCTTCCTGTATAAAACTCCCGATCTTTTTATATCTGTCTTTAAAAGAAGCCATTACTTTATGCTCTAAAAGTTTTTTTTCATATTCTTGAGGATTATTTAAGGCTATGGGATTGTTGTTAAAAAATCTGTGTCCATAAGTTTTATCTGAGCTTTTAATGTTTGCATATGAGAACTCAATTATATCTTTGCCTAGCATTGCTAGAATCCATCTTATTGGTCTTGCAAATTTTTCATCATTGCTTCCCCACTTCATAAATTTGTCACCAGTTGTGTTTTTTATTGATTCCGGCAAAATATTTCTTAAAATATCTTTGGTAGTCTTTCCGCCAGTTTTTGTAACTGCAAAAACGTATTCGGTTTCGCCGACCTTTTTTCTTATGAGTTCTCCGGGTTCCAGATCGTATTTTTTTGCAAACCCAATTGCAGCTTGCGTTGGATTTCCCTTTTGATCAAAAGCAGAATTGCTTGGTGGACCTTTAACTTCAATGATTTCTGTTTTTTGTTCTCCAGGAAGGTTCGTAATATAAATTGTTATTCTTCGCGGAGTATTAAATGTTTCAACAGTCTCCTTGTTATATGGAATATTATTTTCAGTTAAGCCTTTGGTAACATTTTCAAAAAGTTGATTTGTGAGGCTTTTTATTAAGCCTGGCGGCAATTCTTCACATCCAATTTCATACAATAAGTCAGACATTTATTTGTATAGCTATCATAATACAATCCTTATTTTAACTTGCATTATGAGTATCTAAGCTGTTAAAATAACCTAGCTTAACTAAAGGAATCACCATGGCCTGTCCAAAGAAAAAAACATCACATAGAAAACAACACCAGAGAAGAGCTAAATGGGTTGCATTTTTAGCTAATATTGCCAGATGCTCAAACTGCGGTGAACCTGCTATTTCACATCACGCATGTGGTTCCTGTGGTTTTTACAATGGCAGAGAATATATTAAGGCATTACAAAAGAAGAGTAAGGTAGTTACCTAAAAATATTTAAGTGCTACTATTCAATATTGCTAATGAACTTTAAGAGGTATTTCTAAATGACAGTAATAGCAGTAGATGCTATGGGGGGAGATCATGCACCTCATGAAATAGTGCATGGTGCAGTTTTAGCGGCAAGAGAATTTGGAGTCAGTGTTCAGTTAATAGGTCAGGAAGATTTAATTAAGCATGAGCTTAAAAAACATTATACAGAATATTTATCTATTGAAATTATTCCTGCAGAAGATGTAATTGACATGGCTGAAACTCAGCCTGCTTGTGCAGTAAGAAAAAAACCAAATTCGTCTATAGCTGTTGCAATGAATCAGGTAGCATCCGGGAAAGCCAGCGGTGTTGTGGCTGCAGGAAGCACAGGTGCTGCTACTGCTGCTGCTCTTTTTATTTTAAAGCGCATTGAGGGTATTGAAAGACCATGTATTGCTGCAGTAATGCCTACACATGAAAAGCCGGTTATTCTGGCAGATGTAGGAGCTAATGTTGAGTCAGTTCCTGAAAATATTTTTCAAAATGCAATCATGGGTGCTGCACTTTCAAGAGCATTATTTAAAATTGACAGACCAAGAGTCGGACTTTTGAACATTGGAGAAGAGCCGGGAAAAGGAAGTTCTACAGTAAAAGAAGCTTATCAGCTTTTATCAGGTGAGCCAAATTTAAATTTTATTGGAAATGTTGAAGGAAGGGATGTGCCTGCAGGTGTCTGTGATGTTTGTGCATGTGATGGCTTTGTAGGAAATGTTTTTTTGAAAACTGCCGAAGGCATTGGAAAGATGGTTACTTCAATGCTAAGAGAAGAATTAACCAGAGATGTTAAAAGCCAGCTAGGCTCACTTTTAGCAAAAGACAGTTTTTACAGATTAAAAAAAAGACTGGATTATGCAGAATATGGTGGTGCACAGCTTTTAGGAGTAAAAGGAGTTTGTGTTATTGCTCATGGAAGTTCTAAGCAAATTGCTATAAAAAATGCCATAAGAGTAGCCAAAGATGCGTCTGATGCTAATGTTATAAAATTAATTGAAAATATGGTTAAAAGCTATGTTAATAAATAGTCGAATCTAAAAATGCAAAAAAACTATGGTGTAAAATTTCTTTCTTTTGCTGGAGCTTTACCTTCAAAAGTTGTTACAAATTCTGATTTAGAAAAGTTGTTTGACACATCAGATGAGTGGATTTATACAAGGACAGGTATTAGGCAAAGACATGTAGTTGATAAGAATGAGAGCGGTCTGTCATTAAGTGTGGATGCTGCTAAACAAGCACTAAATAAAGCAAAAATTGATCCCAAAGCCATTGATTTGATTATTGTTTGTACAGCTACTCCTGACAAACAGTATCCTTCTATGAGCTGTATGTTGCAGGGTGCAATTGGTGCTGTTAATTCTGCATGTTTTGATTTGTCTGCAGCGTGCTCCGGTTTTATTTTTGGAATGGCTACTGCTTCCCAGTTTATTTATACAGGACAATACGAAAATGTTTTATTAGTTGGTGTTGATATTCACTCTCGTTTTATTGACTGGAGTGAACGGTCAGTTGCTGTGCTGTTTGGAGATGGAGCCGGTGCTGTAGTGATGAGTAGTTGTTTGGCTAAAGATGATGAGCTTGCTGGTTTTATTCTTCATTCAGAAGCAGACTCTAAGCTGGATTTAACCTTAGATAATGACAATATTTATTTTACTGACTTTAAAGATCAGGTCAAACCTGATTTTGTAAAAATGAACGGAAAGGCTGTTTATCAGTTTGCTTTGCGTGTCATACCTGAAATTGCACATGAGCTTTTGGATAAAGTGAATATGACTACAGACCAGGTTGATTATCTTGTTTTACACCAGGCTAATCAGAGAATCATTGATGCCGTTGCTGAAAAACTGAAACTTGGTAAAGATAAAGTTGTGTCAAATATAGAAAAAGTAGGAAATACTTCTGCCGCAAGCATTCCTTTAGCGATTGCTGATAGTTTAGCGTCTAATAAAATTAAAATACCAAGTAAAATGCTTTTAATTGGTTTTGGGGCAGGGTTAACATGGGGAGCTGCAATAATTGAATGTAATATTTCCAAAATTTAATTATAAACAGGTCTTTTGGGTGATATTTTTTTGCTTATTATTTATACCAGTAACAAATACATTCTTTGTTAATTTGGGTAAAATAATCAAGTGTTTTATAAATAATTACACATATAAAAATTCTTTAAGTGAACTTATTGGTGAAAATAATAATCTGCAAAATAAAGTGAGGTACTATAAAACTACTGCTGGTTTGAAATCTTTAGTAAAAGAGCGTTTAGAAAAAGTCGATGACGGGGAGATATTAATTAAATATTCTGAGTAGTTTAGCGGCAGAAAAAATCATGAAACAAGTACAATTAAAAGTTTTAAAATCTTCCGGAGAATCAAGCAAAGAGGTTGAATTGTCTGTTGAAGCTCCGGTTGATATTTCAAATAAAGCTTACTCAATTGCCCTGAGAGATATTTCTAATAATATTGATATACCAGGGTTTAGAAAAGGAAAAGCTCCAAAAGAAATAGTTGAGAAAAAATTTGGTATTGAATTTATTGGACAGAGAGCATTTGAAAGTATATTTAGTGATGTGCTTTTAAATGCAGCCGAGCAGGAAAAGCTGGATATCATAGAAGTGCTCAAGGTCTCATCATATGAGCTTGTACCAGACAAACCATTAACATTTAAAGTTATTGTTGAATTAAAACCCGAGGTAAAAATAGGCAAATATAAAAATTTAAAAATTAGTGCAAAAAAAACAATTTATGACAAAGAGATTTTTACAAAGAAGACATTAGACAGGCTGGCTTCAAACTTTATTACTTTCAAAACTGTTTCAGACAGAGCCTTGAAACAAGGAGATCTTGTTACCCTGAATTTTGAAGGAAAGTTTGATGACGGTTCGGATATCCCTGGTGGTAAAGCAGAGAACTTTCAGGTTTTGCTGGAAAAAGATAAATTTTTACCGGAATTTGTAGATAAACTGCAAGGGACAAAAATTGGTGAAGAAAAGGAGATTTTAATTACATTTCCGGATAATTATGTGAAAGATTTTTCTGGCAAAAAAGCCAGGTTTAAAGTTAAAGTTAATTCTATAGAAGAAAAAGTTTTTCCTGAAATTGACGATGAACTGGCAAAAAAACTTGGCCTTGAAAATATGGACAGATTAAGAAATCAGATTGAAATGCAAATGAAATTTATTCAGGAGTCGAATAATCAAAAAGAACTTGAAAATAATCTGCTTGATGAAATTATTAAAAATTCAGAATATGAAATATCTCCCCGGATGATTGAAAAAGAAGTTGACTATTTGCTGGCAGATCTAAAAAAGAATTGTGAAAAAGATGGAATTAAGTGGGAAGACTTTAAAAATGATCCGAAAAACAAAGATTTACTTGTAAAAGCCAGAGAGGCTGCCTCAAAAAGGATTTCAATTGATTTAATATTAACTGCAATTATAAAAAGTGAGAATATGACGGTTACTTCTAATGAAGTTAATGCTGAAGTAAAAAACAGAATCAATCAGCTGGGAGAAAAATATAACCATTTACAAAACGACAGGAAGTTTGTAAGTATGGTTGAATTTATTTTACTTAGGAACCAAGCTGTTGATTTCTTGGTTAAAAATAGTGATGTTTCATGGAAAGATGAAGTAACCAGGGATATTCCTGATTAAAGCTTTGGTTTTATGTTAATCTGAGTAACATAAATTTGCACAGGAAGAAAATAATGGGGGTATTGAGAAAGTGAAAAATCCAGATATAAATAAATATTTAACAGAGTCTAAATCCACTCTTCCGGTTTTTAATTATATGCCTTATGTGATTGAGCAAACACCAAGAGGTGAAAGAGGTTTCGACATTTTTTCCAGGCTCTTAAGAGAAAGAATAGTATTTCTTGGCTTGCCAATTGATGATAATGTTGCAAATGTAATTGTTGCCCAGCTGCTTTTGCTGGATTCTGAAGATCCGGAAAAAGACATTATGCTTTATATTAATTCACCCGGCGGTTCGGTAACAGCAGGGCTTGCAATATATGATACTATTCAGCATGTCCGCTCTCAGGTGTCAACCATTTGTCTTGGTCAGGCTGCAAGTATGGGAGCTTTCTTGCTTTGTGCCGGAGCAAAAGGGAAAAGGCTGGCTCTGCCGAGATCAAGAATTTTAATCCATCAACCTTTAGGTGGCGCACAAGGACAGGCAACAGATATTGAAATTCAAGCCAGGGAAATTTTAAGAATTAAAAAGCAATTAAATGAACTTATGGCCAGCCATACCGGACAGCCTGTTAAACAAATTGAAAAAGATACAGACAGAGATTTTATAATGACTGCTCAGGAAGCCAAAGAATATGGGATTATTGATCAGGTAATTGTTAAGTTGAGTGATGCAAAAGAAAAACCACCATCACTTACTTCTGTTTGAATTTGTATAAGTGATCCGGATATTTAGTATATAGATACTGTGTTTCTTGTATTTTGCCAAAAGAGAATTAAAATTAAGGTTATAATGACTAAATAATAAGTAAAATTTAAATAATTTCCTTATAGGTTTGACAAATACAGTTGTTTGGAACCATATTAATGATAGATACAGTCTTTAAGTTAGTAAAAAATGGAATTTTATAAATGGCAAAACATGAAGACACAAGATTAAAATGTTCTTTTTGCGGGAAGACTCAGGATCAGGTTAAAAAACTAATAGCTGGCCCGGGAGTTTATATCTGTGATGAGTGTGTTGATCTTTGCAATGAAATCTTAGATGAAGAACTCTTTGATTCAAGCTCTCAGGCACAAAGGCAATCCAGAGAACAATCCATACCGTTAATAGCAGATATTCCTAAGCCTTGTGAAATTAAGTCATATCTGGATCAGCATATAATTGGTCAGGATTCAGCCAAGAAAATTTTATCTGTCGCGGTATATAACCATTACAAGAGAATAAATCATAATTTAGAATCAAAAAATTCAGAAGCTGTTGAAATTCAAAAATCAAATATTTTATTAGTAGGGCCTACTGGCTGTGGAAAAACATATTTAGCTCAGACGCTTGCCAGGTTTTTAAATGTTCCATTTGCTGTTGCAGATGCTACGACCCTTACAGAGGCTGGATATGTCGGAGAAGATGTAGAAAATATTTTATTGCGTCTTTATCAGGCTTCCGATTATGACGTAAAAAAAGCTGAGCGTGGAATTATTTATATTGATGAAATTGACAAAATTTCAAGGAAATCTGAAAACCCTTCAATTACACGTGATGTTTCGGGAGAAGGAGTACAGCAGGCTCTCTTAAAAATGATTGAGGGAACCACTGCAAACGTTCCTCCTCAGGGAGGAAGAAAGCATCCTCATCAGGAGTTTATTCAGATAGACACGTCAAATATTTTATTTATTGTTGGCGGTGCTTTCGTTGGTTTGGAAAAAATTATTGAGCTTAGGTTAAATAAAAACCGCGGTATAGGATTTGGTTCCACTCCAATGACTCAGCTTGAAAGAGATATAAGAGCATCACAGGAATTTAAATACTTAATTCCGGACGACTTATTGAAATTTGGTTTAATACCAGAGTTTGTAGGCAGAATTCCTGTTGTTGCAGCTCTTGATGCATTGGATGAAAGTGCACTTAAGAGGATTCTGGTTGAACCTAAAAATGCAATTGTCAAACAATACCAGCAGTTATTAAAACTTGATGGCGTGGATCTTACTTTTGAACAGGAAGCAATAATTTCAATAGCAAAAGAAGCCATTAAACGTAAAATGGGAGCAAGGGGTTTAAGGAGTATTGTGGAAGAGATTATGACAGACATTATGTATGATGCACCGTCAAAACATGATATTAAAAGAGTTTGTATTACCAAACAAATGGTTGAAGACAGAGCTAAAGCAGAAATTGTTGAGTTGCCTTTAGAAAAAAGAAAAAATGAGATAGCTTAATAGTTAACCGCTGACGTATTATAATGTAAATGTTTTGCCCATGTGGTTATTGTACCAGTAAGGATTTATCCGATTTATTCGGTAAATCCGATCTGGGGAAAAATTAGCAGAGGAAAGCGCAAACTTGTTTTGCGCTTATAAGAAATGAAAATTGGTGTACCTAAAGAGATACTGGACCAAGAATGCAGAGTTGCTTTAACTCCAGCAGGTGTTTATGCTCTTGTAAGCTATGGGCACTTAGTTTTTATTGAAAATAATGCTGGTCTTGAAAGCAGTTTTTCAAATGATGATTATATTGATGCAGGAGCAAAAATTTTATCTAAACCAGAAGAAATATTTAATGTTGCTGATTTAATTTTAAAAGTTAAACAACCATTAGAATATGAATGTAAATATTTAAAACCTTCTCAGATCCTTTTTACATTTTTACACCTGGCGGCAGATAAAAAATTAGCCTCCGATTTGTGCAAATCAAAAGCTACATGTATTGCATATGAAACCATAGAATTACCTGATGGTTCTCTCCCTTTGCTTATTCCAATGAGTGAGATTGCAGGGAGAATGTCAGTGCAGATAGGCGCACATCATCTTGAAAAATATTTTGGTGGAAAAGGAATTCTTTTAGGTGGTGTTCCTGGTGTAGAGCCGGCAAGTGTGGTAATTATAGGCGGAGGAACTGTTGGTATAAATGCTGCAAAAATGGCAATTGGTCTGGGTTCCAAGGTTTTTATTCTGGATAATAATTTAAAACGCTTAAGAGAACTGGATGATTATTTTAACGGCAGATTACAAACAGTTTATTCTACACAACATAAGCTGGCAGAACTTATTTTGAAATCAGATCTGGTAATATCTGCAGTTTTAGTTACAGGTGCTAAAGCTCCTAAATTAATAACAAAAGAATTGATGTCTAAAATGAAATCAGGTTCAGTAATAGTTGATGTTGCAATTGATCAAGGTGGCTGCGTAGAAGGAGTAAAATACACTAAGCATTCTGAACCGGTAATGAATATCGGAAATGCTATTGTTTATGCAGTACCGAACATACCTGGCGCAGTCCCGATTACCAGTACTACTGCTCTTACCAATGCGACATTGCCATACGTTGTTAAGCTTGCAAACAGTGGTTATAAAGCAGTGTTTAACGATATTCCCCTAAAGAAGGGTGTAAATGTCCATGATGGTTTTGTAGTTCATGATGTTGTCGCAAATGCACTTGATATGGAATATCTGGCATTAAAGCCATGATGATAAAAAAAATATATTTTTTATACGGCTCTGATTATTCAGCTATTACTGCACGCATTAAGGAAATAAAAGAGCAAATTGCAAATAATTTAACTGTTCAAAATTACGTTCTGTCAAAACTGGATGACATTGAACTGTTTTTTAACCAGTCTTCAGGCTTTTCATTATTCCGGGATTCTTCTGTTGAAATTATTGATCTTAATTTAAGAGCTTTTAGTCAGCTTGAGAAAAGATTAAAAGAGTTTGTTTGTTTTATAAAAGACATTTCTGCATATAAATTTATAATTATATTTTTACACGTAGAAAAACCAGACAAAGTTACTTTAAAGAAAATCTCAGATTCGGAACTTTTTAAAGAACTAAAAAGTCTTGCGGTATTTAATGAATTTAATAAATTAATGCCCTGGCAAACAGAACAAATAAAAGAAAAAGTAATTACAGACTCTAAAAAATATAATCTTATTTTTAATCAAAAAGCATTAGGTTTATATATTGATCATATTAAGGATAATTTAAATAATTTAGAACAGGAATTAAAAACGATTCAATTATACCTTTTGCCGGACAGTGAGGTGAATGAAAAGTGCATTAATACTTTATTTTATACTGCTGTAAATATTGATAATTTCTTTGATTCAATATTAGACTGCAAACCAACGTCTGTTTTAAAATTAAGCTCACTGCTTGATAAATTTGATTCACCCTTATACATAATAGCTGCACTTCAAAACAAATTCAGACAAACACTTTCTGTCAAAACACACCTGGAATTAAATACAAACATTTATCAGATCTCAAAACTTCTGGGAATAAATCCGTACAAGCTTGAAAAAGACATTGGCAAAATTAAAAATATTTCATCCGTGTTTTTGATTAATATTATTTCAAATCTTTCTGATTTGGAATTAAAAGCAAAAACAGGGCTTGTAAGTAATAAAAATGTTATTGATTTACTTTACTTAAAATTTTTTCAAAGGGATCACCTGTACTCCATGTAACCTCCAGGATCGAATGCCAGAATGTAACCGATGCTCCTTCACATAAATATTCTATTTTTACTGCATCTTTTTCAGTGGTTACTATATTTTCAATGTTGTTTTTTTTTGCAATATTAATAATTTTACTTATGTCTTCAAATTCATAATTGTGATGATCTGGAAATATTATATGCTCAATAACATTTAATCCTGCTTTGGACAGACTGTTGCTGAATGATTTTGGATTGCCTATACCTGAATATGCAATAATTTTTTTATCTTTCATTTCATCCGGATTAATTGTTTTAACAATATTCATTCCTTTTAAGTGCTTTATCCTGTAGCTCATTTCTATTATTGGTTTATCAGCCGTATATTTTTTTATCTTATTTAAGGTCTGAGTTTTTAATGCAGTGTCTTTGGAATTTGATAAAACAATTGCCGTTGCTCTTTTAATCGAATCCGGCAGTTCTCTTAGTTCACCGGCTGGTAATAAATATCCATTATCATAGGGATTCTCTTCGTCAAGAATTAAAATATTTTCATCTCTGTGTAGTTTTACATATTGAAAACCATCGTCCAGAATTAATATATTTGCTCCTAGTTTTATGGCTGATTGTGCAGATTGAATTCTGTCTTTTCCGGATAACACGATTGCTTTAGGTACATTTTTTGCAATCAAATATGCCTCATCGCCGCTTTGTTCACTATCAGTCAGAATATCTTCACCGTCACTGACAAGTATATTTCTTTTGCTTTTATTGTCAGTATTACTTCTTTTATATCCTCTTGATAAAACAGCTGCTTTAAATCCCTTGTTTATTAAATATTTTGCAATTTCTATAGTTAGCGGTGTTTTGCCGGTTCCTCCGCAGGTTATATTTCCGACACTAATGACAATTGACGAGACCTTCCAGGTTTTTAGCAAGCTAAGTTTGTAAAATAATAATCTTGTTTTATATGCCAGAAAATAAAATATTGAGCCTGCGCTCAGCAAAAATCTTATAAAAAAATTATGTTTGATTTTTTTATAAATAAGAAATAATTCGTTCTGCAGTTTCTTGAAGTACATCTTGATTTCTTTTAATTATTCTTTTTCCGTTTCTTGTCTTTATCTCTCTTAATTCTTTATTTGATATTGCCTCTTTAAGTTTACATTCTAATTCAGGTATATTGTTCACCTGAACAATTGCGTCTTCATTTTTAAATAATGTTGTTAATTCTTTAATCTTGAAGTTATATGGACCGATAATAGTATAAGATCCTGCTCTTATTGGCTCAATTATATTATGTCCGCCAACTTTAACAAATGTACCGCACAATACTGTAATCTGCGATGTTTTATAGTATTTAATCAGCTCTCCAATTGTATTTAAAATCAAGATTTCTTTGTTTGATTCTATTTGATTATTCCCTGTTTTTACTACAGGGATAAAACCATTCTGAGATATTAATTTTGATATTTGATTAGTTCTGTCAATATGTCTTGGGGCAATAATTAATCTTATATTTTTAAAATCTTCTAATAGCTTTTTATACACATTAACAGCAATATCTTCTTCACCCTTATGTGTGCTGGCAAATATGATTTTTATTTCATTTGACTTCCCGAAAATTACATCTGCATTATTATCATTATTTTCTACAGTGCTGTTGTAAGAAAATTTTATATTTCCCAGTGTTTTTAATTTAGATTTCTCAAGACCTAATTCTTTAAACTTAGAAGTGTCAGTATCTGACTGGCTTAATACTTCAGTAAAATTGTTAACTATGTTTTTAAAGTAAAACTTAAAAAATTTGTAATTATTAAATGATTTATCTGAAAGCCTTGCATTTATCAGTATTACAGGAGTATTTCTTCTGTTACATTCTGTGAGCAGATTAGGCCATATTTCTGTCTCTGCGATAATTAACATTTTTATCCTTGCGCAGTTAAATAACGAGTTAATTACCCAGGGTAAATCAAAAGGAAAATAAAAAATTAAAAAATCTCTGTTTTTTGTAAGAGCTTTTAAATGCTTATAACCAGCAGCTGTAGTAGTAGAAATCATATAAGGATAAGAATCTTTTTCTTTTTGTAACTTTAAAACAAGAGCCCATACTGCATTAATTTCACCGACAGAAACAGCATGAAACCAAATCCAGTCTTTTTTTTCTCCCCAGGATTTGATTGTTTTGTCTGACCAGAACCCAAGTTTTTGCCAAAATCCGGATATCACTTTACTTTGTCTCTCTCTTTATATGCTTTTAATGTGTTAGACATTAGCATTGCAATTGTTACAGGGCCAACTCCTCCCGGAACCGGTGTTATTGCTTTACAGACCGAGCTGACATTGTCGTAATCTACATCTCCGACCAGTTTGCTTATGCCATTTTCGAATATTCTGTTTATTCCTACGTCGATTACTATTGCATCCGGTTTAATCCAGTTTTTTGTAATTAATTTTGGTTTGCCAATTGCTGAAATCAAAAGATCGGCACTCCTTGCAAGTTCTTCAAGATTATTGGTTTTACTGTGTGCAATTGTTACAGTTGCATTCTTTCCAAGTAACAACATTGACAATGGTTTTCCAACCAGCGTTGATCTTCCGATTATTACAGCAGACATTCCGGTAATATCAATAGAATAGTGGTTTAGTATTTCTATTACACCCTGAGGTGTGCATGGGGTAAGAGTCTTTTCTCCCCGCATTAATTTTCCTAAATTATACGGATGCAGGCTGTCTACATCTTTATTTGGATCTGTTGAATTAATTATTTTTTCAGTGTTAATGTGAACTGGCAGGGGTAACTGAACTAAGATTCCATCAATTTTTTTGTTTAAATTTAGCAAGTTAATAAGATTTATAACCTCGCTTTCTGAAACATTTGTCTGCATGTAATGTATCTCAGAACAAATGCCAAGCTTTTTTGCAGCAATTTCCTTATTTTTTACATATATGCAGCTTGCCGGATTATCTCCTACCAAGATTACTGCAAGTCCTGGTACTCTTTTACCTTGTGACTTAAGTAATTCAATCTCACTTGCTGTATTTTTTAGAACTTCATCAGCAACTAGTCGTCCATTTAAAATTAAAGGTTTGGAATTTACTTTTGCCATCATTAAAATGATAACTTATTTACCAAAACCATTAACTGAAAACTCTACTATAGGACTAATTTGTCCTGCAGGCGGACTGGATAGTTATAAATCAGTCAAACCTGCAGTAGATTATTTAAAAAAGTCAGGTTATAAGGTAAAACTCGGAAGGTCAATAGTTGTTTCAAACCAGGCTTATAAATACCTATCAGGTTGTGATAATGATAGATTAAATGATTTGTATAACTTTTGGAATGATAAGTCAATTAATGCAGTCTTTTGCTTGCGTGGTGGTTATGGCTGCCTTCGATTATTGAATTTGATTGACTTTGAGCAAATAAAAAAATATAAAAAAATACTTCTTGGTTTTAGTGACATTACAATTTTACTTCTTGCATTTTATAAAATGTGTAATTTGGTTACTTTTCACGGACCGTTATTGTCCTATAAGTTTATTGATAAAAAACTAAAATCAATTGATTCAAACACTGAAAAATATTTATGGAAGCTGCTTTCTGATCCCAAATTTAAATTTTCATATTCAAACAAGTCTAAAGGAGTTGTAATAAAACCAGGCAAAACAAAAGGAAAACTACTTGGCGGGAACTTAACTGATATTTGCGCTATGATTGGCAGCGGTTATCTTCCTGACTTTAGAGATTCTATTTTATTTCTTGAAGATTGCTATGAAGAGCCATTTAGAATAGATCGGTTACTGACTCAGCTGTCCAATGCAGGAATATTTGAGCAGATCAAAGGGTTGGTTTTTTCAGGTTTTTATAAGTGCGGATTTAAAAATAATAAAGAAATTGTTGACTTGTTAAAAGACAGAACCATGAAATATAAAGTACCAACAATTTTTAATTTTCCAGCCGGACATGATATACAAAACTATACGCTTCCAATTGGATTAGAAGTTTTTCTGGATGCTAATAAATGTGCTTTAAGTTCATTGTAAACACGGTTAAACAGCCAGTTTTAAATATGCTAACTTTGCGTAAGATACTGGTAAAATTAACCTGCTATGGCCGTCTATATTTTACCTTTTGAAAAGATGCATGGACTTGGAAATGATTTTGTTATGGTTGAAAGAAGAAATTTGCCAGGTAATACAAATGATAAAGCTCTTGCTAAATTACTTTGCGATCGTCATTTTGGTATAGGTGCCGACGGGCTGATAATCATTGACTTGTCCTCGGTTTGTGATGCTGATTTTGCCTGGAGTTACTATAATGCTGACGGAAGTGAAGCCCGGATGTGCGGTAATGGAATGAGATGTTTTGCAAAATATGTTTTTGAAAGAGGGCTTACTGATGAACCTGCATTTTCAGTTTTTACACAAGCAGGAATTATCAGATCTACCATTGAATCTGATGGTACTGTTACTGTAGATATGGGCGTTCCTAAATTACCAGATAAAACAAATGAAGAAATAAAAATTAATTCAAGAGTATTTAATTATACTTATGTTGAAATCGGGAATCCTCATTGTGTGATTTTTTTAGATAAAGATATTTCTGACAGTGATTTTTATTTGTATGGACCTAAAATAGAAAAAGACAAAAAGTTCCCGGATGGTATAAATGTAGAGTTTGTAAGGGTTCTGAATAGCAAAGAAATTAAGTGTAGAGTATGGGAAAGGGGATGCGGCCCGACACTTGCCTGCGGTACCGGAGCATGTGCTGTATTGATTGCAGCTAATGTTAATAATTTGTCTGAGAGCTCTGCAATTATAAATCTTCCTGGTGGTTCTTTAAGCACACGATGGGACAAAATTTTAAATCATGTTTTTTTAAATGGTCCTGTTACTTTTAGTTATACCGGGCAGTTTAATCTGGATCCTGCGTTTTATGCCATATAAAAATGAATGATTTTCAAAAAAATCTTTTGTTACGCAGAAAGCACTACAGGGAGAGAAGAAACACTGTACGCAAAATTTTATTTATCCTGTCGCTTATTTTATTCTTTTTTGTATTATATTTTATTCTTCAAATCCCAAACACAGGACCTGCAGCAATAGAGCTTTCTAAAAATCATTTAATAAAAAGCGAATATATAGTCCAGAATATTTCTAAAGAAATATCAGGTAGAAATTTCTTTTTTATTTCACCAAGAAAACTAACTAAAAATTTGCTTTTGTCCTGTGGGCTGCTAAAAAATGCAGTGATTAGAAAATATTTACTGCCCAGGCTTAAGCTGGTTGTAATTGTAAAAGAAAAACAGTTATGGGGAAAGCTTATTGCTAATAATTCCGGGAATAATCCTGCATATATTACAAATGAGGGAAACCTTATAAATGGAAATTATATAAACTTTAATTTATTGCCGGAAGATTTAATACTGGTTTTTTGTACGAATAGTACGTATGTTTCAGAAGCCGCCTTGTTGATACTAAAAGACACTTTGGATTTTTTTAATACCAGGCTTAAAATTAAAATAAATAAGTTTCTGGTTACTGATAGAAATACACTGGAAATTTATACAGATAATTTCATTAAAATTAATGCCGGATATATTGATTCAAATCTTCTGGTTAAGATTGCAAAATTAAGTGATATATTAAATCAGATAAAGAAAAAATCCTACTTAATTCAGTATATTGATTTGTCTTTGGAAAATGGCGCTGTTATCAAGAAAGTAGATGAGGGAAAAGTAGATAAAAAACATCTCAGGCTCTTTATGATTTTGCATTGACGTATCGCGGTATGATATATTATTAACCTTGTTAAAGGTTAATAGGAGTCAATAATTTGAGAAACACAAGACCAAAAGACAGATTATCAAGAAAGTATGGCGAACTGCTTTCCGGTATGCCTGCATTTGAATTAAATAAAAGGCCATATCCACCGGGTCAGCATGGACTTAAAAGAACCAAGAATTCAGAATATGGAAGCTTGCTCCAGGAAAAACAAAAGCTGAAACACTGTTATGGAATTGCAGAACGTCAGTTTAGAAAATATTTTACAAAAGCTGTAAAACTAAAAGGGCCTACTGGTGAGGTACTTATTCAGCTTCTTGAAACAAGGCTGGATAATCTGGTTCATAGAATGGGTTTTGCACCGACACTGGCTGCTGCCAGACAATTAGTTACCCATGGTCATGTACTTGTAAATAATAAAGTTATTGACATACCGTCTTATGCTGTTAAGCCCGATACTGAAATTTCCATTAAAGAAACGATCAAGAGTAATGAAGTTGTAAAAACTGCCATGAAAAATACACCTCAGGTTTTAGATTATATTTCTGTACAGAAAGAACAATTCAAAGGGAAGCTCTTACAAATGCCACAACGAAACCAAATTCCTGTAACTGTAAGTGAACGCTTAATAGTTGAATTTTACTCAAGATAAACCTATTACGTCTCTAAACAATAGTGCTAACCCGCAAGAAATCTTAACTTCTTAGCGATTTCTTTAACTTTTTTTGCAAAAATGGTAGCAATCTTAACCTACACAAGAGGTTCATCAAGTAAGCTAAATAATTAATAAAAAAAATGGGCCAATTAGAAAAAAATGAAATAAACCAAGCTTCTTCAGTCGGATACCTTGAAGAGCAGATTAGCTATTTAAGATCAATGCTTTCATACGCACTAGATATTAATGAGGCAGAGATAAAAATCAATTTCCCCACGTTAAAGAATTTTTATTTTGTAAATAATATTTATAAATCATCCTGGGCAATTTATACCCATCGTGAAAAATTTCCCAGGCTTTTATATACAGGAAATTTTTTAATTCAAGGTGGTAATTATGCAAAAAGATCGACTCGATCACCTTTTGGTATAGATGCTTTGTCATCATTAACTTCAGTAGCTAATACGTTTTCTTTTGAAGCTTCTTTGTTTAAACAAAACTGGACACTGGATTTAGATCTTTTTCAGGATAGTGCTGATAAACTCAAATTTTCTGTCAAGGAATATAAAGACTTTTTACAGCTATTAAACAGGATTAGAGCCCAATGGTTATTACATTTAAGTGAAGAGGGGAATTTTGATTTTGTGATAATTGAGTTTTCTGAACCTTCTGATCCGGTGTATTTTGTAGACTTAGGAAGCATTGATAGCTTAGCTACAAAGGTTAGGACTTATTTTAAACCGATATCTGAACACTCATTAAATCTTTTTCAAAAGTTAGCGCTTGGTACAGAATTTGAAGGAAAATTTTTTAATCTCCAGCCTGATGCTTGGTTGAGAGATGATGTAATTATTGAAATTGGCAATTTTTACACTGAAAAAATTTTCGAAGAAAAAGATAATAAATTATTTAATGAAGTTATTGACCAGAGTTACAATAATCCCTTTAAAATGCAGGCTTTTAAACCTATTTACTGACTCACGTTTGATACTTAACAATTAATTGTTTAAGTATAATTGGTTACTGCCTAGCTATGTTACTAAGTCTCATCTGACTAACTTACAAAGAAAGGTTTTGCCTGGTTTATCCAGCAAAACCTGGAAAATGATACAAAAGGCAGACTGCGAACACTTTGCAAAGCCCGACAAGCGAGGTACGAAGCAAGGAGGGCGGTAGGCAAAAACTATAATTGTGCGGATTAGTGTTACACAGCATGACAAATGGTCGTATATCGTTTTGAAGTATTGTGAGCAGCTCTTCTTTTTGTCATTCCTGCATAAAGCTCAGGGAAACTAGTTTTTAAATTATCCGGAGCTTTTTCTAAATATTCATCATACTCATAATAATTGCCATCTTCATTAACTACGTAAATTGTTTTTTCCGGATCTTTTGCACCATCTTTAGCCTGACCGCCACTTGTTCTTCGTATTTCCTGAGTAAATTCCTCTCCATTTGATTCTTTTACTGCATCGTATGCCATTTTTAAAAGCTCAGATTCTGTATATTTTATTAAATCACTGCGTTTAATTCCTCGTTTTTGAAGTCCATATTGAAGAATATATTGTGGTGCCATAACAAATGGGTGTTTGTTTGTATCGTTATGATGAAGTACAGAAAGATCATAATACATAGCTGCTACAGCATGTGCGCCAGCAGGTGTAAATCCAGCTTTTATTTTTCCACTTCTGTCTTTAAAGTATCTGACTTGCTTTGTAAGCCAGAGAGCCTCTTTATTTAATTTCCATTTTGGAAAACCAGGAGTCCTGGACTGCTCACCAGTTCTGCAATACTCTAAATAATCTCCCATAATTTTTACAATAGTATAATCAGCATTTAATTTCCCCAGTGTTTGACAAATCTTTTCAATTTCTTTGATGCCAAGATGCTTTAACAATATTTTATGAATCTCAGAGTCTTTATCTTTAACAATGTCCAGTGAACTCTCAAAGTTTTTAAAATCCAGAAGTATCTGTTCTGCGCCATGGCTAAATCTTAAATGTCCATCATCATGAAACTCCCCAGCTAAGGGGAGTGAGTAAGTATTACTTTCAACAAGATTTTTTATATCAGGATCAACATTTTCTTTATTTGAATAATAATCATATAAAAAATGCTGAGTTCGGAGCAAATGAGTAAAATCTCTTCTCTCGTGAAGACTCCTAATATACCTGTATCGATCTTTGCGATCTGCATTAAATGGAACAAGTATACCAGCCTGAGTTACAGTTCCCTGATATTTTTTTATTTCAGTAGCATCCAAATCTTGTAATATTACTTTTAGCTTTTCATCTGCCAGACTATCTATTACTTCCTGATATCTGGGTGAAAGGGTAGCTTCTCTGTGCTCATTTTCAAATTCTTTTATAAAGGCATAAGCTGACTCTACCGCTTTAGCTTTGTCAATTTTGTATTCAAGAATTTCTTCTTCTTCTGGTCCGAGTTTGTCTGTTCTGATAAAATTTTGTGCGGTTTGAGCACCAGCACCAAAAGATGCAAAGCTTACCCCAAGTGCTTCTGTCGCCCTTGCCAAGTCATATACTTTTTCACTTATGCCAAGCGGCATTATTGCAAGCATTGCTTTGCTTGTCCCTAAGACTAAAGCTGCAAGACGTCTAAACCATCCTTCTACTCTCATAGCTGTGTTTTCACCAGGCAGCCTGGAACCATAATTATTTGCTCTTTTTAATACTTTGTTCCCGTCTCTAAATAAAGCAACAAGATTTGCACCGGAAAAAAGAGCATAAGGAATATAAGCAAGAGATTTTATTTTTTCAGGGACTTCATGCCCCAAAAAAGAAGCAACTTTTGAAATTATCCCTACCCCGAATAAACCACCGCCAGCTACACCTAATCCACCACCAGCTGCCTGAAATGCACGAGCAGGCTCTTCCTTAAAAATTAAATCCATGTTTGTAATATTTTTAAAGAAACTAAAAATTCCCTGCTCGTAGAGTGATAACCACTTTAAACCTGGTAAATGACTAGTAAATGATTTATGAACAGATGAAACAGTTTCATTTTCTCTCCTTCTTACATCACTCATTCCCATTGATTGAGCTCCATCAAACAATGAAACCAGTCCAAGAGCAATCGGATCTTTTAAATCCATAAATGTGCTAACAGCAGACATTCCAAGCGCTCCGGCAAACCATTCCTTACTGTCCTGAGCAAGTCCTGTTAAGCCGCCAGTACCACCAAAAATAAAGTATGATTTTTTGAGACTGCTATATCCTGCATCAGTATTCCCGCCAGTTAAGCTGCTAAAAAGTATTTTAATTCCTGAAGAGACTAAAGACATCCCTGAAACAACCGTACCAATTAACGCTCCACCTGTTTCCATTGCTCTTATTTGTCTTTGTCTTTTTAATTTGTTTTTATCTACTATTTCATGCCTTATTACTTCAATACCATAGTCTTTATATTGCTTGGCTAATTTCTTTAAATCTGAATACTCATGCTTACCTTCATTTTTTAACTTATCAAGATTTAATCTGGAAGCAGCTTCTGGAGGCAGAGCATCAATATTTACACAAGGAGGTAGTAATTCTTCTCCATATTGAAATCTAATTCCTATTTGTTGAGGGGCCTGTGATTTATCTTTTGGTTTTGTTTGGGCAGTATAAGGTTGTGGATCTGAAAAATTTTGACAAGATGATTGTACTGCCTTAGGCATTATCCCTGCTTTTTCTTATACCTACTATATTTAGCGTAAATACTCATGATTGTTTTAATTAAATACACTATATATTAGACTATATTTAAAGTTTCTAGTCAATGAAAGACATATTGTAACTTTTATATTTTTTACCACGTACAATTAGTGACAAAAGGCTTACCTGTGCTGTTAGAATGAGTCTTGTTTTTTATCGCAGTAGGAACTATATGAAATTTTTAATCTGTTTTTTGCTGGCTTTAACATGTTTGACATTTAATACTGGTGTATTTAACAGCAGCACACTTCGGTATACTTCCTGTGCATTTGCTCAGACAAATTTATCTCCTCTCAATATGCTGATTTTTGATATAAGAGATGTCAAAAAACTCATTGAAGAAGGAGATAATAAATTAGCAATAACTATCCTAAAAAGTGCAGACAAAAATGTTCGTAAAGTAAAAGAGTTTAGTGCTAAAACAAAAAAAATTACCAGTACAAGAATTAAAAAGGGCATAGCTCTTTTAAAACAAAATAAAAACGACGAGGCTCTAGCTTTAATACAAACAGCAATTGACAGTCTAATAGAAGCAGGATTTGCCAAACCAAGTGATTTTGAATCGATATAAAGAGACCCACCCTAAGGGGTAAATCTTGTACAGGTGTGAAGGATTTGATCGTCTGTATACCTGTTTTCAAATTTTATTTTATAATTCCCGTCTTTAAAAGGACAAGAGCTTAATTTTTTTCCAATGTCTATTTTTGGTGCTGCGCCCCAATCTACAACCACGCTTTTATTTTTTTTCAAAATATGATTTATTAAAGCAATTAAAATAAGATCATATTCTTCCGCTTCTATATGACTGTCTGCAATATGCCGATCGTTCATGTCTATGGAATATTCATAAAATGCTGTTCTCTCAATCATAAGGCCATCTGGATAAGGCACACCAAGAAAATCTACTCCGACTATTACCAATGCCTTACCTTTATCCAAATCATTATTAATTGCAGATGAATCGTTATCTCTTAGTTCATATTTGTTTGCTTTAAATCCTCTTATTATTTTTGTATCAATGCTGCTTATCTCTCCTGTTGTACTATCTTCTGTCTGCCAGTCATCAAGAAGTGCAGAACTCGTATTTTCACTACCGGTAAAAAAAGAAGGAGATTCCAACAGGCTGTAATCTTTCTTATTGTTAGGAAGATTCTGTTGCATCTTAGCCATTTTTACAAAGACAAATGAATGTAATTTAGGAAACCTAAAAAAGTTTTCCCATACAGATTTATCCATAGTACTGCACTCGATTTTTACAGGAATAAGATTAGGCAATATCTTTTCAAGTTCACCAGCAATAAAATCTCCACCATTATTAGTTCTTCCACAATCAATCTCTACCATTTGTTCTTCATTCAAAGGATTAATTACTGCATCCCTGATAAATGACTTGTTAAGTACATTATTTGGATATATTATCTCCCTTCTTTTGGGATCCAATGTAACTAAGGTAGTATAAAGTCCCTCATCAACTGTATAAGGTTTAATATGCATTATTATTTCTCTGATTAATAATTATTCTACACGATCGTCTATAAAATTTTCACGCAATAATCTTCTTACCTTTTCAATACAATTCTTTTATTGAGTTTTAGATATAGGCTTGCACATATGCTTAAAACATAATTCTCTAATTCTTTATCAGGACACATATGTCATCTAACCAAACTGGCACATCGGTTTTAAATATGCTAACTTTGCGCAAGTCCTATAGAAGTCAAATTTCTGTTCCTGAATTGGGAATAGCTGCATAAAATATAGTTTTATTATAATAGTGCTAAAATACTTTCTAAGTTTCTAAAAAGGAGATATAAATTATGCCATTAAGAGTAGAGTATACACCGACAAGGGAAGAAAAAAGAATTGGAAATATTGCTGGAATGTTTAATAATAATCCTCCCTACAAGAAAAGACTTGAAGTCTGTAATGAACTCAAAGTTCTATTACCACAACTTGGCTTTCCGGTTGTTGATGTAGTTGCTCATAAGCAGGATCCAAGAGTAATTATTGTAATTAGTAGAGAAAATGCAGACAATAGTGAATTTTTAAAAGGTTTAATCAATGCAGTTTCAAGTCAAGAGGCATCATCTGGAAATCCAGTTAAATACAGAGATGCTGTACTTGCAATTCATGGATATCCTGAACGTGAATAACTTTTAAGAGTTAATCCAACTACTTTTACTTTAAAGCAAAAAAATCAATCCAGGATTTGAACCTGAATTTTTAGTTAAGCGCCAAGCAAAATGTGTTCTTCATCAGAACACATTTTACGCCGTTAAGAAAAAGCGAGTTGAGCATTCGTGCGAAACGAGCGTTATAAAGTACAAATCCTGAAATTTGCCCCATCCTGGACAGATTTGAATGAGTTTTTGGAGAGGGCCGCTTGATAAGAGGAGTTACAGAAGAAAGTTGGTTTATTTGCTTTTTCTGGCTATTAAAGCAAATTGATAGAAATATTTTGAAAAGTATTCAAGAGTTGTATTGTAAAGCAAGCTACCAAAAAAACTGTCACATAAGATTTCACGAACTCTACACAATTCTTTTAATCTTGCCCCATGCCAACGTTGACCACTAATGGTTAGATCAAGCAAGTCTAATGCTCTATAAAAAGCATTGGTTGCGTATTCTTCATTACCTTTTTTTCTCCAAGAAATAATTCTATCAACGTCACTACCTACATTACCTAGCTGTTCTGCAAGCGTCATTTTATACCACCTGCCTGATTCTTTTAGGTTTTTATAAAGATCTCTCATTGTTTTATTAAAAAGTTAATAATGTCAATAATTTTTTTCTGTATGGCAGGATCTTCAACTTCTCGTGACCTGTTGTTTTGTCTTGAACGAAGATTAATCATGGAATCAAACTCGATCCAGTTGTTTCTGTCTTTAGCCGGATAAATATTAATACCCCATAAATTATCCTGTATGGAACCTTCTTCAAGGAGGAGTTTTTCTTCATCAGCATGCATGTAGCCACCAATTGCAAAAATTTGTAATTTAATATCTACTACAGCCTTAACTAAATCACTGTCATTTTTATTTGCAATATTTTTTAAGGCTTCTAGTGTAATAGGCTCTTTAACCAAGATTATTTCATCCATATTAAAGTATTTTACTACTTCGACTGAACAAATTACAATTCTCTTTTGAAAAAAGGAATAAATAGAAAACACATTTCTTTTATCATTCCTCGTTATTTAAGAATCATAAAAGATTTGCAAGAATTAAGATTTGCTCCTCTTGTTTCTCTTGCTAAAACTTTTGAATCTTGGCAAGAAGAAATACTTAGAATGCTAAGGTTTTGATTGGTACGACCTAGTGCATCACGTTAGAAATAAAATTAAAGAGTTTAATGGCTATGTTCACATACCTGATCTCTCTAAAGTAGCTTAATTTTAGCACCGTGCTTGACATTATTTATTGCAGTGTCAGATTTGCTTTATCAGTGCTTATGAAATAAGGGCTGGCCAAAACAAAAGCAATTTGCTATAAGAATAAGTAAGCCTGATTGTATATTTGGACTTTTGAAAACTCAAATAATTTAGCCATATCCCAATTTATTTAGGCAATTTTGCACAAAGGCTTGTTTGGAGTATGGCTGAAAGTACTCTAAAAGCCCCTGTCCCTGTCAAAACTTTAGGATCCCTTTTTATGAAAATAAAAGTTGAAAAGTGCAGACAGGTCAGAATTTATCCCCTTATAAAAGGGCTTTTAAGTCAAGGTAATGCAAGGATTGAATGGAATGATGGTTTTATAATTAATTTAAAACTTCATCGAGAAGGTAAAAGAGATTATATTCATTTTACCTATATTACTTCCTCAGAAGGTGGAGATAAAAAACTTTGTAATTATAAAGTAAGTCTTACAAGAACTGAATGTCCTACCGGATTCAGATATTGGCTTGCTTGTCCTCTAGTAAATAAAGAAAACAAAGCATGTGGTAACCGTGTAGGTATCTTATACATGCCGCCAAAAAGGAATTATTTTGGCTGTAGAAGGTGCCATAAATTAATTTATCAAAGACAATGCCTAAGTGGATTGGATAAAAAATACGGAAAGCTTATTAGCTTTTGTGATCTGGAACAGGAAGAAAAATTAATTAAAAGAAAAGTATATGCCGGATTTTTTACTCAGAGATATATGAAACACCTGAACAAAGTTAAAAAGAATAATGAGAGATTCGGAAAGAGGGTTGAGGACTTGAATAGCAGTCTCCTCTCTTAGATTAATCCCCCTAATAAATGGGTCTGTAAATAAATTTTAACTGTGTTGTTAAAAATGTCCAACCTGTAGAAGATTTAACTCGCTGATTTCCTAACTTGTTCAAATGCAGCAATTATATTTTCTTGGGTTAATACTTTTGGAGTATGGTCTTTAATAGCGGACCAAATTTGTGTATTAGTTAAGCCATCTGATCTTAATGCTAATTCTGTATAATCAAGGCTGCTATCCAAGCTTTTTTCTTGCATTGCTTCTATTAAAGTACTTACGTAACCTTCTATTAATTTAACTTTCTGTTTTATTTTTTCACGTAATTCTTTTCTGCCAACATTTCTTGCTTTTAAATGATTAATCATATCGTTGACAGTTACTTGTTCTTCACTACTTTTATTTGCAACCTCAGTAAATGACGTTTCTATTTGTGCAGGAGGATAATCGCTTA
>Ga0209343_10001944_pt1 | contig 27386 bp, 21 predicted proteins | sample RifCSPlowO2_02_FD_184026 | JGI IMG/M metagenome (GOLD analysis project Ga0209343, IMG submission 184026) | Groundwater microbial communities from Rifle, Colorado - Rifle CSP2_plank lowO2_0.2 (SPAdes) (version 2) | ecosystem: Environmental > Aquatic > Deep subsurface > Groundwater | place... | reverse complement strand
GGGCCACGGGTACTCGTTCATCGAGCTGCTGTTCGTCGCCGGCCTCTTCGCCACGTTGGCATCGGTGGCGGTGTCACGGATCGACTTCGCCCTCGACGAGATCCGCACAGCCGGGGCGACGAGGTACCTGGCGGGCCGGCTCGCGCGCGCGCGCCTGGAAGCCTTGACGCGCACCGCCGACCTCTCGCTGCGCTTCACGCCAGACGCTGCGTCGTTCGTCTACGCCGTGTATGCGGACGGCAACCGGAACGGTGTTCGCAGTGAGGACATCGATCGCGGGGTCGACCGTCGCACGTCCACTGACGAGCGGTTGCGCGATCAGTTCCCGTCGGTGGACTTTGGCGCCGTGCCCGGCCTGCCGGCCGTCGACGCTTCGAGCGAGCCGCCTGGTGCGGATCCCATCAGGTTGGGGGCGGGGAACATGGCCACGTTCACGACGAACGGCACTGCCACGCCAGGCAGCTTGTACATCCGGGGGCCCCGGAACCTGCAGTATGTGATTCGAATCCTCGGCACAACCGGCAAGACGCGAATCTTGAAATTCGATGCGCGCAACCGTGTCTGGAAGCCGCTATGAAGGAACGGTCCGATCGACGCCGCACGCCGCGCCGGCTGACGCTCGAGGAGCACGGGATCGCGCGAGCGCTCGTGCGGCCGGGACGCGAAGTGGCGCTGGTCGACGTGTCGGCCGGCGGCGCGCTCCTGGAGAGTGTGCATCGGCTGCTTCCCGGATCCTTGATCGATCTGCACCTGGCATCGCCCGGCCGGGCGGTGTCCATCCGGGGACGCGTGCTCCGTTGCACCGTGGCCCGTCTCAGGCCCGCGGGTGTGCGGTATCACGGTGCGATCAAGTTCGATCGCGACCTTGGCTGGTTTGAGGCCCACGACACGGTCGGGTATTCCGTTCCCGCCGCCGAAACACGCGACTTTCCGCCGGGCCGGGGAGACGCTACCCGAGAGGCGCGATGACGACAACCGCCGATCGCCACTCAATCCGCGGAATTGCCAGGGATCCTGCGCAGGTCGGATCTGGCATCCGGTTTGGTTCTCCGCGGGCTGCATCCCTGAGGAGCGACCAGATGATTGCGCCAGCCGTCCAGCCGGACCAGGAACGAACCGCCATCATCCCACGCCGGCGCGACCGCCGCGTCGGGCTCAGCGACATTCTGTCCACACTGTCGCGATCGATCGGCGACCGCTCTGATCCGTCGCTCCTGCGTGGCGCCTTCGAGGAGATGGTGCGACGCGCGGTTTCGATGCGCACCGTGCGGCTTCGCGACGCCCACAGCCACTGGGCCGGGCCGTCGGGGCCGGTCGAAGTCATCGAATCCATCGCGCTGCCAGTGGCCGGCGCCGCGGATGGTGGTGTGCTGGAGGCGTCGTTCGAGCCGGGCACCCCGCTTGGGGAATGGGATTTTCACCTGCTCGGCGAAGCGGCGCACGTCGGCGCGCTCGTACTCGAGATCGAGCGGGGCCGGCAGCAGCTGGCACGGGCCGGTTTCTTGCCAGGCGTCCGTCCCAGGCGCGACGGCGCGGCGCCGCTCATCGGCTCAACGCCGGCGATGCACCTCTTGCGCGCCCGAATCGAGCGGCTCGCCGGTACAGACTTCACAATACTTTTGGAGGGCGAGAGCGGCGTCGGCAAAGAGTTGGTCGCCAGGCAGATTCACGACTTGAGCCGGCGTCGCGGCGGGCCGTTTGTCGCCATCAACTGCGCCGCGCTCGTCGAAACGCTGCTCGAAGCCGAGCTGTTCGGCATCGAAGAACGCACGGCAACAGGCGTTCGAGGCCGCCGGGGCAAGTTCGAACACGCCGACGGCGGCACATTGTTCCTCGACGAAGTCTCAGATCTGTCGGCGTCTGCCCAATCGAAACTGCTTCGCGCGATCCAGGACCTGACGGTCGAACGCGTGGGGGGAAGCGGATCGCGCCGCGTGGACATTCGCATCGTCGCCGCCAGCAATCGCCGGCTGGCCACGTTGGTCGAACGCCAATTGTTCCGATCAGACCTGTACTACCGCCTGAGCGGCGTGGACATCCTCGTCCCGACGCTCCGCGAGCGGCGAGCGGACATCCTCGAGCTTGCCCGGTACTTCATCGATCGGCATCGCGGAGACCGGCCACTCAGGCTCTCGGCCGGCGCGGCCGACGCCCTGCTCTCCCACAACTGGCCAGGCAACGTTCGCGAGCTCGAGCGGCTCATCGAGGGCGCGATCGCAATTGCTTCGTCCGACGTCATCGATCTCGACGACCTGCCGCCGGCCGTCCGAGACGGGTACGCGGAAGCGATCACGCCGTCGCTGACCAGAAACGAGAGCCTGCGTGCGTGGGGTAGCCGATACGCGCGGGTGGTGCTCGATCGATGCCAGGGCAACAAACGCGCGGCCGCCCGTTCGTTGGGCATCAGCTATCACACGCTCATGGCGCACCTGAAGTTTCCGGCCCACGAGCCTGCGGCGGCCGTCGCGCACGCGGCCGATACGGTCGACTGTGAATCGGACGCGACAGGATGAGCGTCGCGGAATTCTTAATTCTTAATTTCGCAATCCGCACTACGAGCGCAGAGCAACCGCCGGGCATCTCCGGCAAAACAGGCAAACGAGATGGGGCGGGCCAGCCGGTCTGCGAGGTCACACGTGCGCCACAGACACGACGTTCGAAAGGAAGTGCCCCATGGTTGATCGCCTGAAGTCCCTCGTGCTGCCGGCGCTCGCAGCGGCCGCGCTGGCGTCCGTTGCCGGACGCGTCGTTTCCGCCGCGCCGCCGCTGTCCCGTCCGCCCGTGCCGCTGGCATCCTGCGTGGCCGGCGCGGCGGCGGCCGCTTCGCCGTTGGCGTTCTCGCAGTCCGCGGGAGCCAGGCCCGCGGGCCAGGTTCGCTACTTTCCCAGGCAGGACCTCACGTTCAGTGTCAACACGACAGCCGACGGAGACGTGCAGCTCGACGCGAGGGGCGGGGAGCTCGGTTTTCGCAAGAAAGTACGGGGAAACGGCCAGTACTCGCTCGAAATCGAGGCGCCTCGCGACAAGGTCGTGTTCAGTGTGAGCGAAGGCAAGATCACCGTGGCACGAGGCAGGAAGACCATTTCGCTGACAGCCGAAACCGCCGAGGGTCAGCTGGATGATGTCCGCCGACTGTTGGCCGACTCGAGGGCGGTCCAACTTCTGCGATCGGCCGGAGCGGCATTCGAGGCATCCGACGAGGATTCGCCGGCCACCGTCGCCCTTCTCCTGTCGGATTCGCTCGTGGGCGCGCTCACCGGCGATGTCGGCGCACCGAGGCGGGTGGCCCGCCGGCTGGCCCGGCACGCGGGAACGCAGATGCGGCCCGTCGCACAGCGCCCGGCCACCTGCTACTACCAGTGGGAACAAACCATGCTCTGGGCGTGGATGGAGTTCGAGGAATGTGTCGTTCTCGACAACATGTGGGTCTACTGGTGCTCCACGCGATGGACCCTGCAAGCCGAATCGGCCTGGTTCAGTCTGATCTCGTGTTCCGGTTTCGGCCTGGGCATGTAGCGGCTAGGAGCGTGTCCGAGTAATCGGTTTTCGCGAATCCGCGCGTCGAAAACATTAGGAAAATCGCGCGCGACGGTCGCGAAAATCGCCGATTTCGGCATTACTCGGACACGCTCCTAGAGGCGGTTCGAGGACGGCTAGAGGGGAGTCCGGACCAGTTCCGCAGGAGGGTTCATGAAACGCGCCGTTGCGGTCGTGGCGGGAATCGTCGTCGGTATCGCGTTCGCGGGCCCGGTGGTGTCGTTCGTTCCGTGGCTCCCGGCGCCGCTGCGTAACGTGTACGTGGTGTGGGGCGTCGCAGCCCTCGTGGTGGCCGTGTCCGCGCGTGCCGCTTGGACGATGTCCCGGCCGCGGCGTGAGTGATCCTGGCGGAGGCGAGGTGGGCCGCCACGAGCGGCGGCCCACCTGAGCGACGTGTTACCTCTCGCTAGGGAGACAGGTAAACACGCCGCGGTGGGCCAAGGCCTGTTTCCGACGCGCGAACGGTCGTGGCACCGCGGGGCGCGCGGGTCGTCATCGACGATCTCTCGATGGAGACCAACTCGCAGTCCGCTTCAGTGGTGCCCGGCATTTCGCCCGGGCGTGGCCTCGCCTTTCACTGAAGCAAATTCCGATCCACTCGGAATCCTCAGAACTTCGCGAGTGTTTGGCGGGCGCTGCCTCGAACGTCGCTCGAAAGTCACCGGCGAAGCAGATAAACGTCCTCGGCGATGACGTTTGCGTGACCGAACGAGGGCAACGTGGCTCGCGCAGGGGCAGCGCGGCCGCTTACGCGAGCCCGCCGTCGGTCCGCAACGACGGCAGGTAGGCATTGAGATGCGTCCTGGCCGAATTTCTTGACCGTGTCGGAACCCACATAGTACCGTTGTGCGGGACTTCTCGGCGCGCGCCGAGCGTCCCCTTTCTTCCCGTCGATGGAACAGGCTGCCGTCGCTCCTCTCAAGAAGACGCCGCTCCACGCCCGGCACCGCGCGTCGGGCGCCAAACTGGTTCCGTTTGGCGGCTGGGACATGCCCGTCGAATACTCGGGCATCGTCGCCGAGCACATGGCCGTGCGCGAGCGCGCCGGCATCTTCGACGTCAGCCACATGGGCGAGATCGAGATCGCCGGCAGACACGCGCTCGAGGCGGTGCAGCGGATCTCGTGCAACGACGCCTCGAAGCTCCAGGTCGGCCAGGCGCAGTACTCGGGCCTGCTGACGCCCTGTGGCACCTTCGTCGACGACCTGCTCGTGTACCGGCTCGCGGCGTCGCACTTCCTGCTGGTTGTGAACGCGTCGCACATCGCCGAGGACTACCGGTACATCGCCGAGCACATCAAGCCTGCGGGCGACGCGGTGGCCGTCGACGCCAGCTCGCGCTATGCGCTCGTGGCCGTGCAAGGTCCGCGGGCGCTCGAGGTCCTGCAGCCACTCACGGGTGTGGACCTGTCGACCCTCAAGTACTACTGGTTCGCGCACGGCGAAGTCGCCGGTGTTCGCGCGACGATCTCGCGCACCGGCTACACCGGCGAAGACGGATTCGAGATTCTGGTCCCGCCGCAGGCCGCCGATCGGCTGTGGCTGGCGGTGCTCGAAGCGGGACGAGTCGTGGATCTGCTGCCGTGCGGCCTCGGCGCGCGCGACACACTCCGCCTCGAGGCGGCCATGCGCCTGCACGGCAGCGACATCGACGAGACGACCACGGTGCTCGAAGCCGACCTCGGCTGGATCGTCGGCTGGACGAAGCCGGACTTCATTGGCGCCGAGGTGCTGCGCAAACAGAAGGCCGATGGCGTGACGCGAAGGCTTGTCGGCTTCGAGCTGCTCGACCCCGGCATCGCGCGCCATGGCCACGACGTGTACGTAGGCGACGCCAAAGTCGGCGCCGTGACCAGCGGGACGCAGACGCCTTACTTGAAGAAAGCCATCGGTATGGCGTATCTGCCGGTTGCTCAGACGGCAGTGGGTGCGGAATTCGACGTGGACATCCGCGGCCGCCGCGCGCGCGCGAAGGTCGTCGCCATGCCGTTCTATAAACGTGCGAAATAAGACAACATGACGTATCCGTCCAACCTCAAATACACGAAAGACCACGAGTGGATTGACATCTCCGGCGATCGCGGCGCGGTAGGCATCACCGCCTATGCCCAGCAGCAACTCGGCGACGTCGTCTACGTCGAGCTGCCGGAGGTAGGCGCCTCGCTGAAGGCGGGGCAGTCGTTTGGCACGATTGAGTCGGTCAAGGCGGTCTCGGAGCTGTACTCGCCGGTATCGGGCCAGGTGGTGGAAGTGAACGCGGCGCTCAAGACCAAGCCGGAGACGGTCAATGCGGACCCACACGGCAGCTGGATGATCATTCTCGCGCTGACGAACGCCAGTGAAGCCGAGACGCTGCTGGACGCCGGACAATATCAAGATCTGGTGAAATGAGCGTCCTCGATCCAGAGACGTTCACGTCGCGCCACATCGGTCCCGACTCCTCCGACGCCGTGGCGATGCTGAAGGTGGTCGGCGCACGCTCACTCGACGCGCTGGTCGACGAAGCGATTCCGGCGCGGATTCGCCTGCCGAAGCCACTCGACCTGCCCGACGGCCTGCCCGAGCACGAATTCCTTCGGACGCTCCGGGAGGTCGCCGCACGCAATCAACTCTTCAAGTCCTACATTGGCCTGGGCTACTACGACTGCGTCACCCCGAGTGTCATCCTGCGCAACGTGTTCGAGAACCCAGGCTGGTACACGCCTTACACACCGTACCAGGCCGAGATCGCGCAGGGCCGCCTCGAAAGCCTCCTGAACTTCCAGACGCTGGTGGCGGACCTGACGGGCATGCGAGTGGCCAACGCGTCGCTCCTCGACGAGGCCACCGCCGCCGCCGAGGCCATGACGATGCTCTATCGGGTGCAGAGCAGGCGCATCGCCAATGTGGTGGGCCCGGTCGAGTGTTTCGTCGCCGACTCCTGTTTCCCGCAGACGATCGACGTGCTGCGCGCCCGCGCCGGGCCGCTCGGCATCGAGCTCGTGGTAGGGGATTACCGGAGGGCCGAGTTCACCGATCGGGTGTTCGGCGCCCTTCTGCAGACCCCCGACGAAGGCGGTGCCGTCCACGACTTCAGGGATTTCTGCGCACGGGCGAAACGATCGGGTGTGGCCGTGGGCATCGGCACCGACCTGTTGAGCCTTGCGCTGCTGGCGCCGCCGGGCGAGATCGGCGCCGACGTGGCCTTCGGCAATTCACAGCGGTTCGGCGTCCCGATGGGATACGGCGGGCCGCACGCCGCCTTTTTTGCGACCCTCGACAAGCACGTCCGCCAGGTGCCGGGCCGCATCATCGGGGTGTCGGTGGACGCGCACGGCAACCGCGCCTATCGGATGTCGCTGCAGACGCGCGAGCAGCACATCCGCCGCGAGAAGGCCACGTCGAATATCTGCACGGCCCAGGCGCTTCTGGCCAACATGGCAGCCTTCTACGCCGTGTATCACGGACCGAAAGGCATCACCGCCATCGCCAGGCGCGTACACGCGTTCGCGAGGCTCCTCGAGCGCGAGCTGGCGACGCTCGGCGTCCGCCAGACCAATGCCGCGTTTTTCGATACCGTACGTCTCGAAGGCATCGACGCCGCGCGTGTGCGCGAGGCGGCGTGTGCGGCGCGTATCAATCTTCGGTATCGAGCCGACGGCAGCGTCAACATCGCGCTGGACGAGACGACGAATCTGGACGACATCCAGTCGATCGTGTCGGTGTTCGCCAGCGCGGCTGGGCGAGTGGGCGTGTCGATCGACCGATCGGCGGAGAGTCTGGCCACGGACTATCCCCCCGGGCTTTCACGGTCATCGTCTTTCTTGACGCATCCCGTGTTCAACACCCACCACTCCGAGTCGGAGATGATGCGATACATCCGGACCCTGGAGCGCAAGGACATCGGTCTCGACCGATCGATGATCCCGCTCGGCTCGTGCACGATGAAGCTCAACGCCGCGTCCGAGATGCTGCCGGTGACGTGGCCGGCGTTCTCGGCGCCGCATCCCTTCGTGCCCGTGGATCAATTGCCGGGGTATCAGCAGATCTTTCGCGAGCTCGAGCAGGCGCTCTGCCGCATCACGGGCTTTGCCGCCGTGTCGCTGCAGCCGAATTCCGGCGCGCAGGGCGAGTTCGCGGGGCTGATGGTGATTCGCGCGTATCACCGCGACCGGGGTGGCGCGGCGCGAGACGAGGTGCTCATTCCCTCGTCGGCGCACGGCACGAACCCGGCAAGCGCGTCCATGGCCGGCATGCGCGTCGTGGTGGTGGCGAGCACCACGGACGGCAACATAGACGTCGACGACCTGCGGCTGAAGGCCGCGGAGCACGGCGACACGCTCGCGGCGCTGATGGTGACCTACCCCTCGACGCACGGCGTGTTCGAGGAGAGCATTCAGGACGTTTGCGCGATCGTTCACCAGTACGGCGGGCAGGTCTACATGGACGGCGCCAACATGAACGCGCAGGTCGGCCTCACCAGCCCGGCCGCGATCGGCGCCGACGTCTGCCACATCAACCTGCACAAGACGTTCAGCATCCCGCACGGCGGAGGCGGGCCCGGCATGGGGCCCATCGGCGTCGCCGCCCACCTGGCGCCGTACCTGCCAGGCCATCCCGTCGTGCCGACGGGCGGCGCCCACGCGATTCCGGCGGTGTCGGCCGCGCCGTGGGGCAGCGCCAGCATCCTGCTGATTTCGTATGCGTACATCCGTATGCTTGGCGCCGACGGCATGACACACGCCACGCGCTACGCGATTCTGAACGCGAACTACGTCAAGTCGCGGCTCGAGCGGTATTACCCCGTCCTCTACACGCGGCCGAACGGCCGTGTGGCGCACGAGATGATTTTCGACCTGAGGCCGCTCAAACAGGCGAGCGGCGCCGCACACATCGACGAAACCGACGTCGCGAAACGGCTGATGGACTACGGATTCCACGCGCCGACCGTGTCGTTCCCCGTAGCCGGGACGCTGATGATCGAGCCGACCGAGAGCGAGCCCAAGGAGGAGCTCGACCGGTTCTGCGACGCCATGATCGCGATTCGTGCGGAGATTCAGGCGGTCATCGACGGCAAGGCGGATCCGAACGACAACGTCCTCAAGCACGCCCCGCACACCGCAGCCGCGGTGGCGGCCGACGACTGGCCGCACGTGTACTCGCGCGAGCAGGCCGCCTTTCCGCTGCCGTTCGTGCGCGCGAGCAAGTTCTGGCCGTCCGTCGGACGGATCGACAACCCGTACGGCGACAGGAATCTCATCTGCTCCTGCCCCCCGCTCGAGGAGTACGAACCTGAAGCGTGGAATGAAAAGTCAAAAGCGAAAAGTTGAAAGTCAAAAGGACAGCGTGTGCCGTCTCAGAGTCCTTTTCACTTTTCACTTTTCACTTTTAAGTTCTTGCTGGTTAGCTCTTGCGCTCTTCGTCGAAACAGCTGCAGGAGCGCTGTGGTGACGGGGCCCGGTGTGCCGCTGCCAATCGTGTGCTCATCGACGCGCACGATCGGCACGAGCTCGCGCGTCGTGCTCGTCAGGAAGCATTCGTCGGCGCCGAACAGGTCCTCGTCGCGCAAGACCTGCTCGCGGACGGCAATGCCTGCCTCGGGTCCGATTTCCAGCAGATACTCCCTTGTAATGCCCGGCAGGAGGCCCGAATCGAGCGGCGGCGTGAGGGCCGCGCCGCGCTTCACGATGAAGATGTTGGCCGTGCTGCACTCCGCCAGCTCCCCGCGGTAGTTCCGCATGATGCCTTCAAAGGCGCCGCGGCGCACGGCCTCCTGCATGGCCAGCGCGCTGTTCAGCAGGTTGTTCGACTTGATGAGCGGGTTCACCGATCCCGGATGGTTTCTCACGACGGGCACGAGCGCCGCCTTCACGCCGCGCTCGAACGCTTCGGCCGGCGCCGCGACGTAAAGCTTGACGATGACCACGATTGACGGCTCGGGTGTGGCGGCCGGATCGTAGGAGAGCTCCCCGATTCCGCGCGTGACGAGAATGCGGAGATACGCTTCGCCGTGACCGCTTGGGCCGAGCCCGGCCGCCCGAACGGTGTCGCGAAACCGCGCGGCGATGTCGTCGTTGGACAGCGGCACGCGCAGCGCGAGCATGCCGGCCGAATTGCGCAGCCGGCGCATGTGCCGGTCGAACAGGAACGGCAGGCCGTTGTAGGTGCGCAGCGTCTCGTAGACGCCCTCGCCGTAGAGAAATCCGTGATCGAAGACCGAGATGACGGCGTGCTCCTGATCGAACACGCGCCCGTTGACGTTGACTGTCGCCGACATGGGGACAGCGTACCGCCTGTGCTATTCTCCGTGCAACCGTACGGTGAGGAAACACCATGGGTTGTCGAATGTTGACAGTTCACAGTCGACAGTTAACAGTGGTGCCGAGCTGTCAACTGTGAACTGTTGACTGTCAACTGTGGACTGTCAACTGTTGACTGTGATCTGACAGCAGCAACATGCGCGTCCTGAGCTCAGCCCAAATGCGCGAGGCCGATCGGCGGACGATCGAGGAGATCGGCATTCCCTCGCTCGTGCTGATGGAAAACGCCGGCCGGCAGGTCGTGGCGGCCATCGAGGCCGTGCACAGCGACCTGGTCGAGCGGCACGTCGCGATCCTCTGCGGCCGCGGCAACAACGGCGGCGACGGCTTCGTCGTCGCCCGCACGCTCCTGCAGCGCGGCGTCGAGGTGTCGGTGTTCCTCCTCGGGCGCGTGGCCGACGTGCGCGGCGACGCCAGCGTCAACCTCGAGATTCTCGGCCGCCTCGGCCTGACGGTGGTCGAGATCGCCGACAGCGGCGACTGGGAACTGCATTTCTCCGAGATCGGCGCGTGCACGCTCATCATCGACGCCATCTTCGGCACCGGCCTCAATGCGCCGCTGTCCGGGCTGCTGCAGACGATCGTCGCCGACGTGAACGGCTCGGGCATTCCGATCGTGGCGATCGATGTGCCGTCCGGCCTTTCCGCGGATTCCCACGAGCCCATCGGCGACTCGATCGAGGCGGGCATGACCGTCGCGCTCGGAGCGCCGAAGCTGTCGCTGGTGCTGCCGCCGGCGGAAACGCGCGCCGGCGACATCGTGATTGCCGACATCGGCATTCCGAGCGACGTCATCCAGTCCGTCTCGGGACCCCGCGTCGAGCTGCTGACGCGGTCGGCGATGCGCGAGCTCATTGCGTCTCGCCAGCCGGACACGCACAAGGGCGATTATGGCCACGTGCTCGTCGTGGCTGGATCGCGGGGCAAGACCGGCGCGGCGCATCTCGCGGCGATCGGCGCGCTGCGGTCCGGCGCAGGCCTCGTCACCGTCGCGACGCCCGCCTGTTGCCTGCCGATCGTGGCCGCTATGGCGCCGGAGTACATGACCGAAAGCATCGACGAACGTCCGGACGGACTGGATCCGGAGGCTGTCGATCGCGTGCTCGAGGTGGCGCGCGACGTCGTCGCCATCGGGCCGGGGCTTGGGCAGGGACCGTCGACGCGGCAGTTCGTCAAGGCGCTGGTCGATCGAGCGACGATGCCACTGGTCGTCGATGCGGATGGCCTGAACGCGTTCAGCGACGATCCGGATCGCTTGTCGGGCCGTGAAGGTCGCGACGTGATCATCACACCGCATCCTGGCGAGATGGCCCGTCTCGTCGGGATGTCGGCCGATGAAGTGCACGCGAGCCGGCTCGAGATCGCCCGCAACTTCGCCTCGGCGCATCACGTGTACGTCGTGCTCAAGGGGCACCGGACGCTCATCGCCACGCCTGACGAGAAAGTCTTCATCAACCCCACCGGCAATGCGGGGATGGCCACCGGCGGCACGGGCGACGTGCTGACCGGCATGATCGCGGCCTGGCTGGCCCAGCTGCTCGACGCCGAGGCCGCGTGCAAGCTCGCCGTCTATTTGCACGGGATGGCCGGCGACCTGGCCGAGGCCGACGAAGGGGAAGTGTCGATGACGGCGGGCGATGTGGCCGGGCACCTCGGGGACGCGATCATGGAGCTGACGGCGCGGCGAAAGGTCGTCGATCGCGACGGGTCCGACTAACGCACGTAGTGAGCCCTTGAGGCGGACCCAGCTCACGCGTTCGTTCATCTGAGGGGACCGCGCCAATAGGCGCAGGCGGCTTCAGTCAGGGCGTGATGACTTCGACCTGAGACGCGTCGCTGGCGTGAGCGCGGAGGGGTGCATCGAAGGTGGCGATTCTGCCGTGGTGATGCTGCGTGAGGCGGACGAGGTAGGCATCGATCACCTGCTGGTGACCACGAGCCCGCGCGAACATCTCGGACGCTGGCGCTGGAAGCTCGGCCCAGAAACGGTGGTGCTGGTGCCTCGTCATCGTGCCGAGCAGGGTCGCAGCCTCTTCGGGCGGGACCGCTGAGGCGGTGTAAGCCGGATTCGAGGAGAGGCGGACGAAGGCCAAGCCAGTGATCGCGCAGGTCGCCCATCCGCCCGACGCTTCGCGTGCGAACCAGCGGTGCGCCAGCGCGTGGTGCTGGTGGTTGGGCCAGGCCAACGCGAGCAGCACGTTGACGTCGAGCAGTGCCCGGCTCACCGCGGCTCCTCGGCCTCCAGCTCGCGCGCCCGGGTCGAGGGAATGACCGGCGCGTTCGCCGGGACCAGAAACACCGGCAGGGTCCGCTTCGACCTGAAGTCGCTGCGGGGCTTCAGCCCCCGCCGGGCGAGGTCCGACAGCACCCGCCCCAGCGTCTTCCCCGAGGCCTCCATCAGCGCCCGCGCGGCTTCGTACACGTCGTCATCAAGGGTCAGCGTCGTGCGCATATTGATACTGTGATGCAGTGATACAGAGATGTCAAGCTCCGGGAGCCGGTGGCTGAAAAGACGACCACCAGCCATGACACACTTGTTCCTGGACGAATCCCTAGCCTCCTCGTGACTGAATCCGAGACGCAGACGACGCGGTCGGAGGCCGAGACCGGGGCCGTCGGCCGTGATGTGGCCAAAACGCTGGGATCGGGGTCGGTCGTCCTGCTGTCCGGGGACCTCGGGGTAGGGAAGACGGCATTCGTCCGAGGGATGGCGGAAGGCCTCGGCATCGATCCCGCTGACGTGTCCAGCCCCACCTTCACGCTCGTGCAGGAATACCGCGGCGGGCGACTGCCGCTCTATCACGTCGATTTGTACCGGCTGAAGTCGATCGAGGTGCCCGATCTCGGGCTCGACGAGATCACGCTGGCCGGGGGCGTGACGGCGATCGAATGGCCCGACCGCCTGCCGCGGCCGTTCGCCGGCGCCATCACCGTGCGCATCGAGCACGTCGACGCCTCGACCCGGACGATTTCAATCGAATAATAAATTACCCGATTACCCGATTATCCAATTACACAATGCTTACTCCGACCGGTAGTTGGGAGCCTCTTTGGTGATGGCGACGTCGTGCACGTGGCTCTCGCGGAACCCCGCGGCCGTGACGCGAATGAGCGTCGCGTCGCGACGCAGCTCGGCGAGCGTCCCACAGCCGCAGTAGCCCATCCCGGCCCGGAGGCCGCCCACAAGCTGATAGACGAGGCCGGCGAGGCTGCCCTTGTGCGCGACGCGGCCCTCGATGCCCTCCGGCACGAGCTTCTCGGTCGAGGTCGCCGGGTCGAGATCGAACTCGTCCTGGAAGTAGCGATCGCGGCTGCCGCGGCGCATCGCCCCGATCGAGCCCATGCCGCGGTACTCCTTGAAGCTGCGGCCCTGATACAGAATCATCTCGCCGGGGCTTTCGTCGGTCCCGGCGAAGAGATTCCCGATCATCGTCGTGCTCGCGCCCACGGCGAGCGCCTTCGTGACGTCGCCCGAGTAGCGAATGCCGCCGTCGGCGATGACCGGAATCTCGTGCGGCCACGCCGCGGCCGCGCATTCCATGATGGCCGTCACCATCGGCACGCCGATGCCCGCCACGACCCGCGTCGTGCAGATCGACCCGGCGCCGATGCCGATCTTCACCGCGTCCACGCCCTGGTCGATGAGGGCGAGCGTACCGCCGGCGGTGGCGACGTTGCCCGCCACGAGGTCGACGCCCGTGAAGCGCTGGCGCACGCGGTTGACCACGTCGAGGACTCCCTGCGAGTGACCGTGCGCGGTGTCGACGACCAGGACGTCGACGCCGGCGGCGACCAGCGCGTCCGCGCGCTCGAGGGTGTCTTTCGCCACGCCAATGGCCGCGCCGCAGCGCAGGCGGCCCAGCGAATCCTTGGAGGCGCTCGGATACTTCACAGCCTTCTGAATGTCTTTGACCGTGATCAGGCCCTTGAGCCGGTAGTCGCGATCGACGACGAGCAGCTTCTCGACCTTGTGGCGGTGCAGGATCTCACGCGCGGCATCGAGCGTCGTTCCCACCGGCACGGTGAACAGCGGCTCACGCGTCATGATGTCGCCAATCGGCCGCTCGACGTTGGTTTCGAACCGAAGATCCCGGTTGGTCAGGATGCCGACAAGCCGCCCTTCCTTGCTGCCATCGTCGGTGATCGGCACGCCCGAGATGCGGTACTTCTTCATGAGGTCGAGCGCTTCGTAGATGCGGTTCTCGGGGCAGAGCGTGATCGGGTCGACAATCATGCCGCTCTCGGACCGTTTCACGCGATCCACTTCCGACGCCTGTTCCTCGATGGTCATGTTCTTGTGAATGATGCCGATCCCGCCGTGCTGCGCCATGGCGATGGCGAGGCGCGATTCGGTCACGGTGTCCATGGCCGCGCTCACGAGCGGCACGTTGAGCTTGATGCGGCGGGTGAGCATCGTGCTCACATCCGCCTGGTAGGGGAGCACCGTCGAGTGCTGCGGCACGAGCAGCACGTCGTCGAAGGTGAGCGCCGTCTGGAACTGCTCGCCGGGTGCGGGCACGACGCTGCCCGGCGAAAGCTTGGCCCAGAAGTCCTTGACGTCGTCCGGCGATTTGATGTTCATGTCGGGCCTCAATGATACGAAGTCAACAGTTCACAGTTGACAGTTGACAGTGCGGCCGCGACCCACATGTTGTCGCGCGGAGTCAAACGTCGTGGACTGTGGACTGTCAACTGTTGACCGTCGACTTCGCATTTTTACGCAGCCGCCCCATGGCACTTCTTGTATTTCTTGCCGCTGCCGCACGGGCACGGATCGTTGCGCCCAACCTTCGGCTCATCACGGCGGACCGTCTTGATCGCGGCGTCGTCGCCGCCCACCCGTGCGGGCTGGCGGCTCGATGGAGCGCCGAATGGCGACGCGGCCTGCGCCTGAGACTCCGAGCGCGGCGCGCCGAAGACCGACGGGGTGTCGGTCGGATCGTTCAGCACGAGCGGCGCGCGACGGGGAAGGGTGGCCCTCCTCGGCGCCTGGGCCTCGTCGGTCAGGACCGGCCGCAGCCACCAGAGCGAGCGGACAATCTCTTCGTCGATGCGCTCCTTCATCGCCTGAAAGAGCGCAAAGCTCTCCTTCTTGTACTCGACCAGCGGATCGCGTTGCCCGTAGCCCCGGAGTCCGATCCCTTCCTTCAGGTGGTCGAGGCTGTACAGGTGGTCTTTCCACTGCTGGTCGACGATCTGCAGCATGATGTCGCGCTCGACCCGCCCAAAGAGCTCGCGCCCGACGAGCTTTTCCTTGGTCTCGTACGCCTTCGAAATTCTGTCCCAGAGCGCGTCCCGAATCTCGTCGGCGGTCTGGTCGCTGAAATCCAGCGTCGCCGCATCGACGGCGAATACGCGGGCGACATCACGCCGCAGCGCGTCAAGATCCCACTGCTCGAGGTCGGCCTTGTGCGGCGCATGGGTGTCCACGAGCGCATCGAGGATGTCTTCAGCGAGCGACATCAAATAGTCACGGCTGCCCAGCACCTCGCCGTCGTCGAACTTGATGGCGCCGTCGAGAATCTCGCGGCGCAGCGCGTAGATGCTCTCGCGCTGCTTGTTCATCACGTCGTCGTATTCGAGGAGGTGTTTGCGGACGGAGAAGTTCTGCGCTTCGACCTGCTTCTGGGCCCGCTCGATGGCGCGGCTCACCATCCCGTGTTCGATGGGCACGCCTTCTTCCATCCCGAGACGCTGCATCAGGCCGGAGATCCGATCCGACCCGAAGATGCGCATCAGGTCGTCTTCGAGCGACAGGTAGAACCGCGATGACCCCGGGTCGCCCTGCCGCCCGGCGCGCCCGCGAAGCTGGTTGTCGATGCGCCGCGCTTCATGGCGCTCGGTGCCGACGATGTGCAGGCCCGAACTGTCCACGACCTTGTCGTGCTCGGCATCGGTCTGGCGCTTGAAGTGCTGGAAGAGGCGCTCGTAGTCGTTTTTGGCGACCCGGTAGAAGGCGTCGAGGTGGAAAAAGTAGACGTACTGCTCGTCCTCGACGAAGCGCTCCTCGCCCTTGGGCAGCCGCTCGGCCTTCTCTTCGGCCAGGCACTGCTGGCGCGCCATGAACTCGGGGTTGCCGCCGAGCAGGATGTCGGTGCCGCGGCCCGCCATGTTGGTCGCAATGGTGACAGCGCCCTTTCGTCCCGCCTGGGCGACGATCTCGGCCTCCTGCGCGTGATACTTCGCGTTCAGCACGACGTGCTTGTCGATGTCGCCCCCCGTCGCCGTGCCGCGCTTCAGGCCCCGCTTGTCCAGCATCGATGAGATCCTTTCGGACTTCTCAATCGATACCGTGCCAACGAGCACGGGCCGGCCCTTCTGGTGCTCCTCGACGATCTCGGTGACGATCGCCTCCCACTTCTCCGGCTCGGTGCGGTAGACCAGGTCCGGGTACTCGAGGCGGGTCAGCGAGCGGTTGGGAGGAATGACGACGACGTCGAGGTTGTAGATCTTGGCGAACTCCTCGGCCTCGGTGTCGGCGGTGCCGGTCATGCCCGCCAGCTTCTTGTACTTGCGGAAGTAATTCTGGAACGTGACGGTCGCGAGCGTCTGGTTCTCGCGCTCGATCTTCACCTCGGGATGCCGCCCGTTGTGCTCTTTGGCCTCGACCGCCTGGTGCAGGCCGTCGCTCCAGCGGCGTCCCGGCATCAGGCGTCCCGTGAACTCATCGACGATGACGACTTCGCCGTCCTTCACCATGTAGTCCACGTCGTAGTGAAACAGCGTGTGCGCGCGCAACGCCTGGTCCACGTGATGCTTGAAATGCGCGTTCTCGAAGTCGTACAGATGGCCGCCGTTCAGGTGCCGGGCCAGCAGGTGCTCCGACTTCACCATGCCGCTCTCGGTGAGGTTCACCGTCTTGTGCTTCTCGTCGACCAGGTAATCGCCGGTCGCCTCGAGGGCCTCGCGGTCCTCGGCCTTCGTCTCGCCGCGCGTGACGGTGCCAGCCTTGAGCTTCGGAATGATTCGGTCGACCTCGTAGTAGAGGTCGGTGGACAGTTCCGCCGGACCCGAAATGATGAGCGGCGTGCGCGCCTCGTCGATGAGGATGCTGTCCACTTCGTCGACGATCGCGTACTGATGCCCGCGCTGCACGTAGTGCGCGAGCTCGAACTTCATGTTGTCGCGCAGGTAGTCGAACCCGAACTCGTTGTTGGTGCCGTAGGTGATGTCGCAGGCGTACGCCACCTGGCGCTCGGCGTCGATCAGGTCGTGCTGGATGACGCCGACCGTCATGCCGAGAAAGCGGTAGATCTTGCCCATCCATTCCGAGTCGCGGCGGGCGAGGTAATCGTTCACCGTCACGACGTGGACGCCCTTGCCGTCGAGCGCGTTGAGGTAGGCGGGGAGCGTGGCCACGAGCGTCTTGCCTTCGCCCGTCTTCATCTCGGCGATCTTGCCCTTGTGCAGGACGGCGCCGCCGATGAGCTGCACGTCGAAATGCCGCATGTTCAGCAGGCGGCGCCCGGCCTCGCGGACGACGGCGAACGCCTCAGGCAGCAGATCGTCGAGCGCTTCGCCCCGCGACAGTCGCTCGCGGAACTGGGCGGTCCGGGCACGCAGCCGATCGTCGGAAAGCGCGGTGACGGCCGGCTCGAAGGCGTTGACCTGGCCCACGATCGGACGTAAACGCTTCAGATCGCGTTCGTTCTGGGTGCCGAGGACCTTTGCGAGGAGTGTCTGGATCATCTACGGCGCGGGACCGAACCGTGGGTATCCAGTGATTGTAGCAGACGGCGGCGCGACGCGCGTCCCGGGGTCCTGGCTCGGTCCCAGGTCCAGGGACTATCGACTCACGACTATCGACTCACGACTAGATCACCGCTTCGCCGGCTGCGTGAGCAGTTGGAGCGGGTTGATCAGTCGGCCGCTCGCGAGGATCTCATAGTGCAGGTGCGTGCCCGTGGACCGGCCTGTGGAACCGACATAGCCGATGATGTCGCCGCGCTTGACGGGCTGTCCGGGCCGCGCATTGAAGCGGCTCAGGTGCCCATAGCGCGTCGAGAGCCCGAAGTCGTGTTTGAGGGTGATCAGATTGCCGTACTCGCCGCTGTACTCCGCCGAGGCGACGGTGCCGTTCGCCGTGGCGTAGACGGGCTGGCCTTTCTCGGTGGAGATGTCCAAGCCCTGATGAAAGTCGGGCTCCCCGGTGAACGGATCCGGACGGCGGCCGAAGGAGCCCGTGAGCCATCCGTAGGTCGGCCAGATCCACGGCATCGCGCCAGCAAGCGCTTCCTGCCGCTCCACATCGCGTCTGACGTACAGCAGACGATTCTCGAGACCTTGCAGGAGAGTTCTGAGCACGCCGAACGTGTCCTCGGGTGACGAGTTGAACGACGTCGAGAGCACATCGGAAATCGCGGCGTTGGCCTGCGAGTTGCCGCCGGCGGCCCGCGTTCGTACGATGGCCGGCAGCTCTTGCATCGCCCGCGCCTGCGCCGGATCGAGCGAGGCGCGCGCGCCGAGCTCGTCGATCACATCCTCGAGCGACTGAATCTGCGTCGTGAGCTCGCCGGTCGCCTGGCGGTAGTTGCCGTTCTCGATTTGCAGGGCGGCCCTCGTTGCGCGCAGCTGCGAGATTTCGTCGCGCGCGCTCCACTTGGCGCCCAGGCCCATGACGGCCGGCATCATCAGCAGCGTGGCGACGACGGCAACCGCCGCGCGAAGGCTGATGGTTGCCCGGCGCAGCTCACCTGTCGAGCGGTCGGCGATCAATACCGTGTAGCGGCGTCCCGGCATGGTCCTCGTTGGAAAACGTCCCTATCCGAAATGGGCAAAAGGAGATAGGGGGGTAGCCCCCTAAAACCTGGGAACTCTATCACAGGAGTTTTCGGTACCCAAGCACGATTTGCGTAGAGCGAAGAGCCGGCGAAAATCAATCCGGCGTTACAATCCGTGCATGTCGCAACTGCACACGGCGGCGTTCAGCGCGGTTCTGGCGCTCTCGGCTCTTTCGCTGGCACCGGCGGCCGAGGTTGGACGTCCGGGCATCAACCCCGTGGCGTGCCCGGCTCAGATCTGGGAAAACGGCGAGATCGCCTTCGACCCCCTGCCGCGCGCAAAGGCCTTTTCCGGGCTCTACGACGGCGGCCTCTACCGTATGGAGATTCCCGACACGTGGAACGGCGAGCTGATGTTGAGCGCGCACGGCTTCGTCAGCAACGCCGGGCCGCAAGGCTCCCGGTTACGGGTGGGGAATCCCGGTATCCGGCAACAGCTCATCGACGAAGGCTTCGCGTGGGCGGCCTCCAGCTATCGCTGCAACGGCTACGTGCCTGGAATGGGTCTGAAAGACACGATGGCACTGGTCGATCTCTTCACGAAGTCCAACGGCGGGACGCCGGCACGTCGCGTGTACTTGACGGGCACGTCGATGGGCGGGCACGTCACGCTGCTCGGGATGCACGAGTATCCCACCTCGTTTGTCGGCGGGCTCGCGATGTGCCCGGCCGGACCCGAGCTCTTCGATTATTTCACCGCCGTCGGCGCGGCCGCCGAAGCGATCACGGGCGTCCAGTTCAAGGACCCGGCATCGGTCCAGTCGGATCTGAAGCAGATGACCCAGATCCTCGGACAGCCGCCGAACTATACCGACAAGGGCCGGCAGCTGGCGAGCGTCGAGATCAACATCAGCGGCGGCCCGCGGCCGTTTGCCGGCGAAGGTCTTGCGTCGGGCGGACGTTTCGTCGGCAACATCAGCGGTGCGGCGCTCGCGGGCAGCACGTCGCCGTCGAACCGCGCTGTCACCAACACGCATTACAAGTACGCGATCGACGCGGGACTGGGGCTGACGGCCGATCGCCTCAACGCGGCCGTGCGCAGGAAAGCCGCGGATCACGAGTTCCGAAACCCGACCTCTCCGTTCGACGAGCTCGTGCCCTTTGACGGGAAGATCGAGCGTCCGCTCATCACGATGCACGGCACGGGCGATTTGTTCGTGCCCATTCATCTCGAGCAGACGCTCAATCGCGCCGTCACCGCGGCCGGTAGACGGAACCTCCTCGTGCAGCGCGTCTATCGCATTCCAGGACACTGCGGGTTCAACGCTGGGGAGCAGTGGCAGTCGTTCAGCGACCTGGTGCGATGGGTTCGCGACGGCATCAAGCCCGAGGGAGACAACGTGCTCGACGATCTCGGCGACGCCGGCCGGACCTTCACGAATCCGCTGCGGCCGAACGACCCCGGCACGGTGCGGATTGAGCCACCATCGAGTCGATAGTCGATAGTCGTTAGTCGAGCGATCTCCGCCCTGGAGAACTTTTTCCGAGTGTGGAACGAAGACTTCGAGGCTGCGCCGCCTTCGGACGCCCATCACGGTCGACATCACCGGCCAGCAGTTCCTGTGGCTCGTGCGCTATCCGGGCCCGACGGCGCATTCGGTCGCGTGGCCACGCGTGTATTCGAGAGCGGCGAGCTTCGTCGCGAGCTCCGCGTTGCCCCGGAGGATCTGTCGAAGGCGCACGAACGCCCGCATGATTTCGATGCTGACCTGCACCGCGCGGGGACTATGCAGGACGCTGGAGAGCATGGCGATGCCCTGCTCGGTAAGGGCGTAAGGGAAGTAGCGCCGGCCGCCCCAGAAACTTGAGGTGCCAGACTGGCGCCTCAAGTTCTCGAACTCGCCCTTGGAAAGCCGAAACATGAAGTCGGCAGGACGCGCTCGATATTCCGCCTTGTCGCGCGCACGAGCGCCTTGGTCTCGACCTTACATCGCTCGAAACTGCAGCGCCTCGGCTATATGGTCGGCTTCCACAGCGTCTGTCCCTGCGAGGTCGGCAATGGTGCGGGCCACTTTACGGATGCGATCGTACCCGCGCGCGCTCAGGGCCAAGCGATCGACGGCCGCCATCAGGACGCGCAGGCCTGCGCGATCCAGCCGGCAGTGGCGGGCCAACAGCGCGGGCGTCAGTTCGGCGTTGGTTCGGAAGCCGCCTGAGTACCGCGCGCGCTGCCGCTCGCGGGCCGCCACGACCCGCCTCCGCACGTCGGCCGACGATTCGCCTTGAGCGTCCGCGCCGAGGACGTCGGGTGGCAGGGCTGGCACCTCGACGGTGAGATCGAGCCTGTCGCGCAGAGGCCCGGACAACTTCGACCGATAGAGCGCCACCTGCTGGGGCGTGCAACGGCATTCCCGTCTGGGGTCGCCCGCATAGCCACACGGACACGGATTCATCGCCGCCACGAGCACGAACCGGGCGGGAAAGATTGCCGTCCGCGCGGCGCGCGCAATCGTCACCGAGCCTTCCTCGAGCGGCTGGCGCAGCACTTCCAGCACGTGTCGGTTGAACTCGAGCATCTCATCCAGAAACAGCACGCCGTGATGCGAGAGGCTCACCTCGCCAGGGCGCGGCAGGGTCCCGCCGCCCACCAGCGCCGCGTTCGAGATCGTGTGGTGTGGCGCTCGGAATGGACGCTGGCAGACGAGCCCGCTTCCCGGCGGAAGAAGGCCCGCCACCGAGTGAATGGAGGTGACCTCCAGGGCCTCGTCGAACGTCATCGGCGGCAGGATGCCGGGTACACGCCGTGCCATCATCGTCTTGCCCGCGCCAGGCGGTCCGACGAGCAGGAGGTTGTGACCGCCGGCACAGGCCACTTCGAGGGCCCTTCGGGCGAGCAGCTGCCCGCGCACGTCCGCCAGATCGCGGCACTCGCCGAGCGGCGCCGGCGGCGGGGGAGGCGGCGGGGGCGGCGCGGCGCCGGGATCGTTCAAGGCCGCCACCGCCTCGGCGAGCGACGACACGGCCAGCACCGCCAGACCGGAGACGATGGCGGCTTCGCTCGCGTTCGCACGAGGCAGGAGCGCGCCCGCCGCACCGTCACGGCGCGCGGCGACGGCAATCGGCAGCACGCCACGCGCCGGCTGCACCGCGCCGTCGAGCGAGAGCTCGCCGCAGACGACGATCTCGCCAATCTGTCGGCGCCGCACGACGCCCTGCGCCGCGAGAATGCCGAGAGCGATCGGAAGGTCGAATGCGGCGCCAGCCTTCCGCACGTCGGCCGGCGCGAGGTTCACCGTGATGCGATGCGGCGGAAACTCGAACCCCGAGTTTCTGATCGCGCTCTTCACGCGGTCGCGGCTTTCGCGGACGCTCGCGTCGGGAAGCCCGACCATCGTGAACGACGGGAAACCGAACGACACGTCGACCTCGACGTGGACCGTACAGGCCTCCACACCGAAGACGGTCGCCGTACGCAGACTAGCCAGCATGATCGCTCTCGTCCGGCTGAAGCCGGACACGACGAAGGAACGGTAGTGTCCGCCTTTGGACGGACCCTTCTGTATCTGCAAGGCGTGCCAGATCGGCGGCCGGTGTGTGTTTTCAACAGGTTACGAGAAAAGCGAGCCTGCCACGGTGCAGATTCTGATCGTCGACACGGATGCGGGCTTTGCACTATTGTTGACGTCCATTCTTGGAGTACCCATGCTCGAAGCGTTCAAGTCCATCACTGGCGGCAAAGGCCGGGACGTCCAGAAGCAGACCGACGAGCTGCAGCTGCTGATCGCGAACGCGCGCGAGGAGCGAAGCGCTATCAGCACCATGCTCACGGCGCTCGCGACCCGCAGCGCCAAGGTAACGCCGCTGGCCAGGCAACTCGAACAGGTGACGGACCGTGCGACGTCGGTCACCGACAAGCTGGACGACATCGCCAAACGGCTTACCTCGCTCGACAGCCGGACGCGCGAGCTCGAGGACGTCGACAAGCGCATCGAGGCGCTGAGGGAGGCGGCCAAGCAGGCTGAGCTCACCACCCAAAAGTCGATTGGCCCGGACGGCGAGCTGCACAAGCACCGGGAGGCTGTCCAGCGCCTGTCCTCGCAGGCCCTTCAGACGCAGGCCGCCCTGGACACGCTCAAGAAGGAGCACTCCGCGCTCGAGGAACTGCGGGTCCATCTGCGCGAGGCGGGAACCGACGTCAAGGCGGCGCTCGGGCAGGCCGGGACGCTCAAGAGCGAGCTCGATCAGATCCGCGCCTCCTCGTCTTCGCTCCAGCAGGATTTTTCGAAGATTCGCGAGACCTCGCGCGAAGCGCGCGAGGACACCACGGCCGCCATGGCGACCGTGAAAGAAGTGGAAAAGAAGCTGGGGCCCCTCGCGCAGCTCCACGAGCTCAGCCAGAGCACCGACGATCGGCTGAGCTCGCTCAACGCCTTGGCCGAGCACGTGTCGCGCAAGACCAAAGCGCTCGAGAGCCAGCAGCAGGCGGTCGAGCACGCTGTGGTCCAGGCCAACCGCGTGAACGAGATGGTCTGGTCCATGGACACCCAGATCGCCAAGTTGCACGATGGCATGAAGCAGGCGGTCAAGGCCGAGGAAACGATCGGGCGCGTCGAGAAGCTTGCCCTCGACGCGAGCGCCCAGCTCGAGGGCGCGATCAAGGCACGGCAGGACGCCGTGCGCGAAACCGCCAAGCTCACCAAGGATGCCGGAGCGCTGCTCGAGACGGCGCGCGCTCAAGTCGACACGCTCGCGATGAGGAAGAAGGAGTTCGAGGCGTTCGACGAGCGCGTGCGCGGGCTGCAGCGGTCGGTTTCCGACGCCGAATCGCGGATGGACGCGTTCGCCGTGAAGGAGAAGAACCTCGTCGCGCTGACGTCGAAGGTCGACGGCCTCGCGAAGCGCTTCGAGGCGATGTTCACGCAGGCCGACGAGCTGACCAAGAAGCACCAATCGCTCGAGACGTTACACGAGCAGATCGGACAGGTCGACGAAGCCGCGAAGAAGGCGGCCTGGCAGATGGACGCCCTGCGCCAGAGCCGGCAGGACCTCGACATCCTTCGCACGGAGGTCCAGGATTTCTACAAATCACACGCCGCGATCGCGACGCTCCGCGACAAGCTGGGCGCCGACCGCCAGGCGCTCGAAGCGTTCGGCGACCGCATGAATACGATGGCGACGCGGGCGCCGGAGCTCGAAGCCAAGATGAACGCCATTCTCGGCCAGATGACGCTGGTCGAAGAGGGCACGCAGAAGGCCACTCGGCTCAACCAGGTCGTGGCCGAGCTCGACGCGCAGATCTCGCGCGTGGCGGCGCGGGCGCCGTTTGTCGAGAAGCTCGAGGCCAGGCTCGACGGCCTGAACGCGACGAGCGGTGAAGTCGACGCGAGGCTGAAGGACCAGCTCGCGCGGCGCGCCGAGCTCGACACGCTCAAAACCGCGTGCGACGGCCTGGCCGAGCAGATGGTCGACGCGCAGCACAAGCTCGAGGCGGTCCGGCAGCTCCAGTCGCGCCTCGTGCCTCTCGTGGCCGAGCTCAACAGCCTCAGGAAGGAGATCGACACCGCCCACAATCGAATCGACGGGATCAAGTACGACGAGGCGACGCTTGCCGAGCAGGAGAAGCGGTTCGCCGAGCTCGTGGTCGCCAGCCGCGTCGTCGCCACGGAAGTCGCCGAGCGTTCACGCCAGATGCAGAGCCTCTCCGAGCAGCTGACGCGAACGACGGCGGTCAAGGACGAGCTGATGGCCGAGCTCGACCGCGTCCAGAGCCGGCAGCGCGAGACGGTGGGCCAGATTCAGGCGTCCGAGGATCAGCTGGCCCGGGCCGAGAAGATGTTCAAGCTGCTCGAGCAACGCCGCGCGCAGGTGGCCTTCGGCGAGAGGAAGCTGGCCGCCGTGGAGACCAGGCTCGCCGAGATCAAGCAGCTCGGCGACGATCTCGAGAAGAGCATCCAGTCGATCTCGAGCCGCGAGCAGCTGATCAAGGCGGTCAAGTCGGAAGTCGACGCCGTTCACGAGGTCAGCGCGCGCAGCAAGGCCGATCTCGCGCACGTCACCGAGCACCGGGGCGACGTCGCCGCCCTCAAGGCCCAGGTCGATCTCCTGTTGTCGCGCATCGCGGAGACCGACGACCGCATTCAGTCGATTGACGCGCGCCGAAAACAGGTCGACGAAGTGCAGACCAAGGCCAACGCCATCGTCCACCTGCTCGACGATGTGCGGATCAATCTCGAGATGCTGGGCGAGCAGAAGGCCGTGGTCGATCATGTCGCGGCGAAGGCCGCCGAGCTCGAGTTCATGCTGCAGGAGGCCCGCAATACGACTCGTACGCTGCAGCACGAGCGAGAGCTGGCCGAGCGCATCGAAGCCAGCATCAAGCAGCTGCGCGCGAGGGCGCCGGGCGTCGACGCGCGGACGGCGTAGGGGTCGTAGGAATTCCGTAGGGCAAAGGGCAGAGGGCCAAGGCAGCAAGCAACGAGCAAGTCGAATGTTCGAGTTCCCCTGTGCTCCGCGGCGGCCAGCCACGCGCGCCAGCCGAAGCGCGTTCGTTCGATCTCTGGCGCCGCTGCTTCTGTCGGCGGCGCTGCTCGCGCAATCGTCCCAGCCCCAGTTCAAGATCGCTGTCGAATACGTCGAAATCGAGGCCCGGGTGTTGGACGAGCACGACCAACCCGTTCGCGGCCTGGCCAGAGATGAGTTTCAGCTGCTCGAAGACGGCGTCGCGCAAGACGTGACGGCGTTTGCCGAGATCGACATTCCGCCTCCCCCGACGCCTCCGCCGCAGGCAGGATCCGCAGCCCTCGTCGAGGCCGTCAGGCCCGACGTGGCGTCGAATGCGCCGAAGGAAGCCAACGGGCGCGTCTACGCGATGGTGTTCGACAGCGACTTCATCAGCCCCAGCCGGATTCCCGAGGTCCGTGTTGGCGGCCATCGCAATCAACCGGGCGGGAAATATCAAGGCGGGCGACACAAGGGACTTGCGCCTGACGCTCGTGCCGCCAACGCTCGAACGCGTCCAGGAGCACGGATTGCGCTGGCTGTCGGCCCGCCGCGACGTGGAGGTGGCCAGGGCGCGTACCGATCGATGACGCGCATTCCTCTGCACGTCCTGCCAGGGAACTACGTGCTGACCGTGGAGGCCCAGAGGCCCGGATCGAACAACGAGCCGGTCCGGCGGGCCATTCCCTTTCGCGTCCACTAAACGACTATCGACTAACGACTAACGACTAACGACTAAGCTGCCTGGCAACTCTTTCGACCTCTCCCCACACGCGGAGTAGATTGCCGCTCCAGATCTTGCCAATCTGTTCTTCCGTGTAGCCGCGGCGCACCAGCTCGAGCGTGACGTTGAAGGTGTCGGCCGCGCTGTTCCATCCGTCGACTCCGCCGCCGCCGTCGAAATCCGACGAGATCCCGACGTGGTCGATGCCCATGAGCTTCACCGCATAGTCGATGTGATCGGCTAAATCGCTCACGGTTGCTCGCCCGGCGGCAGGCCAGCGCGTGTCGATCTCGGCGAGACGCTTGTCGTGCTCGGCTCGCCGCTCGGGCGTGAGCCGCGCCAGCGCCGAGGCTTGAGCGGCGCTGCGCCCTCCGCCTGCGGCTGAAACCGGCGCCGGGGTTGCACGTTCAATCGGACACGGCGGCGTGGCAGGGGCCGTGGCCGCACCCCCGCGCGCGCCCCCGGCCCGCCCAGCGCCCGCCGGCGGATTGAGCCCGAATTGCTGGCGAAGCGCGTTCAAAGCCGGTTCGCGCTCGATCGGGTCGCTCTTGACGAATCCGGACAGCCCCACGATCTGGACTACTCCGCCGTTGGTCTTCATCGCCATCAACATGTCGTCGTCCATGTTGCGGCTCACGTTCGCCAGCTTACGCACCGCCGAATGCGAGGCAATCACAGGCGCCTTCGAGAGGCCGATGGCCTGCATCACGGCGCCCTTCGACGGATGTGAGACGTCGACCATGATGCCGACGCGGTTCAATGCCTCGAGCGCCTGGCGGCCGAGCGGCGAGAGGCCGCCCCATCGCCACTCGTTGGTCGCCTCGCCCGTGTGGGAATCGGCCAGCTGGTTGTGGCCGTTGTGGGCGAGCGACATGTAGCGCCCGCCGCGATCGAAGAACTCCTTCACACGAGTGACGTCGGTGCCCATCGGATACCCGTTCTCGATGCCGATGACCGCCACCTTCTTCCCGCTTTTTGCAATGCGCACGACGTCGGCGGGAGAGAGCGCGAGCTCGATGTCCTTCGGGGCGATCTGCTCGGTCAGCCGGTGAACCGCATCGAACTTCGCGATCGCGGCCTTGTAGGCCCGGTCGTAGCCCGACGGCTGGAACGCGTCGGCCACTTGCGGCGGGTTCGACTGCCCGACGTACACGATCATGAAGGAGACATCCTGCCCGCCCTCCTTCATCTTCGGCAGGTTGACCTGCGTGGTCAGCCGCATCGTGTAGTTGCACGTGGGCGTGAAGTTCGACGGATCGATGTCGTTGTGCGTATCGAGCGTGATCACACGCTCGTGGATCGCGCGCGCCCGCGCGACCAGGTCCTGCTGCGCCTGAGCCGCTGTCTCGGTCGAGTGCACCAAGAAGGCGACGCCGGCTGCCGCCAGAGCGACCCCCGCTGTATACGTGGTTGCGCGCGACATGATGCCTCCGTGTTCCTCTGCCCGGAATTGACCGACGACGAAAGACCGCTGAGCACGCAGAGACCGCAGATCAGCCCATTGTGAACCCTCCGCGAGCTCCTGCGCATAGCGGCCAGGCGCGCACGGCGCGCCTGCGAGGGAGCGGCGCGGGGCGTAGGGGTCCCCGCAAGCGACCGAGCCGGGGTG
>Ga0209343_10001943_pt1 | contig 27399 bp, 16 predicted proteins | sample RifCSPlowO2_02_FD_184026 | JGI IMG/M metagenome (GOLD analysis project Ga0209343, IMG submission 184026) | Groundwater microbial communities from Rifle, Colorado - Rifle CSP2_plank lowO2_0.2 (SPAdes) (version 2) | ecosystem: Environmental > Aquatic > Deep subsurface > Groundwater | place... | reverse complement strand
GGCGACCGGCCAAGCCGGGGAAGCGCTGAAAACTCTCCAGACCGCCATGCAGCGCGGACTCAAAACCCCGGCGGTCGATGCGCTGCTGCAAAAAACCGAAGCTGCCCTAGCCAACATTGCCACAAAGGGCGCAGCGCCGACACCCGCCGAAATCAATCAGCTTGCCGCCCTGTTCAATGCCGAGCGCTATGCGGAACTGGAAAACCGGGGGCGCATACTGGTCGAACAGTATCCGGACAACGGGGTTGCGTGGAAAGCGTTAGGGCTTTCTCTTCAGGTGCAAGGTAAGGATGCTCTGTCTGCTTTGCAGAAGGCTGCGGAACTGTTACCCGGTGATGCCGAGGCGCACTATAATTTTGGCAATGCCCTGCATAACCTGGGGAGACTCGATGATGCGGTGGCGAGCTACCGCCGGGCCCTGGCGATAAAGCCCGGTTTGGCCGAGGCGCACTATAATTTTGGCATTACCCTGCGAGACCTCGGGCAACTCGATGCCGCGGTGGCAAGCTATCGCCGCGCGCTGGCGATCAAACCCGATTTTGCCGACGCTCACAATAATCTAGGCATTACCCTGCAAGCTCTCGGGCAGCTTGATGACGCAGTGGCAAGTTACCGCCGGGTGTTGGAGATCAAACCCGACTTTGCCGAGGCGTACAGTAACCTGGGCAATGCCCTGCGCGACCTCGGCCAATTCGATGATGCGCTGGCGAGTTACCGCCGGGCGCTGGCTATCAAACCAGATTATGCTGATGCGCATAACAACATTGGTGTCGCCCTGAAAAGCCTCGGGCGATTCGCTGATGCAGAGGATAGCTTTCGCCAAGCGTTGACGATTAAGCCGGATTACGCCGAGGCGCACAACAACTGGGGTATTTTGTTGCGAGACCTCGGGCGATTCGATGACGCGGTGGCAAGTTACCGCCGGGCGCTGGCGATCAAGCCCGATTATGCCGAGGCACATAGTAACCTGGGCAATGCCCTGCGCGACCTCGGCCAATTCGATGATGCGGTGACAAGTTACCGCCAAGCATTGAAAATCAAACCAGACTTTGTTGAGGCATACAGCAATCTGGGTAATGCCCTGCGCGACCTCGGCCAATTCGATGATGCGGTGGCCAGTTACCGCCGGGCGCTGGCGATCAAGCCCGATTATGCCGAGGCATACAGCAACCTGCTGTTTCTCTACGGCTACCATGCCTTGATCGATTCCGGCGAGTATCTTGCCCATGCACGCGACTGGGAGCAATCCTGCGTGCCCGCACCGGATCGGCAGGCGGCTCGCCGCAGAGTTTTTCGGCACCCGCCGCTTACTGGCAGGCGGTTGAAAGTGGGCTATGTATCGGGAGATTATCGCCAGCACGCGGTGAGCTATTTTGTAGAGCAACTGTTCGCCCATCACGACCAGACAAGGATAGAGTTATTCGCCTATTCGACACAAGGCAAGCGGGATGCAGTCACGGAGCGTTTGCAGGCATTGGCGGAGCACTGGATCCCGCTTGCGGGAGTGACCGATGCCGCCATCTGCAAGCGGATAGAGGCGGATGGCATTGATGTGTTAATCGACCTCTCCGGCCATACCGCGCACAACCGCCTGGGGGTTTTTGCGCGCCGTGCAGCGCCGGTACAGGCACATTACCTGGGCTTTATGAACAGCACGGGCCTGACCGAAATGGACTGCTGGATTGGCGACGAAATCCTGACCCCCGTTGAAACGGATAGCCACTTCAGCGAACGGGTGTGGCGCTTGCCGCGTGTGTGGGTGAGCTATGACGGCAAAACTGCCCCTCTGCCAAATTGGCATCCAAGCCAGGATGGCGCCATGTGGCTGGGAAGTTTTAATAATCTGGGCAAGCTTACTCCTGCGACCCTGGCGCTTTGGGCGAAGGTGCTCCATGCTCTGCCGGAGGGCAAGCTGTTGCTGAAAAACAAGGAACTAGCCAGTGCCGGTAATCGCCAGCGTATCCTGGATGCCATGGCTGGCCATGGCATAGCACCTGATCGCATCGAACTTCAGGACAGCAGCGCCACATCGGATTGGTCTGCGCATATGGCCTATTACGACCGGCTGGATATCGCACTCGACCCGGTAGGCGGCATGGGCGGCGGCACAACCACCTGCGATGCGCTGTGGATGGGGGTGCCGGTCATCGCTCTTGAAGGTGACCGCATGGCGTCGCGCATGACGGCTTCCATGCTGGATGCCATCGGGCAGCCGGACTGGATTGCCCGCTCGGAAGCAGAATATATCGGCAAGGTTGTCGCCCTTGCCAGGGACGTTGAACAGCGCAAGTCACTTCGACACGGCCAGCGCAACAGGATGGGCTCCAGCAAGTTGTGCGATGCAACAGACTTGGTCAAGTCTCTGGAGAGCGCCTATTCTGAAATGTTCGAACAGTGGTTTAGCAAGAAAAATTAACAGCATTTGCACAACTACGTAAAATTGCGCGCTTGAAAGAACATGCACCTGATGTGGTGTTGCGCTCTTGGCGATACTTATGGACAACCCCTTGTAGGTCGGGCGGAGCCCGACCACAATGCAACTCTTGCGGTTGACATAAGTTCCAAATAGCGTGCAACGCTACACTAGCAGCCTGTCGGACTAGCGTCGCCAAACTGGCGCACTCCCCCGGAAGCACGGCCTGCCATCGGCTTTGTTGATGAGGTTCAAAAGATAAGGAAAACAGATGAACAAGATAGACCGTATTCGAGATGCCAGCCAGCCCCAAACCTTTCCGGAGCCGCAGCAAGTCATATCCCGCGAGGCTGCGGGCGATATCGTCGCCCATGCGCTCGCTCAATGGGAGGCGGCAACACAGGAAGAAGCGCGCAGAATCTCATCTATCCTGGAAAATGAATTTCCTGACCAGGCCAAGCCGGACGACTTCTGGCATTCGCAATCATCCGTAGCTTTCCGTGATTTTTTCGTATGGGGGCACAACCACAACTTTGGGTGCGGTGTCAGCCGGGCTGGAGCGATGGGCCCCAGGCACGTCGAAATTACCACAGAAGCAATGCGCCTGGGAATGTTGCCCGCCAGCTTGCAAGGCAAGGAGGTTCTGGATGTGGGATGCTGGTCTGGCGGCGACCTGCTGGTGCTGGCTGGGTTGGGCGGCCAAGTCACCGCCATGGAAGAGCATCCGATTGCGGCCAGGGCTGCCAGGCGGTTGATTGATTTGCTGGGAGTGAAGGCACCAGTGATCGAGGCGAGTTTGTTTGCCGAAAAGCAGGAATGGGCCGGGAAGTTTGATTATGTTTATTGCTCCGGGGTAATCTATCACGTCACGGATCCGATGCTGTTGCTGCGCATCCTCTTTGCCTATCTCAAACCCGGTGGCGACGTATTCATAGAGACAAAGGGCACGGCGGGCGAAGGTAGTCTATGCGGCTATTCGGGAACTCTCGAAAAAGGCTGGAACTGGTATGCCCCCAATGAAACGGCCTTGGGCCGCTGGCTGGTGGATGCCGGATTTGATGCCAAGTCAGTGCGGGTTCATCGCCGCGACAATGGCCGATTGCTGGCATGCGCCCGCAAAACAGAAACACGGGCGCTTCGCGAAACGGCGGGATTTTCCCGGCCAGGTAGCTGGCTGGAAGGGATGATCTGAAATTATGAAGCTCCATCTGGGCTGCGGCCCTCGCCACATACCGGGGTTCGTGCATGTCGATGCGCAGCCAGCGCCCCATGTAGATATCGTCGGGCCGGTCGAGCAGTTGCCGATGGACGATAACAGCGTTTCCCTGATCTATGCCAGCCATGTGCTGGAGCATTTTGGACGATGTGACTACAAGGCGGTGCTGCGAGAGTGGTATCGGGTGCTGCAACCCGGCGGCATACTGCGCCTGTCGGTGCCTGATTTTGCCGCCTGTGCGGCGATTTATTACGAGAGCGGGCTGGCGGATGGGCTTAGCGGGCTGGTCGGCCTGATTGTCGGCGGGCAGCGCAACGAGCACGATTTCCATAAAATGATTTTTGACGAGGATTTTTTGCGCCGCGAGCTTCTTGAAACAGGCTTTCGCGAGGTGCGGCGCTGGGATTGGCGTGCCACCGAACATGCAGGCATCGACGATTTTTCCCAAGCTTACATACCGCATCTGAACAAGGAGAGCGGCAAGCTGATGAGCCTCAATATTGAGGCCGTCAAGTAGTAAGTGCGCGGCATGTATAATGCGTTTTTTTAATATGTTTTAAGTCCGTGACCGAGCCCCTTTTCTTCACTGGCGAACGCTTCATGCCCGAGTGTGAAGGTGAAATCTGGTATGAACACTGGCACCGCTATGCGCTGGTGCGCCAGTTATGCCAGCATCGCACCGTGCTCGATGTGGCTTGCGGCGAGGGCTATGGCGCAGCCATGATGGCCGAAAATGCGCTTCGGGTGACTGGTGTCGATATTTCGACAGATGCTATCCGTCATGCCCGGAGCAGTTATGGACATCGGGCCAACCTGGAGTTTATTGCCGCTTCGTGCGACAGCCTGCCGTTTCCGGACGCGAGCTTCGATCTTGCCGTCTCCTTTGAGACCATAGAACATATAGAGACGCAGCAGGCGTTCATTGCCGAGCTTGCTCGCGTATTGCGCCCCGACGGTGTGCTGCTTCTGTCCTCTCCGAACAAGCGCCTGTATTCAGACGCGCATGACTATCGCAATGAATTTCATGTGCGCGAACTGTATCGCAGCGAGCTCGAAGAGTTGCTGAGCGCGGCATTTCCTCACCGCTCCTGGCTGGGCCAGAAATTATTGTTCCATTCCGCTATCTGGCCGGAAAACCGGGATGTTGCGGCAACGGAGTATCTGGTCGAAGACGGCGGGCAGGTTGTTGCGGGCCGCAGCCCTTCCGTTGAACCCATGTATTACATCGTGGCATGCAGCCGCAATCCATCCGCGCTGCCCGGCGCATTGAACAAACTTTCCCTGTTTAGCGACGCTGCCGAAACGGTTTATCGGGATTATGCCCGGCAAACCCGGCGCGTGATCGAGCTGGATCGCCTGCTGATCGACCGGGAACGGCTGGTTGCTGAGCGCGACGATTTGCTGGCGCTGCGCACCGGGCAGATGGAAGAACGCGATGCTCTCCTGATGGCGCGCACCGGGCAAATTGCCGAGCGCGACGATTTGCTGGCGCTGCGCACCGTCCAGATGGAAGAGCGCGACCGGATCATCGCCGAGCGCGATACACTCCTGGCGTTGCGCACCGGGCAGATGGAAGAACGCGACCGGATCATCGCCGAGCGCGATGCGTTTCTCGCGCGATGTGCGGGGCAGATAGAAGAGCGCGAGCGGATCATCGCCGAGCGCGACGCGCTGCTGGCGCTGCGCACCGGGCAGATGGAAGAACGCGAACGGATGATCGCCGAACGCGATGCGCTCCTGGCGTTGCGCGGCGGCCAGATAGAAGAACGCGAACAGATCATCGCCGAGCGCGATACGCTGCTGGGGTTGCGCACCGGGCAGATGGAAGAGCGCGACCGGATGATCGCCGAGCGCGACCGGATCATCGTCGAGCGCGACGCGCTGCTGGCGCTACGCACCGGGCAGATGGAAGAACGCGACCGGATGATCGCCGAACGCGATGCGCTCTTGGCACAGCGCGCCGAACAAATTGCCGAACGCGATGCATTCCTGGCGCAACGCGCCGAGCGGATCGCCGCACTCAATATGGAACTCGATTACCGCGCCGGCTTGGGCTGGTGGGTCAAATCACCCTGGCGCCTCGTCAAGCAAATTTTCAAAGGGAATGCCTGAAACGCCATGCCGCAATCCGTCATCGATATTATCATTCCGGTGTACAACGCCTACGACGACCTGCAACGCTGCCTCGATAGCGTGTTGCGCACCGTCAACAAATTGCCGTGCCGCCTGATCCTGATCGACGATTGCTCGCCGGACAGCCGTATCGCCGGTTATTTTGAAACCCTGCGCAGCAAGGGCGAACCGCGCCTGATGCTGCTCCGCAACGATGTCAACCTCGGTTTTGTCGGCACGGTGAACCGTGCCATGGCGCTCGGCAACAACGATGTGATATTGCTGAATTCCGATACGATCGCCACTTCGGGTTGGCTGGAAAAAGTCCGCCGCTGCGCCGCTTCGGACATGAGTATCGGCACGATCACGCCATTTTCCAATAATGCGGAAATTTGTTCCTTCCCCAACTTTTGCGAGGACAACCCTCTGCCGCCAAGCCTGAGCGCAGAGGATGTCAACCGCGCCATGGAACGGTCGGCCGTGCCGCTCTACCCGGATTTACCCACCGGGGTGGGTTTCTGCATGTTCATCCGGCGCGCATTGCTGGATAAGATCGGCCTGTTCGATGCGGAAACCTTCGGCCTGGGCTATGGCGAAGAAAACGATTTTTGCATGCGCGCCGTACAGGCGGGGTATCGCAATGTGCTGTGCGACGACACGTTCATCCTGCATGTGGGCAGCAGTTCCTTCGACAGCAAAAAGGGCGCGCTGGCGCAGCAAAACATGCAGCGCCTGGTCGCCAAGCATCCAAGCTATCTGCAACAAGTCACCTCGTTCATCGCCGCAGACCCGCTCAAGCCGATACGCGACATGGCATATTCGTCCCTGAATCTGCAGGGCGCGGCGGGGCAGCAGCTTGGCGTGCTGCATGTCGTGCATGGGCGCAAAGGGGGCACGGAAAATCATATCCGTCATTTGATGGCGGCGGGCCGGGGGCGGCTGCGCCAATATATGCTCACCACTTTCGAGGAAACCTGGATCCTGGAAGACGCGAATGGCGGGCGGCCGGTGACCTATCATCTCAAGCATGAACAGGATGAATTGTGGGGGGCGCTGCTGGAGAGCCTGTGTGCGGCATTCAATATCCAGGTTTGCCATGTACATCATCTGGTGGGTTGCAGGCTGGGGCTGCTGGAGGCTTTTAACGCCTTGTCCATCCCCTACGGTTTTACGGTGCACGATCTTTACATGGCCTGCCCGACCGTTAATTTGCTGGGGCCGGACGGCGATTATTGCGGGGCGCAGACCGACCTGGAGCATTGCAGCCGGTGTCTGGCCGCCCAGCCGGATTTTGCCGGGATCGATATTGCCGCATGGCGCGAAGCGCACCGGAAATTCCTCGAGCGCGCCGCCTTTGTGATCGCGCCGTCGGAATGGGCGGGTTCTGCCTTGCAGCGTTATTTCCCGCACACCGAAGTCGCCGTGATCCCGCATGGTTCTGGCCATGAGGGAGAGGATCACGCGGATACGCCCTGTTCGGTGTTGCTGATGCCTGACGACGGGAAGGAAAACATCGGCGTGCTCGGGGCGATCGGGCCGGTCAAGGGCGCGCGGCGGCTGGAAAAGCTGGTGCAGCGCACGCGCGAGCGCAACCTGCCGTTGCGCTGGGTGGTGGTGGGTTATCTCGACCGCCAGTTCCAGGCGTATCAGGATAAGGACAAGGTGTTGACGGTGCACGGTCAATACGACTCGCGGGATGTGGGAGCGTTGCTGGATCATTACAGGATCCGCATGACGGTGTTCCCTTCCGCCGGGCCGGAGACCTATTGCTATACCCTGACCGAGGCATGGCAGGCCGGCCGGCCGGCACTGGTGCCGCCGATCGGCGCTTTGGGCGAGCGCGTAACTGCGACGGGCGCGGGATGGTTGATGGAAGACTGGCAGGACGAGGACAGGATACTCGAGCAGATACTTTCCATCCTGCAATCCGGGCAAGGGGCAGACTTGGCACGGGCAACGCAGGCAGCGCAGGCGGTTCCGCTGTTCCCGCTGGCGCGGATGGCCGAGGAAACCGAACGGATGTATGGGGGCTTGGCGCAGCCCGGTGCGCGGCATGCGCCCATGTCGAACATGCGCCTGCATCAGGCAGTGAAAGTTGCTTCAGGCAGGGAGCAAGAGGCGGCCAAACAGGCACACCGCACTACTTGGTGGGACAGGTTGTTCCTGGCGCTGGCGCATGTCGCGCTGCGCCTGCGCTACACCTTGCCGGGACGATGGCTGTACCGGATGGTGCCGGTGCGCTGGCAGCAGGAATTGAAGCAGCGTCTTCTGGGGTAGGCGTGTCCGGTGTTTGCGCCCTCGGTTCTTGACCTTTTGTAATCGTTCGACTACAATTTTTCATGTTCTCGATCAAACGCACCGACGAATTTAATGACTGGCTCAACGGTATTCGTGATGGCCTGACACAACGCCGTTTAGTGAAGCGTTTGCGTAAGGCCGCGCTGGGCAATCTGGGTGATGTCACACCTGTTGGCGATGGGGTGTTCGAGATGCGCGAACATTTCGGGCCGGGCTGGCGCATGTACTATATCCAGCGTGGGCACATGTTGATTGTGATGATGGGCGGCGGTGATAAATCTACACAGGCTGCCGATATTGCCAAGGCCGTGAAACTCGCGGCGATGATTGAGGAGTAAACCATGACCAAAAGAATCCGCATTGCCGACCTGCCTGATTTTGATGCTGCCGAGTATCTCGATAGCGAACAGGCGATTGCCGAGTATCTGACTGTTGTTTTGGAAGATAACGACGCGTCCTTGCTGGCAGCCGCCCTGGGCGACATCGCCCGTGCGCGGGGTATGAGCGAGATCGCCAAACAATCCGGTCTGACCCGCGAGGCTCTGTATAAGGCGCTCAGGCCGAATGCTCACCCGCGCTTTGACACGATCAGCCGTGTTTGTGCGGCGCTGGGCGTGCGGCTGGTGGCGCAAGCGGTTCATGTGTGAATTTTCGTAGTAATAAGCCTGACTCGGACATTGCAGCGTCAGGCGCCGGCATAAGTTCAAGGCAGCGTGCCACACTATACTAATTCCCATGCGTCGCGTGGGAACGAGACTAGTGTCGCAAACCAGGAATAACGAAACATGCTTAAAATCTGTAGGGCGGTAATGGGGTAAGCAGGCAGGCCGCAAAGCGGACGCTCGCAAAAGCGTAGCGCCTTCCGCCTTATGATCCCCCTTCGGCTCATCCGCCCTTGTATGAGGATGCCGGTAGGTTCCAGACAATGTTTCACAATTTATGATTTGTAATACTAGGATACAAAAATCCCCCTCAATCCCCCTTTTTCAAAGGGGGAGGCTGGTTGATTTTTCAATGCATTATTTGGGTTAAAAATAAGGTTTATTTCATGAATGCAGCAACTGAATGGTTCCAGCGCGGCGTTGAGCGGCAGAATGCGGGAGACTCTTTCGAGGCGATCAATTGCTATAGCCGCGCGATTGCCGCAGGAGGGAAAGATTTCGGGGTGCATCACAATCTGGCGTATGCCTTGCAGGCAATCGGAAAAGAGGATGAGGCGCTGGCAAATTATGCCGAGGCCGCCCGCCTGAACCCGGGTTTTGCAGAAGCGCATAACAATATGGGCAATATTTTCTTGAAGCGCGAGCGGCTGGAAGAGGCGCAAAATTGCTACGAGCGCGCCTTGTCAATTAATCCGAACCTGGAAGATGCGCATTTTAATCTGGGGCTTGTGTTGCAAAAGCGCGGCGAGCTGGCGCAGGCGGTCGAGCGTTTTCGCGCCGTTTGCCAATTAAAGCCGGATCGGGCGGATGCCTGGATCAATCAGTGCATCTTGCTCCTGATTCTAAATCGCACGGAAGATTGGCTGGAGACATTTCGCGCTTTCGAAAAAACGGCGCAACCTTCTTCATTTCTGCTGCTGACAGGGCTGGCGAGTTGTCGGTATCTGGGAGATTCCGAACGCGAACAACGGTATCTGGCGCAGGCGCTCGACTGGCAATTCGGCGCGGGGGATGGGGAAACGGTATCCCGCCTGCTGGGGATGATCCAGTATTTCGATGTCGGGCAGGCACAGTTGCTCGGACTGTATCAGTGTTACAACAGGCTTGCGGCGCGGAGTCATGTATCCGATGCGCCGCTCCTGCCGCCGCGCCGCACGCGCGGCGAAAAGTTGCGGGTGGGCTATCTTTCCCCGGATTTTCGCACGCATGTGATGGGCAGGCTCATGATCGAGGTGTTCAGGCGCCATGACGGCAGCCGGTTTGAAATTTACGCATACTCTCTGACCAAGCCGGCATTTGACGATGCGATAACGGGAAGTTTCAGGGCATTAAGCCACAAGTTTGTTACTGTCGCCAATCTCAGCGAACAGCAGGCCGCACGGTTGATCGCCCAGGACGACCTGGATATTCTGGTGGATCTGGGGGGGCATGCGGCTTATGCCAAACCCGCCATCATGGCGTATAAACCGGCGCGCATCCAGATTGCACATCTCGGCTATCGCGGCGCGCTCGGACTCGATGCGGTCGATTACAAGCTGACGGATGCCTGTGCCGATCTGCCGGAAAACGCCAATTTCATGGTCGAAAAACTGCTGACCATGGAGGGCTGTATTTTCCTCCTTCGCCATGTCGAAGCGGCGCGGGATCACGGCTATTCGCGGGCGGCGCTGGGTCTGGATGGCAAGGTCGTATTCGGCGTGTTCGCGAATATCATGAAGCTAAGCCCGCGCTGCCTGTCGGTCTGGCGCGCGGTGCTGGACAAGGTCGAAAACGGCGTGCTGGCATTTTCCCCGCGCAGCACCGGCGATTATCCGAGCTTCGTGCGGCAGGTGCAGGCCGCCGGCATTCCCGAGGAAAAAATTGTCTTCATACCGTTCGCCGAAGAGGAAAGCATGGCGCGGGCACGGTACCACCTGATAGACATTGCGCTGGACACCTTCCCCTATAGCGGCGGAGATACCACCCTCGCCGCCCTTGATATGGGAGTGCCTGTCGTTACTTTGGTGGGAGAACGCCATAGCGAAAGAACCTCTTACAGCATTCTGAAAAACCTGGGAGCCGAGTCCACCATCGCTGCCAGCGAACAGGATTTTGTTTCCATTGCTCATCGCCTGGCGACTGACACGGCCTTCCGCGATAACGTGAAAGACGAGATCAGGAAGGGGTTGAAGAGCTCTCCGCTGGTGGACATGGATGCTTACGTGCGCCATCTTGAAGACGCATATTTGCGCGCCGCAGAAGAAAATGCGCTCTTTTCCAATCCTGCCGGAAAGTTGTCGGTAACAGAGGTGAACTCCTTGTTTCAGGAGGCGTTGCGGCTGCATCAGGCCAACGAATTGCCTGGAGCCGGGAAACTTTATCGCCAGGTGCTGGAGGATCAGCCGGAATATGCGCCGGCTTCCTACATGCTGGGTATGTTGCTCAAGGCGCAGGGAGAAACAGAAATGGCGCGTTCCTGTTTCGATCAGGCTGTCAGTCATGCGCCGCGTTACGCCGATGCATGGGCAGCGCTGGGGCGGCTCGACTACGCAGGAGGCCGGTATGCGGAAGCTGTCGAGGCTTTTCGCCATGTGCTCGACATCAGGCCAACCGCGGTAGAAATACTGAATGACCTGGGTTTGGCGCAGGGTTATCTGGGGCTGGCGGAACAAGCCATCGATACCTTGCGTCAGGCTGTCATCGCCAGGCCAAACGACGCGGACAGCCACTTTAACCTGGGAGTGGCTTTCCAGAAGCTGGGCCGGGTGAATGAAGCGGCCGCAGAGTATGGCCGGGCAATCATGTTGCAGCCCGACAACGCCGATGCCTGTTTTAACTTGGGTGTGGCGTTACAGGAATTTGGGCATGGGCAGGCGGCGGCAGGATATTATCGCCGGGTGCTGGAGTTGCAGCCAAAGAACGCAACGGCATACCAAGCCTTGGGCGAAGTCTTGCTGGCAGGCGGCAAAATCGGCCTGTGGCTGGAAAATTTCCGGCAGTTTGAGCGGCAATGCGAGCCGGGCTTGCGATTAGCCCTGTATGCGCTTGAGGCGTGCCAGTATCTTGGCGAGACGAAGCAAGGCGAACGCTGGCTTAACGGTTTGCTGAAAGAGGAATATCCCCCCAGGGATTTGAAAGATTTGCTGGATGGCTATTCGCAGTTGGTGTATCTGCTGCTGTTTTTCGATGTGGATGGGCGGCAGATGTTTCACCTCTATCAGAGATACAATCTGGCGCTGCAACAGGCTTTTCCGCAGCGCGTGGTTTTGCCTGAAATGCGCAGCCCCGGAAAAATCCGCTTGGGTTACCTTTCGGCCGATATGCGCAATCATGTTATGGGCAAAATGATATATCAGGCAATCAGCCGCCACGACACTTCACGCTTCGAGGTTTACTGTTATTCCCTTTCGCATGTGCAGGACGAATGGACCGATAAATTTGTTGCGGCAAGCCATAAGTTCGTCAGACTTAAAACCTTGGACGATGTTGCGGCGGCAGAACTGATCGCGCAGGACGAGCTGGACATTCTGGTGGATCTGTCCACTCATACCCAGGGCGCTGCCCCCGGCATTCTGGCGCTGAAACCGGCGCGGGTGCAGATCACGCACATCGCCAGCGCCGGCGCGGTGGGATGCGAGGCGATCGATTACAAACTGACCGATCATTTCGCCGATGTGCCGGATAGCCAGAATTTTCAGATAGAAACGTTGCTGCCGATGCAGGGTTGCGTTTATCCGTATCGGCATATTCCTCCGGCACAGAGCCACGGTTACGAGCGGAGCAAGCTCGGCTTGCCGGAAAATGCGCTGATCCTGGCGGCGTTCGTGACCTTGATGAAGTTGAGCCCGCGCTGCCTCGCGGTCTGGCGCGCGGTGCTGGAACGTTTGCCCGCAGCGTATCTGGCGTTTTCACCCTTGAGCGCAGAGGCGCAGCCTTGCTACCTGAAGCGGGTCGCGGAGGCGGGGATCGACGCCGCGCGCGTCGTGTTCATCCCCGCAGCAACCGACGAGTCAACCAATCAGGCGCGGTACAGCGTGGTGGATATTGTCCTTGACACTTTTCCCTACGGTGGCGCGAACGGCACGCTCGAAGCGCTGGATATGGGCGTGCCCGTGGTGACCTTGTGCGGCAAGCGGCATGGGGAGCGGTCGTCATTCAGCATTCTGAAAAATCTCGGGGTGACAGAAACGATTGCGCAAAGCGGGCAGGAATATGTCGAGATCGTGTCGCGCCTGGCAGCGGACGGTTTGTTTTGCGCGGCCGTGAAGGAAAAAATCCAGGCAGGGTTAGCGCAGTCGCCGCTGGTGGATATGGACAGCCATGCTCGCAACCTCGAAGCGGCTTACATTCAGGCGCTCAGCGTAAAGGCGGTGGAAGCGCCCAACGATTAAATATCCCGGCCTGACTATGCCGATGCCGACAAAGAGCGGTGTGCCGCCGGCCAGGCGAACAATCCGAGAATTACGGCAAACCACAGGGTGGTCAACCGGCAGACGATGGTGGCGGCTCCGGCATCGGCGGGCGCGCATCCCAGGGCTACCAGCAAAAGAATCATGACGGCCTCGGTGCCGCCCAGCCCGCCGGGCAGGAATGTCAATGCCCCGGCCAGCACGGCGATGCTGTAAACCGCTATTCCGGCAATCACCGATCCGGGCAGCTCCATAAAATGCAGGATCAGGTAAAAGGCTACGCCCTCGGCACCCCATGCGACAAGACTTAACAACAATCCTCCGAACAATATTCTGCCCTTTAGCAACATGCCGGCAGCGGACAGCAAGTGCGGGATTTTCTCCAGCACCCCGGCCAATCGCGCCGGCAAGCGGTGGAGATAAGGGGTCGCGACGTTAAGCCAGGCTGGACGTTGCACCAGCAGCAAAACCGCTCCCAGCAGCAGCGCCACGCCGATCAGCAAGCCCTGATAACGGTTCATGGCGACGACCACCAATGCGGACAGCAGCAATACTGCCAGCAAATCGACAAACCGCTCGGTAAAAAATGCGGCAAGGCTGTGCGACAATGGCACCTTGAAGCCTTTCTGCAAATATAGGGAACGAACGGCCTCACCGGCCTTGCCGGGTGTGGTGGTCAGCGCAAACCCGGCGAAGTAAATGAGCGCGCTCTGCGGCGCGGGAATTGCGTGCCCCAGCAGGCTCAGATACCATTGCCAGCGCACAAAACGCAGGACGTAGTTGAGCAGGGACAACCCCAAAATGGCGGCACCTTCCGCCCAGCCTATTTTGCTTAGGGCGTGGATAAAACCGTTAAAATCGCTCCAGACTGCAAACAGGATATAGCCGATGACCGCCGCGACCGCCGAGAACAGGACATACCTTATTTTGTTTCCAATCACTTGCCGTATCTCACCTTGAATAGATCCGCACCTTCCACCGCTTTTCCGCTGTGCGTCGATCTGGACGGCACGCTGCTGAAAACGGACATGCTGCACGAAACATTGATCCTGCTCGTCAAGCGCAATCCATTATACGTGTTCATGTTGCCGCTTTGGTTGTTGCGTGGCAAAGCTTACCTGAAGAAACAAATTGCCAGCCGCGTGGAGTTCGACCCTTCCTGTCTGCCCTATCGCACCGACCTGATCGCCCATTTGCGCGAGGAGCGCGCGGCGGGACGGCGCGTGGTTCTGACCACGGCATCGGACGAACAAATCGCCCGTCGCATTGCCGGCTATCTGCAATTGTTCGATGAGGTGCAAGCCAGCGATGGCGCGCGCAACCTGTCGGGCAGGCAAAAGCTGGCTTTGCTCACCGAACGTTACGGCGAACGGTGTTTTGCTTATGCCGGAAATGCTCCGATCGATCTGCATATCTGGCGCCATGCCGCAACGGCAATTGTTGTCGGCGATGCCGATTTGGTGCGTCGCGCCGGAGAATTGACCAGTGTGCAGCGGGTTTTCCCCCCCGAGCCGCGTTCCTGGAAAACCTTCCTGAAGGCCATGCGCCTGCACCAATGGCTGAAGAACCTGCTGATCTTCGTGCCGCTGCTGACGGCACACAGACTTGCCGATGGCGGCTTGCTGGCGCAGGCGGTGCTGGCGTTTTTCTCTTTTGGTCTGTGCGCCTCCAGCGTCTATCTGCTCAACGACTTGCTCGACCTGGAAGCGGACCGGCACCACCCCACCAAATTCCGGCGGCCCTTTGCCGGCGGCGCTTTACCGGTCTGGTTTGGCGCGGTGTTGATCCCTGCTTTCCTGCTCGCCGGTGCCGCAATTGCCTGGATGCTACCCGGCGACTTCAGGCTGGCCTTGCTGGTTTATCTGCTCGTCACCGCGGCATATTCTTTTTTCCTCAAGCGCTTCGCGTTAATTGACGTGCTGGCTCTGGCGGGGCTTTATACGCTGCGGATTATTGCCGGCGGCGCAGCGGTCGGCATTGCTCCAACGCAATGGCTGCTGGCGTTTTCCATGTTCCTGTTTCTGAGCCTTGCCCTGGTCAAGCGTTTTTCGGAATTGTACGATGCGCGCGAATCCAACCGTGAAACCGCCCATGAATCAATCAGGGGGCGAGGCTATTACGCCAGCGACCTGGAACAGATTGCCAGCCTGGGCGGCGCCAGCGGATACATGTCGGTATTGGTGCTGGCGCTGTACATCAACAGCCATGACGTTACCGCCTTGTACAGCCAGCCCAATTTGTTATGGCTGGTGTGCGCGGTGCTGCTCTATTGGATCAGCCGGGTATGGCTGCTCGCGCATCGCGGCGAGATGCACGAAGATCCCATCGTGTTCGCCATCAAGGATCGCGTCAGCTACATCGCGCTGGCTCTGGCGGCAGCGATATTGATTCTGGCCGCATAGCGATGCAGACATTTCAATCGTGGGGGCGTTACCCTCCGGCCCGCCAAAACACGCTGCGGCTGCGTTGGGCAGGGGATGCCCTGCCGCCGCCAGCCGCCGGCGGCGAAAAGCTGCTGCCCTATGGGCAGGGACGCAGCTACGGAGACAGCTGCCTTAACGACGGAGGCACCTTGCTGCTTACCGGGGGGCTTGACCGCTTTATCCGTTTCGACCGTGACAGCGGGCTGCTGCGCTGCGAAGCGGGCGTTACCCTGGCCGAAATATTGCGCCTGATTGTCCCGCAAGGCTGGTTTCTGCCGGTCACCCCCGGCACCAAATTCGTGTCGGTAGGGGGCGCAATCGCAAATGACGTACATGGCAAGAACCATCACCGCACCGGTACTTTCGGTTGCCATGTCACCCGCTTCGAACTGTTGCGTTCGGACGGCAGCCGCCTGATTTGTTCGCCGCAGGAAAACGCCGCATGGTTTGCCGCGACAGTAGGCGGTCTGGGCTTGACCGGGCTTGTCACCTGGGCGGAAATTCGCCTCAGGCCGATTACCAACCCTTTTGTCGCAGTCGAAACCACCCGCTTTGCCAATCTGGACGAATTCTTTGAGTTGTCTGCCGCCGCCGAAGCAGACTACGAATACACCGTGGCCTGGCTCGACTGCTTGGCCGGGGGCAGCCGTTTCGGGCGCGGCCTGTTCGTGCGGGGCAATCACGCCGCGCCGCAATTGTCCGGACTGCCGCCCATGGCCGAACCGCAAGGCCGTTCTTTCCCGTTCGATGCGCCGGGCTGGATGCTCAACAATTTAAGCATCCGCGCCTTCAATTTCGCCTATTACCATCGCCAGCGCGGCAAGACGGCAAGCGGTATCCGTCATTTCGACCCTTTTTTCTATCCGCTCGATGCCGTCCTCGCCTGGAACCGTATCTATGGCAGACGGGGCTTCCTGCAATATCAATGCGCGGTGCCGGACGATGACGGGCACAAAGCAATCCGTTCCATCCTCGAAAAAATTGTCGCATCCGGGCTGGGTTCGTTTCTGTCGGTGCTGAAAACCTTCGGCGGAATAACCTCTCCCGGTATGCTGTCGTTCCCGCGCAAGGGCGTAACGCTGGCGCTGGACTTCCCCATGCGCGGCGCAGGCACGCTGGCATTGCTCGATGAGCTGGACGCAATCGTCCGGCAGGCGGGTGGAGCAGTGTATCCGGCCAAAGATGCGCGCATGTCGCCGGAATCCTTTCGCACCTATTTCCCGCGATGGCATGAATTCAGCCAGTATATCGATCCGGGATTTTCCTCCGGTTTCTGGCGCAGGGTCACCGGGAGATAGAAAGAAATGCGTCCGTCGGAAAGACAAATCAAATGAGTATTACAGCCATGCCCGTATTCGATAGCCAAACCATGAGGGCGGGAAGCAATTTTTCCGCCCTCAATGTTGCCGCCAGTTTATTGCTGGCCGCGATCATCGCCAACCATCTCCTGTGGGTTTGGCACTATGCGGCGCTGGCACCGGTTAACGATGACTACGTTCTCATCCTCAACCGGCTCATCATGTTTCACAACCTGCCTCACGGCCTTGATCCCGGCTTTTTCTTCGAGTTCTCTGGGGGGCAGCAGCATCGGTTAGTGCTCCTGAGCATGGTCATAGTCGCGCTTTACGAAATTGTCGGGGATATCGATTTTCGCACCCTGATTCTTATCGGCAACTGCTCCCTGCTGGCGCTTCTTTGGGGGATATGGAAATTCGCCGGTTCGATTTTGCCGGTCACGGCTAACCGGGCCGTCTATTTCCTGCCGGTAGCGTTGTTGGTGCTCTCACCCAGCTATTTTGAAGCCTCGCTTTGGGCGACAGGTGTTCTGCAGAACCTGCCAGTCCTGGTGTTTGCTTTGTTTGCGGTTGCCTGCGCCGCACAGCGTTCGGCTTTTGCCTTCGCTGCCGCCCTGTTTGCCGGGCTGCTCGCGAGCGGAAGCTCGGCCAACGGCATGGCAGTCTTTCTGGCTTGCGCGGCGGTGCTCGCCGCGCAGCGGCGTTTTGCCTATGCCTCGCTCATGGCATTTTTATTTGTTGCAGTCGCATGGGCTTATACGCGGGGCTTCCCGAGCGACCCGTCGAATTTCGGAGACCCCGCAAAGGCATCGTTGGGCGGATTGATTCGCTTCTATCTGGCGCTGTGCGGCGCAATAGTCTGGGGGAAAAATGGGGCGATGCTTCTCGGGGCGCTATTTGTGGCCGGGTTCGGGGTGCTTACCTGGCGCGGCCTTCCCGGGCGCAATCCTGTCCTGTGGGGATTCGGCCTCTTCCTCATGCTTTCGATGGCAATGATGTCCATAGGGCGCTCCGGCCTGGGTCTGGATGCAGCGCTATTGAGCCGCTACAAACCTTATTCCGGCCTGATGTTGGCAGTCCTTTACCTGGGGTCGCTTATTCTCGCGCCAACACTTGCCCGGAAAAAGATCATCGGATTTTCAGGTCTTTTTATTGCGAGCGCCTCATTCGTTTCCTATATGCTCCACTACGAGGCGGCTGTCGCAGATTTTGGCAACCGCCCGAGGTTGGAGATGGCTTATCGTGGCGTCGAAGGCAGGGCGCAGGTGTTATCCGGGTTCCCCAAGCCGGATTTCGCAACCCGTGTAATCGATTCCGCCGAGCAATACGGGATATACCGCCCGTCGTCCTTTGCGGAGCTTGTGGTAAAGCCTGCCCCTGCCCCCGAGGGGGCGGCGCCCTCCGCCCAAAAGCAACAAGACCAAGCAGGGCGCGGCATCTCTGTTTCCGAGTTTGTTGACGGCAAAAAAGCAACGCTTGTTTATGGTGTTATCAAGGGGCAATGTGCTCCAGAGCAATTTCGCATCGCGCTGCGAAACGCTGCGGAAACCTTGTATTTCGAAACGCAACCCCTGAACCATGGCCGGTTAAATACTGACGCCAAACGACCCATGCAAGGTTTCTTTGGTGGCATAGTGGATAAACGGTCGCTTCCGGCAGGCTCGTATCGGCTGGGGTTCACCTGCGGCGATAAAGAGCCCGTGTTTGCCGGTGACAGTTATCGGGTGCTCAATAATCCATGACGTTCTGCGCGGGAAGCCTCGGTGAACACATTTATCTCAAATAATTTATTAGGCGTAATTCGAGTGAAAACGACACATTCCCTCCTTTGAAAAAGGGGGCGTGGGGGGATTTGAACGTTGCGCAGATAAAAAATCCCCCTCGGCCCCCTCGCAAGCTCTCCCCCTTTTGCAAATGGGGAGGCGGGGTGAATTTTCCAATGGATTATTTTGGTTTATCGTAACTGCCCGACCGGCTTGAAAACATGAAGGATTAAAAATATGCGAAAAATGCTAATCATCGGCGCTACCTCGGCCATTGCGCAGGAAACCGCAAAGCGTTTTGCCGAGGGTGGCGACCAAATTTTTCTGGCGGGCAGAAGCCCGGAGAAACTGGATGCGCTCGCGGCGGACTTGCGCGTCCGGGGCGCGGCCAAGGTCGCTTCCATGGCGCTGGACTTGAACGATTATGACCGGCACACAACCCTGGTTGATATGGCCTATGAGGCCTTAGGCGGTCTGGATACCGTGCTCATCGCGCATGGCACACTGTCCGACCAGAAGGCTTGCGAGCAGGACTTTCAAGTTGCGCTCAAGGAATATCACACCAATTTCCTCGGTGCGGTGTCGCTGTTGACCCTGCTGGCCAACCGTTTCGAGGCGCAAGGCCACGGTTGCCTGGCGGTGATTACTTCGGTAGCCGGAGATCGCGGACGGCAAAGCAATTATTACTATGGTTCCGCCAAGGGCGGTTTGAGCGTCTTTCTGCAAGGGCTGCGTAACCGTCTCGCGCCGCGCGGCGTACAGGTTCTCGACATAAAGCCGGGTTTTGTCGATACGCCGATGACAGCAGATTTCAGGAAAGGGGCGCTGTGGGTAGGGCCGGATACCATCGCTGCCGGCATCCACCGCGCTATCCGCCGCCGCTCTGACGAAGTGTATCTGCCGTGGTTCTGGTGGGGCGTCATGACCCTCATCAAGGCTATTCCGGAGCGCATTTTCAAGCGTCTCAAGTTATGACCCGATGCACCCGTTAAGAAATCGCCCGTCGCCGGTCAGGATGCTGTCCCGGTTTCGCTTCGATGCCGCGAAGGCCAAGGGCTGGTTTTGGTTTGCGGGCGGCATTCTCGCGCTATGGTTATTTTATTGGCGCGCCCTGCATGGATATTTTCTGAGTGACGATCTTGACTATCCGTACTATTTTTACGAATGGGAGCAGGCGGGAAATTTCTGGAGCCAGGTGTTTGCCCGCTTCAGTCAGGGCATGCTCTCGCAGGGGTATTTTTATCGCCCCATCGGGCTCTTAAGCTTCGCTATAGATTACAAACTTTTTGGCACAAACGCTTTTGCCTGGCACGCCACCAGTTTTTTTCTGCACTGCGCCAACGGTTTTCTGGTCTGGCGCTTCGCACGCCAACTTTCTGCGAGGGTAGCCGGTCGGGCCAGCGAAAGTTTTTCGCTGATGGCTGCCGGTTTGTTCTTGTTGCATAGCCCGGTTGGGGAAGTCACGGTCTGGATAGCCGGAAGACACGATGCGCTTGCCGTTTTTTTTGGCTTATTGTGTCTGATGCAGGCATGCCGTGGCGTGCGCGGTAATAACCTGCTGCCGGTCATGTTGTGGCTGGCGCTTGCCCTCGCCAGCAAAGAGAGCGCGGTCATGCTGGTGCCCGTGCTGTTGCTGTTATGGAAATGCGGCCTGGGGGCGGAAGCGCTGAGCTGGAGGCGCATGTTGTTGCCGGCGTCGGCCATCGTTGCGGTGTTTGTCGCATACCTCGTGTGGCGCTGGTGGCTGTTTGGCTCGATGCTCGTCACCTACCGCGACGCATCGCTGCAATGGGCCTTGAATCTTTTTGGGCCGAATTCCCCGCAGCTCGCGGGACACGATTTTACGGGATTGGGAATTCATGCCGCGCAGCTTGCCGCGCGCTTTTTCATCCGCCTCTCGACAGAGCTGAACGGCCTGAGGTTAATGCTTGTATCGCCCGAGTCGCCGCCCGGCCTGACTATCGCGGTTGTCTTGCTTGCGGCTATCCTGGCCATCTGGGGAGGATGGCGCAGCTTGCGCAAACCCGAATTGCGCCCCCTTTGGCTGTTTGCCGCCGGCTGGGTCATCATTCATGCCTTCGCGGTTCTGCTCCACGGATCGCTGATTTCCGAGCAGGGCGAAGGCGGCCGGTTTTTTTATATTTCCGCCATTCCTGTTGCGCTGGTTCTGGCTTATCCGATACTGTCGCCAGACTCCGACGGCAGGCGTCGGGATTACCCGGCATTCGCGCTGCTGGCATTGTTCCTCTCCGTATCTGCCATCATTTTGCGCCTCGACTTGAAGCCTTGGGAAAATGCGGGTTCTCAGATGTCCTCCCTGCGTGCGGAAATTGGGCAATTGGCGGCATCCTTGCCGACGGACCGGTTTGCGCTGCTCATGATCCCGGATCGTTTGGCCGCCGTTCCTTTTGGCCGCAACGCCCAGGGCGCATTGGTAAGCCCGCCGATACAGCCGCGCCCGCTTCACTCACGGGTCGTACCGCTGTTGCCGCAAGACGTGTCGCATTGGGCAGGCCTTGTGGAAAGGGGAGAAATCGCCGCGCTGCGCAAGAGCCCCTCCCTGGCGGAATTGTCGGCGGCAGATCGTGCGATAATGATACTTCCGGACGAATACTGGTGCTGGAGCGAAACCGAACGGCGGATTGTGCCGCTCCGGCTCGAATTGGAGAGTTTTGATGCAGCCCGCTGGAAGCTGGGTTGGGGCGAAGCACTTGGCATATCGCCTTGCTCCGGAATGGCGGAGGAGGTGGGTTAGTTATCCTGAAAGCCAGTTCGCTCATATTTAACCCAAATAATTTATTAGGCGTAATTCGAGTGAAAAAGGCACATGCCCACCTTTGAAAAAAGGGGGCGGGGGGATTTGAACGTTGCGCTGATAAAAAATCCCCCTCGGCCCCCTCGCAAGCTCTCCCCCTTTTGCAAAGGGGGATGTGGGATGGATTCCCCAATAATGGATTATTTGGGTTTAACCGAACGGGTTATCTCCCCCGGTTTCGGCATGGAACGGATGCGCGACTGCTTCGGCTGTTGGCCGGACAGACAAGGACTCGGCATCCTGGCTGCGTGCCGAAAAACTCCCGCTAGCCATTGCAAAATGGGCGGTTCCGCTAGTGTAGTGTTGCTCGCTATTTGGAACTTATGCCAACGGGAAAATCTGCATTGGTAGGGTGTGTTCCGCCCACCATGTCGGGCGGAGCCCGACCTACATGGGTTTGCACATAAGTATCGCCAAAAGTGCAACACTACACTAGAAGCATAAGGCGTCGCCAAAGCTTGGAAAATTATTTGCCCGGTTGGGCTTCACGATGGGCAAGGCGATATTGCCCATAAAACTGGAATCGCGCGAGACATGGTCACCTTGAATAAGAAGCGACGTTTTTTTGTCATCCTGCTGCTCGTTGCGGCAACCCTGATCGCCGGTGTCGGCAGCTACAAGTATATTAAAAAACATCGCCCGCAATGGCTTGCATTCATGCAAGCGGCACCCCAGCCGCCCGCCGCAATCGGGTTTATCGATGAGTTTTCGGAGAGTGCTGCCAATGGTACGCGGACCAGGGTGATAGGCTGGGCCCTGGCCAAAGCCGGAGTGGATCGCGTAGAGCTGATCTTGAATGGACAACACCGCATCCCTTTGCGGATTGCGGTTGCCAGATCGGATGTCGCCCAGGCTTATCCGGGTTACCCGGACTCGGCGCAGGCGGGTTTCGAAGGGATCATCGATACCTCTCAATGGGCCGCCAACTGGCACACCATGGAGGTGATCGTCACCGACAAGAAAGGCAGGTTTTCGGTCATCGGGCACCGCACGCAACCTGCCGTCAACGCGATGGATACCTGGAGCGATCTGCTTAAAACAAGGGGGGCCAAACGCGAAGATATTTTCTACTTCATCATGGCCACCAGCGGCATCGCACACGGGGGCGCGAAGGAGATTGATACCGTATTCCGCCCTTACGAAAGCGAGACGGTCAAAGTCGGTATGCGGATTCCCGTCCTGTATTTGCGAACGACCAAAGGCAAGGCCGAAGATTATGCGTTCGACCCGGATTTTCCGATGACGCGCAAATGCGGTGCGCGCACCATCGCCGATGACAATCTGCACGGCGTAATCGAATACGCCGTCGCCCACCGGCTGCCGGTGCTGTTTACGCTCGATGGGGGCATCTGGTCGGATTCTGCATGCGCTACGCCGGACTGGGACATTACCGATGTGCTTGAGCAGGATGTCGGCAACTGCCAGTGGAACGAGAAAAACCAGGTGATGCCGGACGACTATCTGAAAAACCTGGCGGGTTCCCATGAGTCGCCGGAACTCGCCCGTTCGCTCACTTTCAACGTTTTCGCCGCAAAAAACCGGCATTACAAGAAACGCAACCTGCAACAGGCCGCCGCTATTATCCGCAAATTTGCCGCACAGCATCCCGATCTTTTCATCGGTGTGACTCTCGATCCCGACCTGTACCACAATCCTTTTTTCAGTTCGACGCAATGGTATGACTTCAACCCCGGCAGCCTGCGGCAGTTTCGCGAATGGCTGCAAGGGTCGGGTGCCTACGCAGGCAGTGCGAACGCGGGAGAACCCGACCTTTCGCGTTACCGCAGAAAAAAACCGTTGACACTGGCGGAGGTCAACGCCATCAGCGGGCGTAGTTTCAAAAACTGGGACGAGGTGGATCCGCCGCGCTCGTTTCCCAGGCTCAAACTGACAGATGCATGGATAACCGAGTGGGAACAATTTCGCCGCCACCTCGTCGATTTGCACTATGACGAACTCTCCGAGTGGCTCGGAGAATCCGGTATCGACAAGGATTCCATCTATTCCTCGCAAGGTTTCATGGCGCCCGCATCGTTTGCTTCGCCTTTTGCGATACGGATTAACAGCCCGCTGAAAAACTACGATACGGGCGGCATGTCGGTCGAAGGCGCGGTTCCCGCCAACGGGCATCTCGGTGCAATTCTCTATGGAGAAAGCGCGGCCAATCAAATCAGAATGGAGGGCGAACGCTCCCTGTTTTCGGTTTTCCGCGAACTCGACCCGGGCTGGGCGGTAGTCGAACACAATACCGCCAATTTGCGGAACCCCTCGCGCCTGCCCGACTTTGTCGAGGCATACCGATCGTTGCGGGAGATTCGAAATCACGGCGCGCGATTTATTTCACCCATGGCCTGGAACGCCGGGCGGGGCACTTTGGCCGGGCAGCCCGGATTCGTTGCCTATACAGCACTGCGCGATTCGCCTCTGGAAGATGCGATAAAGGCCTTTATGATCAGTCACGCCAACCTGCCGCGCAGGTCGCGCCTGTGGACTTTCGGCGAAGGCGCGCATGCCGACGGAGACGGCTGGGTGCCTTCCGGAAAGACGCAGGGCCAGCTCACCCCAGGAAAATTCGTCCTGCGCAGCGCTCCCGGTTCGCAAGGCTCGCTGGAATCGCCGGACGATATGGCCTTCAGGCCGGCAGCCTACCAGGCGATCATTATCAAGGCGGCCAAGCCTGAAGCGCTGGCGGCGGTCGGGGTGGAAGGACAAACGCCGGAGGGGAAATGGGACAGCCTGCTCCCCCTGACCGATTTGGCCAAATTGCAGCGCGTCGGCGCCGGTTTGCTGCTGCCGCTGGCACCGGGCGATACGGAATACAGGCGTATCCGGCTTAACTGGAAAGCGGCTGACAGTGAACCGCTGGTGTTGGAGCACGTCGCATTTTATGTCCGTTGAACGCCATACAACGGCCAGTTCGGTTTGCGCAACCTTGCGGCAGTTTATATTCGGGCGCTTCAATCAAGTGTTCAGGTTTGCATCCTACTGTTGCAAGATATTGCGTAGGTCTTCTGTGGACTTCCAATCGCAGCCACACACGAAACGCGGAATTAACCATCGGTTGGAATCGTTGGTGACGTATGCAGGTTCAGTTGTAAGCGCCGCAGCGAGCCGATGTTCTGGCATATGATCGGGAAGATACTCGCGCACCAGGTAGTCGGAAGTTTCGCCATATGGGTAAGCAAGAATAGTTGACGTTCCTGCTCCGCAAATCGAGTCCAGATAGTCTGCCGCCTGCCGAATCTCTGCATCAGCCTCCTGATAGGTTGAAACGGCTGAAAATCGTCCTTTCTCGCTCAAAATAGCTGTCGAATCCAAGGTGGTGTGGTTATGATCCCAGCTATGGTTTTGCACCCGAATCACTCCTTCGCTTTGGGCTTGCTGCCACCATTCGTCACCCCACCAGCCGCGTCCGACCATACACGTGACATCAAGTTGCGCGCGTGCTTGCGGTGAAGCGATTACGAAGGACGTCGCTTCTATGTGGGGCTGGTTTCGCCCAGCGTTTGTTTGGGAAAAATCGCGCAGAATATTCGCCATACTCTTCTGTTGGCCGTGAGTAGGGTGGTCGAGGTCGTACCAATCAAACCACGGGCCATCGTCGAATGTAAGAGCAACCAATTTGTTTGCGGGATCCAGCTTGCGATGAATTACAGCGTCGATTATGGTGCTCAGAGGTGTTATCGTCCAGCCCAGCTCGGCGAGCAAAGGCAAATCCATAATCAATGCAACGTGATCGTTATTTGAGTGCTCGTTGCCGCCAACGTTAATGGAATGGTACGTCAGGATCAGTGCTGTCATGATAGGGCTGGGCCGGTTTTGTGGTAAATTTCAAAGAGGGCATTCGCCGGAATTGCGGGCAAAATCAAAACGGCCCCAGTTCATGCACATTTTCGATTAGGGCAAGCTTTTCTGTGTCCTGCGCAGCCGAACCCCACCATGCGATCACATTTTTGAAACGGGTTTTTTGAAACCCGGCGCGGAGAGAGACGCGCTCTGACAAGGGGTCGCCGCAATAGCCAAACACCCCTATGGTTTTGTTCCGGAAGTGGTTAAATGCCGAGGACAACGACAAATAATAAGGGCCGCCAGCATCCCGCATACTTGCGCGTTCCTCATGGCTCATTTGCTTGAGAACGCGTTGATCGACACAAGCGCCGCCGCATAGCAAGCAGCCCTGCCACTCGTAGAAATGGATGTAGCATACGGGAAGGGAAACCGAATCTTTGGCGTCGTAATAAGCCACCAAGTGGATTGGCTCTTCAGGCGGCAAATGGTGAAACTTGAAAAGAAATAAATCTCGCACATTTTCACATATCGCTTGTTGCACACATATGCGAAAAAATGGTTTCGCCTGACCTGGCAAAACCAAAGTATTGATGGTTTCAATTTGCTGAGACATGGCATCGACCCCGGATCATTGGCTGCGAGAGCGCCGATCCATCCATAATTACCGGCATGGCACTTGAATTTTCCTATGCTTGAAGATCGTGATTTGCCTACCCTCCCGTTGTGCGCAATTTGCGAAACATGGCTACACGAGGGATCAACAGGCACAATCTCCCGCGCCTGTTCCTATCGATTTTACCCGGCCAGAGGAGAGGGTAGAGGATAGGAAATTCAACCGCACAGGTCGAAGTATCCATGCACGCCGCACTCCGGTCAACGCCCATTTTTATTGTTGAACTATCGAAAAAAATCCGGATCCCGCTTCACCGGTGCGCGCAAGAATTTCTCTGCCCCGCGCAGAAAACTACCCCGCACCGAGCCAAACGCACCCATGAAGAGGAAATGGGCTAAGGATTCAGCAGAATTGCCGCAGCACCGAACGGGATTTCCGTGCCGTTTGTGATGGCGAGGTACATGACCTGGAGATCCAGGCTGCCGGTGGGCGCCAGAAAGTGATAGTCGTCGATGTGGCCCTCGGCCTGATCGTTTAGCTGGTTGCCATCCGGCCAGAGAAACACCACATTACGTGCCTGAGTCTGGCTTTCCCAGTCCTCGAAATCCACGGTGCCTGCACTGCCGCTCGACGCTCCGTCGGCATAGATGAGTTTCTTCGGCCCGAGAAACGGCATGGAAGTGCTCGATTTCCCCGTCGTAATTGACGGATCGCTATAGTAGAGCTTGTAACTGGCTTCGTCCAAGTGCATCGGGAAGGCGGCCTGCGCGCTCTTGAACAGCTTGGGGCAACCGCCGGTTTCATATTGAACGATCCAGCTTGCGCCGTCCCACACTGCATAGCCGTGATTCATGTTGTATGACGAACAACCGCTGACGCTGTCGGTGGTAAACACCATGAAGGTGCCAGGTGCACCGTCCCAGCGCCAGTCGGTCTGGGTGGGGAAGCCGACCTTGTGCTGCCGGGCATTGCCGATCTTGCTGTTGGCGCTGCTGCCATCGCCCTCGACGCCAATCGCCAGGGTTAATGCGCAGCCGCCGCCCGCCGAATAATCGGCGGCAGTCGAACAAGTTTTCGCGCTGCCGGAATTGAAATCCTGGCCGACGTAACCATCCTGGCTATCGATGGTGAAGATTCGCGTCTTGTTGTCAGCGCCGGCAGCTTCAAAGAACAGCCTGACTTTTCCGCCCATCGCTGCGGAGAGCGGCACACCCTGCCCGGTGGCGACGGTATTGACCAGTGTTGCAGCAGTGGGCGGCGAGATCAAACCGGTGGTGGCGCCGCTGCCGGTGAAGCTGAGGTAGCTTGCCGGCGATGCCGCACTGGCAGCGCTGCCGGTAAGCGCCGTTGTCAGCGCCTGGAGCTGGCTCACTTGCCCATTCGGGCCGTAATAAAGCTGAATACGATTGGCGGTGCTGGTGCCGGCATCGCTGCCGAATCGGGTAGCGCTGATGCGCACGTTGCCATCGCTGACAATGCGGGTCAAACCGCTGGTGCTGTTCCCGCTGCCCTGCAACTGCCAATATTCTTCCGCTGTTGTGCCGGTCACCGCCGTAGCGCTGCCGGCTTCGGTGCATGTGGCATCCTTGCAGGCGAAGACCGCCACGCTGTA
>Ga0209343_10001939_pt1 | contig 27421 bp, 25 predicted proteins | sample RifCSPlowO2_02_FD_184026 | JGI IMG/M metagenome (GOLD analysis project Ga0209343, IMG submission 184026) | Groundwater microbial communities from Rifle, Colorado - Rifle CSP2_plank lowO2_0.2 (SPAdes) (version 2) | ecosystem: Environmental > Aquatic > Deep subsurface > Groundwater | place... | reverse complement strand
CATGCCATCCAGCATTTCAAGAAGAGAGTTAATCAGAAAATTTAAAACCCTTGGATATTCCGGCCCATTTTCCGGAGGCAGGCATCAATTTATGATAAAAGGCAAGCAAAAAATCCGTATCCCGAACCCTCACGGGAGCGGAGATATTCATATAAGCCTTGTTAGAGAAATAATCAGACAGGCGGGCATTAGCGGCGAAGAATGGGATAAGGTATAAATAATTTGGTGCTATTAAAGAATGTGGGAAGTCCCTTCTTTACTTCCCATCTTTTATATTTTGACTTTCATCCATTATTGTATTTCTCCTCCATAAAACCACTATATTGTTAGCAAAGTGTCCCTGCATACATAAGAGGTAAAGAAAAAATATGGGAAGCGTCCCCTGTCCCCTCCAACGATAATCTACTGCTTTATCTTGTTATACTGCTCAACCATTTTATCGATCATAAACGCCATATATAGCTCTTGAGGGCTTACATACTCAATCTACCAGTCGGTGGTCATAGGACATTAAGGAATATGGAAAGCGTTCCTCAGACCCCCTCAAACCCCCAATTCATATAACGCAAAACTCACTGATGCAGACCACTGAATGACCTAAAAGAGCAAGAAAGTAATTTGCTAATCCAAAGTTACTGCAAGTCTGAAAAAGCGTCCTGTGGTCTGCATTCATGTCCAACGTCTGGTTAGGTCTTTCTCAGCTATACTACGCCTGCCCGACTCAATGACTGAGCAATGTATTTTTCTCTTTCTTCACATAGCATCAATTGTTCAGGCTTCGGCTCAACGCCGTGATTGTGCTTTTGAATATATGCCGGAAAATTAAAAACCAACGCTTCTACAATTGCCCGTCTGTTTTCTATTTTCCCGCCTGCATGGTAGAAATGGTCGCGTGTAACAATATTGAAATGACGCCAATATTTTTGCACCATCTCGTTTTTGCGATAATCGTTATGATGCCATGTTGAGAGAATGAATTTAGCCTTTGTGTTGGAGAGAAGCTCAAACAGACGGCACTCGTCATCTTCCGTCCAGCCGCTGTAATAGTCAACGTAACGCCCCATGTAGGGTGGGTCACAATAAATAAAGTCTCTTTCTGTAGCAAGGGAAATTATTTCTTCAAAAGGCTGGTTGAGAAACAGCCAGTCCGGTTGTATAAGACATAATGTATCTCGCACTTGGTTAACGATTTTCGTAATGTAGGAACTGCTGAAACGTTCCGGCTTCTGACAAAAAGTAATATTCCATTCTCCTTTTTTGTTAAAACGCATCATCCCATTGAAACCGGCCCTGGAGAGGAAAAGAAAATCAAGGGGATCGTGCTCCCTGTTAAAACGATCTTTGACAAAAGTGAAATGACCATATCCGTTGTTGGCGGCTTTGCGTAGTTTTTCACCTTCTCTTGTCAGATACTCTCGAACGATTGATGGAGTGATTTCTCCTTTTTGAATGGCTTTATAAAATCGAATGATATGAGGATTTGTATCGCCAAGTATCGCCTTCTGAAAACCTGAATTAATAGCCACAACACCGGTTCCAAAGAAAGGCTCAATCCAACGACCTGATATATCCGGCACAAGAGCACGAATCCATGTAACCAATTTGGTTTTGATTCCCTGACTTTTTATCGGAGGGATGATGACTCTCATACCATCCATAGTTTGAGCAGCTTCATCTTTTTTCTTTGCAAGAAGCTGTTCTGCCCTGCTGCGTAAAACCTTGTTTTGATATTCCGTTGAATTATATTTTTTCATAGCTACGCTTCCAATTTTTTAGAGATATCCCTTATAATACCCCACATACCTGCGGGCTCTCCATTCTCATCCTTAATAATCCATACCCTGACAGCAATCGGAAATAGTGTCCCGTCTTTTTTGATATATTCCTTTGGGTAAATTAAGGGACACTTCCCATATTCTCCTGATATCTTTCACTTTCCTTTCCTTGGTCGTCCTGCCTTCTTTGGTAATATCTCACGGTCAAGAATCTTTTCAATAACCTTTATGAATTGCCCTCTACCCAAGGGTCTGCCGGTTGATGTGGTTTTTCTTATAAGGTTTATCTCTTTTTCTTCTTCCTTTAAAAAGTCCCTGTAAGCCTTTATCTCTTTTCCTCCAAGCCAATTTCCGGAAAGAATGCTATCTCTTACTCCTATAACATGGGCTTTTGCGCTTGACCAAAGGTAGTCTTCTGGTCTCGTTACAAGCTTGGCCCTCACAGGATTACGTTCTATGTACCTTGCCACAGCCCACAGGTATGGCTCTTTTTCCACTATGGTAGAGTAAAAACGGTTCTGCCAGAGCCTTCCACTTCTTTTGTGTTTACGGTTTATATACTGGGTGTAAATAAGATTAATCCCTCCTATTCCTCTGGCAAGAGAGTCTTCTTTTTTCGGCACTGCGAGAATATGGATATGATTATTCATAAGGCAGTAAGCCCAAATCTCTAAGCCTCTTTTATGGCTATATTTTGCGAGGGTTTTTAGATAAAACTCTCTATCGGCGTTGTCAAAAAAGACGGGCTCTTTATTATTCCCGCGCTGTGTTATGTGGTGCGGATAATTTACAGCCAATACTCTTGCAATCCTCGGCATGGGGAAGACAATATTCCATTCTCATATGCATGTCAAGATAAATATGGGAAGTGTCCCCCTATTTATTCTTATTTATTCTGGGGTGAGGTAAGTAGTCCTTATCCTGCGAATTTCCTTTTTACTGCCATAAACCAGTTCTTCTGAAGGTCTTCGTAAGAAATATAGATACTGGATGATATAGCCTGTTCTAAAGTTTTTCCTTGCCCGATATTTTCTAATATCCTTTTGATTGCTGACATGCCAAATTCGTTTATAATGTATTCTGTTGCTGAAAGGCTTACAGAGTATGCTACCAGTGCCTGTGGAGCATTGAAACCCATAAATGAGCCTTCAAACACCCTGAGGGGCAGGGGCTTTTCTGACTTTGCAACAAATGACAGAACCTCATTTATATTTTCATTGACCGCGCCTTCAACATGCTGGGCTATGCCCTCATTTAACCATACCGGCGCCCTTCCTTTGGACAACCTATGCACGAGGGCATGGGCGTATTCATGAAAAAGCACCCTTTCGAGCAGATTTGTCCTGTTTGTTATTCCGCCTGCCGGTATCTTTATCCTGCCGTCGTATATTGCGCCTGCCCAAGCCGGCGCCCTGGTTACATCAGTGAATTGATTCTGGGTATAGAGCACTGCCTCTATTTTGTTTTCAGGATAATATCCCATATCGGCTCCCACTTTGATGTATGCCTCTTCCATGATTATTGAAATGAGGTGGCCTATCTCTGAATTCTCTCCGCCTTCAAACTTGACCGTAAAATGGCTTCCTTCCTTTTTTTGAAATCCTTGTTCGGCCTGATTTTCTCTATTGAGTAAAGCAAGTCTTCGGCCAGCCTCGCTATTATGTGGATCAATATTGAGAACCTTTTCAAAATAAAGTACAGCCATGTTTCTGTCTCCATTCGCAAGAAAGGTTTCTGCAAGCATGAAAAATAGGTTTTTATTATGTAAGTCAGCGGGGCTTTTTTCTATATAGGCATCTATATAGGGAGCAGCCTTTTTTGCATCGCCATGCTTTATATAGGCAATCCCAATATTTTTATGTGCGCTATGTAATTGTGGATTGTAAACAAGGGCATCCTGAAAGAGGTTTATCGCTATTTCATAGTTCGTATTTTCAATCTCCTGCCGGCCGATGTTAGATAGAGCGGCTGCTATGTTTGCCTTAATTACCGCATGAGAAGGATCTATAGCCAATGCTGCTTCATAAATTTTCCTTGCCCTTTTATAATCTCCTTTGTCGAAATATTCACCGCCTTCTTTGTTTAAACGGTCCATGCGTTCGTCTTGCAGGGAATCAGCATCTGTTTTTTCTTGTTCTCCTGTAAATTCTGATATATCTACCGTTGCCTTATTTTTGTTTGGCACAGCCTGCCCGGATAGAGTGAATATGTTCTTATCCTCAAGTTTAGGCTTGATGGCAAGTATAAAAAAAGCCCCGCAGACAATAATAAACAGCGCAGATAGGAGGAATATTTTTCCGAATCTGGAAGGTTTGTTTGGTTCAGGCTGGTAAATCTTAATGTTTTTCAGCGGCTGGTTTTTTATATCGGTATCAGGCTGGCCTTTGACAGGTACTCCTCCTGATGAGGATATGCCTGCGTCACATTGCGGACATTTTGCTATATAGTTAGGAAATAGCGCTCCACACTTTTTGCAAATCAAAAATTACACCTTCTTTCGTATCATTATTGCGCTGAGGAGCATATTTGCTATGACAGACACAAAATACATCTCATCTTCCTGAAAATCTTTGGGGGCGATCGTCTGGACATTCAGGACGCCAAAAAGCTCGCCCTTATGAATAATCGGATGGGAGAGCATAGTTGTGTAGTCCTGTTCCCGGAGTTCGGCAAAACGTTTATATCTGGGGTCTTTTGACACATCCTTTACGATAATCGGTTTTCTTTCCTTTGCAGCAGAACCTGTAATACCTTCTCCCAGTTTAAGCCGAACCTTTCCGATAGCCTCTTTTCTAAAGCTTGTTGTTGCCCTCAAGACAAGTTCTTTCCCATCCCAGAGATATATTGAAGAAACATCCACCCCCAGCCTCTTTGCGGTCTTTTCTACAACAGACTGAAGGACTTCATTAAGGTCATAATCAGAGCTGGCAAGCATGCTTATCTCTTCAAGGGTCATAATCTCCATCTTTTCCCTGTTTGCCCTCTCCATTTCAAAAACAATTCCGCCTTTTTCATCAATCTTTATATGCGAAAAAGTGTCTTGTGGATAGTATGGGTTTATTGCCTTGCTGGTTGTCGGCATTGTCTTGAACTCCCAGAAGCCGCATGAACATACGAGCTTTACGCGATAATCATCTACCCTTTCGCTTTTCATCTTCTTGCCGCATTTCCTGCAGCGTGTGATGAATTCCATGCAACACCTCTTTTAAATTTATGGATGGGTGGAGTCGCCCATATTGATTTGTACATTGGGCGTTGTTGCATCCTTACCCTTAACGCCCGGCAGAGTAAGTTTTACAACCTTGCCCTCGTCTCCTAACCTGCCGAGTTGATTGCCATTAAATACAACAGTAACGCCGCCTGCGTTTCCTATGAGAACAGAGAATATTTCTTTAGCGTTCCACTTCACTTTTTCCCCTTCTCTCAGAGACACCTCGAAAGGGCTCTTGCCATCAACTTCAGCCCTGACCCATGTAGGTTTTGTAGCTTCAATAATAAGGGTAAGCGGTTCCTTACTAACGGTATCGACAGGCTGTGGCACTTTTGCTTTATTGGCCTCTTTTTTAAGAGCTGGAGAATCAGTGACAGCAAGACCTGGCTGATTTGATTGCTTTGTATGGCCATCAGGTGTTATAGGCGGTTCCTTCTTTTGTTCAACCACACTCTTGGCAACCTCAGCGTCTGAATGGGAAGAAGCAGGCGCAGACGGCGCATGCCTTTTCAGGATAGCGTATATTCCTCCTCCCATAAGTAAAAATGCTATAGCAGCCAAGGCTATCATTGATCGGGGAGATAGGGGAATGACGATGGGCAGCGGAATAGTCTTCTCCTTGCTTGTATACTCTGCTTTTTCTTGGATAGCTGCCGTCTCCTTTTCCACAAGGCCTCTCATATATGCCTCATAACGAAGGATAGCGTCGTGTATATCCACACCCAGATGCTTACAATATGCCTGTATAAAGCCTTTCGTAAACGGTGTTGCAGGCAGTGCAGCAAAATCGTTCTTTTCTAAGGCCGTGAGAATACCAACTCTTATTTTGGTTGCTTTAGAGATGTCTTCTAATGAGACACCTCTAATCTCTCTTTCCCTTTTAAGATATTCTCCGGGACTTTCCATGTCGCTTCGCTCCATTGGAAAAAATGTAAAGCAGTTGGAGGTTAGAGGTTGGAGGAGAAAGGTTTTTTGCCTCAAACCTCAAGCCTCACACCTCAAACCGCATCTTTTATTTTACAATCTTCAATTTGCAATCTACAATCTATTTTAACAACTCAAGATATTCCCTTGCAGACCTTGCCATATCGCTGTCAGGGGCAAGTCTTATAACTTCTTGAAATGAGCCGGCTGCCCCTTTCTTATCCTTTATCTTTAAAAGAACAAGGGCAAGATTATAATTGGCATCAATATAATTCGGCGCATTCTTTATTGCAATCTTAAAAATATCTGCCGCCTCTTTATCTCTGTTCATCTTCATGTAGGTAAGGCCAAGATTATTATATGCAGCGAGATATCTGGGATTGGCTTCTATGACCTTCTTATAACTCTCCTCTGCTTTCAGGTAATCGGCCTTTTCATAATAGCCTCTCCCCATATTAAAGTAGGCAAACTCCGGCGTGGCATAAAATATATTAGAAAGCGCATCTCTTGCCTCTAAGACGGCTGCATCCCACTGTTTGGTTTCAAGATAAGCTGCTGATAGATTTGTATGGGCATCAGAAAATTTCGGGTCTATCTTCACGGCTTTTTTAAACTGATATATCGCATCTTCATGCATTCCTTTTGCGAAATATGCAAGGCCCAGAGCATTGTGAAATGTTGCATCATCTGGGTATGTTTCCACTGCGGCTGTCAATTCCTTTAAGGCATCAGGAATATTTCCTTCATTCAGATGGACAACACCAAGTTTATAATGTATGTCCGCATCCTCTTTCTTGTTGGCCTTGGAAGCAGCGCAGGCTGCCGTAATTGCACACATAATAAATAACAGCGTAATAGTTCTAAAACTTTTCATTATTATCCTCCGCAAAACAATTAAGCTACAATGATATGTCTTCAAAGTGGGTTAGCTGTTTAAATTCTTTATACCTTTTGTTAATTTCTTTGAGCGTCAGTGTCCGCATCCTATTCAAGCTGAAATCTTCAACATTGAACGACGCCATGACACTGCCAAAGATAATAGCCTGCCTAATATTGGATTCGCCGGTATCATTGGTATTGGCAAGGTATCCCATCAGGCCGCCGGCAAAGCTGTCTCCTGCTCCGGTTGGGTCAAATATTGACTCCAACGGATAGGCCGGGGCAGAAAATATGGAATTACCATTGAACATCAATGCGCCATACTCGCCTCGTTTTATTATGACTGTCTTCGGGCCATAGGAAAGAATTTTTTTGGCAGCCTTTATGAGATTAGGCTCTTTTGCAAGCTCCCTTGCCTCGCCTTCATTTAAGACAAAGAGGTTAACCCTTGACAGAAGCTTTTTGAGCGCTGCCGGTTTGCTTTCTATCCAGAAATTCATGGTGTCACATGCTATAAATTTTGGCTTCTCTACTTGGTCAAGGACGCTCCATTGAATATCAGGGTCAATATTTGCGAGGAATACATATGGTGATTTTCTGTAAGTCTCTTGTATTTTTGGTTGAAACCTTTCAAATACATTAAGGTGAGTTGCCAGGGTGTGCGCCTCATTCAGGTCATAGTCATACCGCCCCTGCCAACGAAATGTCTTTCCAGGCATCTTTTGCAAACCATTTACATCTACGCCTTTGTCTTTTAAGAAATCTATATGTTCCTGTGGAAAATCCTCTCCAACAACAGCCACAAGGCTGACTTCAGAAAAGTAGCTGGCAGCTGTAGAAAAATAGGTGGCAGAACCTCCCAGCACATTGTCTGCCTTTCCAAATGGTGTTTCAACTGAATCAAATGCAACAGAACCAACGACAAGAATGCCCATTAAAACCTCCTTAAAATACCGTTTTCCGTGTCCGTTGTCCGTGACCGTTAAAAACTTTTCTTCACGGACACGGACAACGGTCACGCATCACGGTCTTTTTTACCATTATTCATTCATACTGTCAATTAACGAAGAAACAGTCACTATCTCTACATCTTCGTTAAACCTTGGCATCATCTCTTTGATAGCTGCTATTGTGGCTGGATGCGGGTGACCTATAGCAATGGCAGAACCTCTCTTTTTTGCAACATTTATCAGCTCTGTTATTTGCCCTTTTATATATGCTATATCTTCCGTATTATCCAGAAATATCTGCCTGCTTGCTGTTTTAAGACCCATGTTTTTTGCCAATCGATAAGCGGCAGATTTATTCGTAGTTTTGCTGTCAAGAAAAAAAAGATTCTTTTTCTTTGCTATATCCAATACTATCCTCATCAGCCTTTCATCTTCTGTAAATTTTGAACCCATGTGGTTATTGATGCCTGTAATATGGGGGACTGCATCAACATCTTTTTTAACCTGAGAGGCAATCTGCGCCTCTGACATATTGGTAAATAGTGCCCCTTCTCCCGGGTCATTGCCGCTTAACTCCTTTGGTTCCATGGGGAGATGCAGAAGGACATCCCGCCCCATCAGATTGGCCTCTTTTGCAACATCCCTTGAATGCGGTAAGAATGGCAATACTGCAACAGATATAGGCGCATCTATAGCCAAAATCTCCTTCAATGTTTTGATATCTCTGCCCATATCATCAATAATAATCGCCACACGAGCCTTTGGAATATGCGGTTTCAGAGGCGCAGGTTGAGGCTCTTCTATCTTTGCAATTTGAGGGGCAGGTGGGATATTTTCATGCCTGCCCTCTCTTACACCATACCCAAAATAGAGAACAAAAGATACTACGGCAATAACAAAAAAGATTACTGCTATTCCAAAAATAAAGAAGGCCTTTGAAAACAAAGGCCTTCCATTACCTTTTCTGTTTTTTCCCATCATCAAACCTGCTATGACGCCTTTTTAACTGTTCCCTGGAATATATACCAGCTCTTTAGATAATCCAATGCCCTCTTCAACTGTATATCTTCTTCTGCTGCCTCTTCCTTCTCTTTCTCTTTTATTGTCTTTTCTTCTATCTTTATTTTCTTGTCCTGCTCAGGCTGCGGACCTTCTGCCTGGAGATGTCTTTCAAGGTCTCTTTCTTTAATATGTTCTTTAACTACCTCGCCTATTACTATATCAGGCTCAATACCTTTAGCCTGGATAGACCTTCCTGACGGAGTGTAGTATTTAGAGGTGGTAAGCCTGACAGCAGAACCGTCGCTTAATGGAATGATCGTCTGCACAGACCCTTTGCCGAATGTCTGCGTCCCCAGTATCACTGCCCTTTTATGATCCTGAAGCGCGCCTGCTACAATCTCTGATGCACTTGCGCTGCCGCCGTTAACCAGGGCAATTATCATATACGGAGGATGGGTGCCTTCCGCCTTTGCCTCAAACTGCATATCCTGGCCGGCGCTCCTTCCTTTGGTATAAACAATCAACCCTGAATCTAAGAATTCATCCGCAACAGCCACTGCCTGCTGCAAGAGTCCGCCGGGATTATTTCTTAAATCCAACACAAGCCCTTTGAGTTTTCCCTCTCTCGAACCGAGCTTATTCAGGGCATTCTCAAGGTCATCTACTGTCTTTTCCTGAAATTGCGCAATGCGGAGATAACCAAATCCATCTTCCAAAACTTTATATTTTACGCTCTTTATCGCAATAATATCTCTTGTAAGGGCAAACTCCTGAGGGTCTTTCCAGCCCTCCCTTGATATCCAAATAGTAACCTTTGTCCCTTTGGGCCCCCTCATAAGCTTTACAGCGTCATTTATGCTCATATCCTTTGTATATTTGTCGCCTATCTTCACTATCCTATCCCCAGCCTTTATTCCCGCCTTAAAGGCCGGCGTATCTTCAATAGGCGCAATAACGGTCAGCATACCATCTCTGGTGCCGATTTCTATGCCTATCCCCCCGAAGCTGCCTTTTGTGTCAACCTGCATTTCTTTATACTCATCCGGGGCCATAAAAGAGGAATGCGGGTCAAGTCCTTGCAGCATGCCCTTTACTGCACCATAGATAAGGTTTTTTGGTTCAACCTCTTCAGCATAATTATCCTGTATAATAGAAAGGACATCGGTAAATATCCTTAGATTTTCATATGCCTTCATAGGGACAGCAGAAACCCTATAGCTAATTCCCCATATAAATATGCTTATTCCTGCTGCTATCCCTAACAGCATAATAAGTCTGCGCCCTTTGATGTTTTTGAACATAAAGTAGTTCCTCCTCTATAAGATACAGCGAACAGCTTAATACTTGCAGCTCACTGTTTACTATTATAAGCCAGCCAATCTATCGGATTCAGCGGCATCCCTTTCTGTCTTACCTCAAAATACAACTGCGGCCCCTTGATTGAGCCTGTATCGCCCACAAGCGCAACTACATCACCCTTTTCTACTATAGAATCAACATCCTTAATAATCTTGGAAAGATGGGCAAACAAGGTATAATACCCTTCGCCGTGCTCCACAATCAGAACCTTTCCATACCCCCTGAACCACCCTGAATACGCAACCCGCCCCTGATACACAGATTTAACTTCAGCCCCTGCATTTGCTTCTATCTCTATGCCGTTATTAAAGGTAACTGTACGGAATTTGGGATGCTCAATCTTTCCATACATTGAAATAACCTTTCCTGTCACCGGCATTGGCAGATGTCCGCGCATAGAGGCAAACCCAGCGGTTTCATGAGCTGTGCTGCTTTCCTCTGAAGTCTTCTTCAGCCTGTCTAAAAACGACTTTAGCTCTTTTGATGCACCCTCCATTTCCTCTATTGCGGCAAGTTGCACTTCACTCTTTTTCCTAATATCCTTTAAAAAAGTTTCCTTTTTAACTCTTTCTTCCTCAATTTCACTCTTTTTATATTCAACCGTATTCTTTAGAGAGAGCATCTCTTCTTTAAATTCCTTCAGTCTCTCCTGCTCGTTCTCTAAAAGTACCTGGTTTTCACTATAACTATTCAGCAAGGTAACATCATAATCAACCACTTTGTTGATATACTTATATCTCCTGTCGAGGTCATTGATGGATGCAGATAAAAAAAGAGACTGCATGATACCGCCCCTTTTCATCTTATACATTGCAGTCAGCCTTTGTTCCAAAACGAAAGACAATCTTTTTCTTTCCTGTATCAACTCTCTTATGCGGTTATCAACATCCTCTCCTTTTTGCTTCAGTTTGCTTACGCTGTTTTCTATATTCTCCAATTCCTCCTCTTTTTGGGAGAGGCTCTTATCAAGCCTTTGCAATTCTTCAAGGATAACATACTCTTTCCCAAGATTATACTGTAAACTTTTCTTTTTTTCTACAATATCTCTTTTAATAGTCTCCAGTTGTTTTTCCTTTTTTACAATCTCCCTTTTTACATGAGAAGGCTCTGCAGCTGAAGAAACAGCGCACAGTGAGCAGTAAACAGCAAACAGCAGACAGCAGACAGCAAGCGGCAAAAGGGTTTGAGGTTTATGATTTACGATTTTCCTCCCCCCTGTCCCCCTCCAGAGGGGGATACAGGGGGAGGAATTCGTAATTCGTAATTCGTAATTCGTAATTGCTTTTAGCCTCATCATCAATTCACCGTATCCAACATAATCAAATTTACACTTCTTATCCTGTCTTTCATGGCGCCCATCCTTGAGCCTTTACCAATCTCAAGGTTTGTTACAACAGCCTTGTTTACTGTTCTAAAACCATCCTTGTCATGGTAGCCAAAGAACTGGTGGAGCGTATAATAGTTTCCATTTATATTGCCAAGATAGAGCATTATGTGGCCATTCAGGCCCAAGAGGGTAATGCCGGGAATAGCAGAATCCATTGCCTCATTGATAGTTTCAGGCGCAGCCGATCCGTCAAGATATGCCCGCAGTATTCCAACTGTCGCCTGGTGGCTGGAATGCCTCGGAAGGTTTATGTCCATAGTTGCGAATACATCCTTAATGAAACTGGAACAATCCCTCAATCCATTTCTCCCTCCCCATCCGTATCCTTCGCCCAATATCTTGAATGCCTGGATTAAGACATTTTTTTTTGTGTATGGAAGCGGCCCGATGTGCGCATCAGCGCCTTTTTTAATATAGGCATCTATCCATTTCAACAAGCCGTTCTCATCCTTCTGTGGAAATTTGATAATCCAATGAGTCCTATTTTCACCATGCAGGGCAAAAGAGGCTCCCATGGGAATGGTTTCAATAACCTTTTTCTTCTCCGAAAATACAGGCACCTTGCTCCCTGTGATTACTAAAAACTCTCCGGCATTAGCCTGAATATCATCTTTGGCATTTGCCGGCGCAATATTATCTAATCTTATCCACCCTCTTACAAAAGTTGTTTGGAAAAAACCCCATTTGCCGTCTCTGCTTTTATGAAAGAGCGCAACCGTCTGAGGGGGATATATCGCAGAATATTGAAATGCGTCAAAATCTTTGGCAGAAGGACTTTTTAAAACAGGTTCATCCGTGGGAAAGGCCCTGATATCTGTCCTTTTTACCACTACGCCAAATTTTACAGCATTTGATTCAGCCACAGCCTCTATATTCATGTTGTCTGTCAGCTCTTTATAAAAGGCCTCTTTTACCGTCTTTCCCTTTTTATCAAACATAATCTTATCCTGCGGAAAATGGTCTTCCAACAGCCATTTTGTCAAATCATCTTTGGAAACAGTTTCTTGCATTTCTCTTATGTCTGCCATCTCATCATTTTCATTAATGATAGCGCCATTCAATTCATGAATCTCTTGCGGCGAAAGTATCGGCTCATCAGGATTATTCAGCCTTTTAATCCAGAAGTCTGCCTTGTATATCGGCAGGTATGCGCTTGCCTTGTTAGAAACTTGCGCAGAAATATTCGTGATTGTATAATCTTGCAGGTCTTTTCTAACGGAGCTTGCATCAAGCACGGAATTGAATAAAAAGATTACGGCTATAGAGAGGATAAACTTTCGCATATTTGTATTGATTTTGATACCATAATACAATGATAATCTCAAGTCCCAAAAATAGCGATTAATTTTTGGGGAAAGTTGCAAAACGGTATGCCGTTTATCATTCATCTGCTGGACAATGCAGTTTTTTCTGTGATATATAAAATCTATCTATGGAAAAGTTTAGAAATCCTGCCCCTACAGTGGATATAATTATAGAGCTAAGAGATACTGGTATTGTTCTTATAGAGAGGAAGAATTCTCCTTATGGCTGGGCAATTCCCGGCGGTTTTGTGGATTATGGAGAAACCCTTGAGGATGCGGCCAAAAGAGAGGCATGGGAAGAAACATCCCTGCATGTAAGGTTAAACTGCCAGCTCCATTCTTACTCAGACCCAAAAAGGGATAATAGACTTCACACGATAGCTACTGTTTTTGTAGCAGAGGCAAGCGGGATTCCGCAAGCCGGAGACGATGCAAAGGGAATCGGCGTTTTTACGGCAGACAATCTGCCGGAGCCTCTGGCTTTTGACCACAAGAAGATACTGGAAGATTATTTCAGATGGAAGAAGGAAGGGTGGAGGGTGTTTGAGGAAAAGGCATTGCAGTAAAATGATGGCTGTGATAACTTGCTTAGCTGAAAGGTAATTGGATTATGATAAAAGATACCCAACTATTAAAAAAATTTGAAGACACAATCATGAAAAAAGAGGGAAGGCTTTCTTTTAGTTACTCTATGCGTATATTTGAATCTCTCTGGAATGAGGGGATAAAACTCGGAATATTGCCTCCCAAAAAACCATTAGAAGGAATAGAAGTTGATATAAAGATAGCACAGGTGCTCAATTCATGTTTGAAGAAATCCTCGCAAGGATAGGCGCAGCGCTTGTTAAATGCAATATTCCCTACATGATTATAGGCGGGCAGGCTGTATTACTGTATGGAGAACCGCGGCTCACAAGAGATATTGATATAACCCTCGGCGTTAATACAAATCACCTTAATCAACTTCTTACAATCCTTCAAAAAATAGCACTCAAACCCATACCAGAAGACATAGAATCATTCGTCAAGCAGACTATGGTTTTGCCGGCGCTGGATGAAACTACGGGCATAAGGATTGACTTTATATTCTCATTTACGCCTTATGAAACAGAGGCGATAAAGAGGGCAAAGAGTATAAATATTCTCAATCAGGAAGTATGCTTTGCCTCTGTAGAAGATGTCATAATACACAAAATCTTTGCAGGACGGCCGAGGGATTTAGAGGATGTGAGGACAATCCTCTTAAAAAACCCTGATATTGATATTAGATATACACAGGATTGGTTAAAGGAGTTTGATGCCTCAAATGACAATAAGGATTTTCTGAAAACCTTTGAGGACATATTAAAAACCATCAATTCCTGAATTAAAATCTTTCAGGACATGCATTAGAATTGGCTTATGAAAAACGAAGCGGCCTTAAATATGTTTAACGAAATGAGAAACATGATACACTGTCAGCAAATTCCCCCTCCGGTAAATTCTCCGACTAAATGCCTTGACTGCGAATATCGTAATTTTTGCGGAGATGTATTATAATCCAAAATAGTATTATGCCCCTTTCAAAAGAAGATAAATCGCTCCTCTTAAAAATAGCAAGGGAGACGATTGAATCTTATATTAAGACTAAAAAGATTTCTGCCTTTGAAGTGCGGAGTCCTTGCCTGCTGGAAAAACGCGGGGCGTTTGTCTCTATAAAGAAGGACGGCGATTTAAGGGGGTGCATTGGCATCTTCATATCTGATAAACCGCTCTATTTAACCGTCGTAGACATGGCCATTTCAGCTGCTACCCAGGACCCACGATTTATGCCGCTTACTGCACCAGAACTTTCGCAAATCTCCATAGAAATATCTGCTCTCACCCCTTTGAAAAAGATAGAGGATGTTTCTGAAATTGAGGTCGGGAGGCATGGCTTGTATATTGTTAAGGGCTATTGCAGGGGCGTTCTTCTTCCTCAGGTGGCAACAGAGTATTGCTGGGATAGAACGCAATTTTTAGAACACACCTGTCTCAAGGCCTGTCTTCCAACCGATGGCTGGAAAGATGGGGCAGAAATATGTACTTTTGAGGCAGAGGTGTTTGGGGAAGGCTCATAACATACAAATTTGCAAAAATTGTTTATTACTATGATAGAATAAGAACGTTCTTTACAAATGAAGCATATGACAATACTTCCTTGTAAGGCCATAACGATAACAATCTTTGCCATATTTATGCTGTCATTTTTCAATACACTGGCAGAGGCTATACCAGCCTTTGCAAGGAAGTATAAGACGAGCTGCACAACCTGCCATGTTGCCTACCCAAAGCTTAATGCCTTTGGTGAGACGTTCAGAAGAAACGGATACCAGATTCCAGAAGTTGACGAACGATATGTTAAGGAGAAACCTGTCAGCTTAGGAGCGCCGGCGTGGAAAGAGGTATGGCCTGAAGGTGTTTGGCCAAATGAAATCTCAGGCACAGCGCCATTTTCTCTCTGGGGAAGTTCATTTTACCGATACGATGCTGAGTCGCGCGTAAAGCATGATTTTACTTTTCCTTCTACTGTAGTGCTTGAGTCAGCCGGCACCCTTGGCGAAGATGTATCATTTTTTGGCAGTATTTGGCTGATTAGATCAGGCGGTGATTTTGGCGGTTTGTGGCGGCTTTTTCTTAAATTCAATGATCCCCTCAGCGGCATACTTCCAGACCGTCTTTTCAATGTGACTATTGGCCAATTTGAGCCGTCTGCGGTTCCGGTCTCAAATAATCGCAAGCTGACGCATACGCCATTTTTAATTAATAATTTTTCGGTAGGAAAGAACGATTTTCGTTTTTCAAATCAACGGGGTGTGGAGGTTGACGGCCTTGTCAGCAGCCGATTGGAATATGCCGTGGGTATTGTAAATGGCAATGGCACGGGAAGGTTGGATAGCACAACTAATTCTGTTGATAATAATACAACAAAGGATGTCTATGCAAGGCTCGGATATAAATTCGGCGGATTTGGCTTGGATGGTTCCGGCCTTATCTCGGAAAAAGAAGATGTTTTGCCGGAGGTAAAGGCTGAAAAATCTCTGTATGTCGGCGCAATAGGTTATTCGGGAAAGAATAAATTTACTGTTTCAAACCGGACATATGATGATAATTTCTACAGGTATGGCTTTACCTTTGACTTCAATTATGAAAGTCTCAATCTTTTTGGCGCAGTTGTTCAGGGGAGTCACGCTAATGCTTACGGCAATTTCAAGGATACATCAGTAATAGCATATTTTTCTGAGGCCGACCTCGCTATTTATCCATGGCTTATTGCAGCAGTGCGCTATGGCGTTGTTGATATAGAGCGCGAAACTGAGAATAAGGATGAAGTTATTGTCAGTCTGTCGGCTCTCATACGCGCAAACATAAAACTTGTAGTGGAAGGCGCACTGCATACTACAGGCGGAGAAGGCGACTTAGGGATAGTGAAGCTTGAATTTACTTTATAGGCATTGGCCGTTAATAACGTGCTTATTGCATATTTTTTTGGAGGAAAGCAAATGTATCTAACGCTTGGAAAGGGCGCATTGCGAATGCAAAGATGCGGGATTGTCCTGTGGTTGCAGATATTCAAGTTGGCCCTTCGGTTTCTATGCGCTTTTTTATTTATCATAACATTCCTTTTGACTGCCGCTTCGCATGCTGAAACTATACGCGGAGCTTTCAAATTTAAAAATGCGGACGATGCCGGCAAAGTGGTAGTATATATTGAGAAAGCAGACGGCATATTTGTTCCATCAGACAGACATCCTGTTATGGACCAGATTGAACTTACCTTTATTCCCTATGTTCTCCCTGTCCTGATTGGAACAACCGTTGATTTCCATAATAGCGATGATGTTCTGAATAATATATTTACGCCGTCATGGGCAGGACATAAGTTTAATCTCGGCACATATCCAAAGAGCGTAGTCAGGTCTTTTACCTTTGACCGTCTGGGAGTAGTGGCGCTTCTTTGCAATATCCATCCTGACATGGAGGGTTACATACTGGTGTTGCAAAATCCTTATTTTACAATACCTGACAAAGAAGGAAGATATCAGATAAAAGATATACCTCCAGGTATCTATGACTTGAGAATGTGGTATAAAGCAAAAATAAGCCCGGCTCAGACTATAACTGTTGAAAAGGGGAAGGAAACTGTGGTGGATTTTAGATAAATCAAGATAGAAATTCTTGACAAAAAGAGGTGTACCTTGAAAATTACAATAAAGACAAAATTGATGATTGGCTATATAACGATGCTTGGCTTTATGGTAATTGTAAGCGCTGTTGCCTACCTTACCGTTGGCAATGTCAACAAATCAGTAAATCAAATCCTGATTTATGCCCATAAGTATGATATGGTTGACGGTCTTAGACATTCTGCTAAACAGTTTGTTGATGTAAATGATTCTTTAATCCGGGGACAGATACAAGATATAGAATATTACAGGTCTCTGACACTTGATCTGGAGAAAAAGCTTTTATACGTCGGTAAACTACGGCTCAAGGAGGATGAGAAAGGCTTTTTAAAGGAAATAAATACCCGGTTTGACTTTATACGAAAATTGACAGAAGAATTTTTTAAATGGACGTCAGCTACACGGAATGCAAATCTACCTGCCCTGCTGAGAGAGATGGACAAGGCAAAACCAAACTTAATCAGCAGCGTGGAAGGATTATATGATGAGGCGTGGCGATCACTGGATAACGTTACAATTCTGGCATCACAGAATAAGGAGAGCGGCATTCGTCAGATTGTCATTTTCTCAGTTATTGCTATTATCGTAGGAATAATTATATCCATTTATATCTCGCAAAAGATTACAACCCCTATCAAGGCTTTATCCATTGCTGCAAGCGGTGTTGCTAAAGGCGATATAGAACAGATAGTGGGCAAGACAGCAGAAGATGAAATCGGGGAGCTAATCGCCTCATTTAACCAGATGTTAAGCGAGTTAAAGGCCTCCAGAGAGCAGATTGAAAAGTACAACAAAGAACTTAAGACTATGGTAGAGGAAAGAACCGTTGAACTGGAAAAGACAAAAGAATATCTGGAAAATATCCTTGAGTATTCTGGAGATATGATTATTACCACCACCCTCTTTGATGAAATTGTGCAGTTTAATAGAGGGGCCGAAAACATACTGGATTATCATAGAGAGGATATGGCGGGAAGTAAAATTGAGCATCTCTTCGTTGATAAGAATGAATATAAGCGTATCAAAAAGAAGGCAATTGAGGACGGTGCAGTGTTTGGTTATGAAACAAAACTGATGAAAAAAAATGGCGATATAGTATACGTGAGCCTTACCCTCTCGCGACTTCAAGATAGAAATGGTAATATCATAGGCCTCATTGGCATTGGCAGGGATATTACAAATACCAAGCTCAGTTAAGGACAGTATTTATAAAAACAGGCAGCTCTATTACAATGACTTCCTAACTCACCAAAGAATGCTTTATATATGAGAATACAAAAGAAAGGTATTCAAAGAAGAATCGCTATCTTCATATTCATTGTTGGGATGTTCCCTATAATGTTCGGAATATTGCTGCTCTATTGGCAGGGAAGAAAAGAACTTACAGCATCAGTAGGAGAAAATTTTGCAAGGGTAGCTAAGGATATTGCCAGTAATATTGAGATTGTGTTAGAGCAGTCAGCATATAGCGTGAAAAGCCTTGCCGTCTCCCCTATTCTAAGAGATGCAGCATTATCGGCAAATAAATTTTATATAAATAAAGATAAACCTATTATAGAAGAGCATATCAAAAGGCTGGATATGCAGTGGATGCAAACAAAAGAAAGGGCTAAACACCAGGACTACTACATAGAAAACCCGGCCGCCTTATACCTTGCTGATATTAAGAGCCAAACTGAAGAATATGCTGAGCTTTTTATAACTGATGTAAAAGGCGTATTGATTGCCTCTGCTGAGGCCACTAAATATCTTTACTTTGGCAATGAACGATGGTGGCAGGCGGCCTATAATAATGGTAAAGGAAATATCTATATAAGCGAAATATATCTTGATCCAGATTCCAACCAGTATCTGCAAACTATTGCAGCGCCTATTATAGATGAGAAGAGAAAGGCTGTCGTCGGCATCGTTAGCGCTGTTCATAGGATAGAAAAGATTTCTTATACAGTAAATAAGTTCCGCATCGGGGAGACAGCTCATGCCATGCTGATAAACTCCTCAGGCATCATCCTCCTCTGCCCCATATTTCCGCCTCAGGTTCATAGAGTTACCAGCGACCTTATGAACAAAATTACCATGTCGTCAATAGGCTGGGCGGTTGTTAAAGATAATGCCCATGAAGGCAAAAATGCTGTTGCAGGATTTGCCCCCATAGCCTCCTCTGATGCGGTAAAGAGCGCCTTTAACGGAAATAAATGGTATATATTTGTAAGCCAGTCACCCGAAGAAAGCTATGCGCCAATCTATACCTTATTAAAAAGAATGGCAGCTCTTCTCATTTTTTCAGTTGTCATACTTTCTGCAATGGGGTTCTGGGCTGCCAAAAGGATTGTTGAGCCAATCCGCATTTTACAGCAAGGGGCTGAGATTATCGGAAACGGCAATTTAAATCACCGCATTTATATTGCAACAAACGACGAGATAGAGGATCTTGCAAATAAGTTTAATCAAATGGTGGAAAAGATTAATAAATCGTACTCTGAACTTGAACAGCGGATTGCTGAGAGAACAGAAGGCCTAAAAAAAGGTTACCATGAGATGGAAGTAATAAGCCGGCTAAAATCCGAATTTCTTGCAAATATATCTCATGAATTCAGGACTCCGCTTAATGCTATCATGGGTTTTTCTGAGTTGCTGCGGGATAAAGCCTGCGGAGATATAAATGAGAAACAATGTGAATACTTAGATGATATATACAAGAGCGGCAAACATCTCCTTGAATTAATCAATGATGTCTTAGATCTTTCAAAGATTGAGGCAGGAAAGATGGAAATAAGACCCGAAGAATTTTCAATACCAAATTTAATAAAAGAGGCATATTCCATTGTAAGCCCTCTGGCTATAAAAAAGAATATATCTATTAAGATGGATATAGATAATGGTATTTCTTCTATTGTGGCTGATAAAAGGATGTTCAAACAGATAATGTATAATCTCGTCAGCAATGCCACAAAATTTACCAACGAAGGCGGACATATCAATATCAAGGCATCATGCAACAATTATTTCCTTCAGGTTTCTGTAATAGATAATGGTATAGGCATTAGCAAGAAGGATATGAATAACATCTTTAAGGAGTTTAAACAGATTACAACCAGCGAGCATGAAGGAACCGGGCTTGGTCTTGTCCTTGTAAAGAGGTATATAGAAATGCAAGGCGGTAATATGAGGGTTGAAAGCGAATTTGGCAAGGGGAGCAATTTTACGTTTAGGCTTCCTATGAATATTACAAAAATATAAAGACAGGCTATGGGCAATGGGCTGGCTATAGGCTATGGGATTTTTCCTATTGCCTATCGCCTACTGCCTGCCTTTAATAGGCATACAGATTCCCATACGGCCTTAGCGAAGCAGGTATCAGTTTTTTGAAGCCCACTCTCATTATATCTTCTGTTTTAAGATTAAAATCTTTACAATAATCCTCTAAATACTCTTTCAGGAATTTATTATCTTCGTTGTCTAAATCTGTGATTCCAACCTCAGCGCCGCAAAGTTTTTTATCTACATCGCCTCTTATAAATATTATTCCTCCGTGCATGCCTGTGCCGAGATAATCTCCGACCATAGGCCTGTCATCTTTCTTACCATCAAGGTTAAGCAATATAAGCACACCGCCTGCCATATATTCGCCGAAAAAATCCCCTGCCTTGCCGCCTGCGATAATAACAGGGTTTTGTTTTTTATATCCTTTCATATGTATGCCCACCCTATAGCCAACATCGCCGCGGATATGCAGCTTACCGCCCCTCATGCCGTATCCAAGCACATCGCCTGCATTGCCGTGGATAATAACCTTGCCGCTGTTCATTGTGTTGCCGATATTATCCTGGGCGTTGTTTTTTATGATAAGCGTGGGGCCGTCCATGAATGCGGCGAGGTCGTTTCCAGGCACGCCGTCTATGGTAATGGTTGTTTCGCCCCTTAATCCGTCGCCTATGTAATACTGGCCGTTTACATTTTTCAGGAGGATTTCCTTTTCGCCTTTGGAAACGGCATCCCGCACCTTGCTGTTCAACTCTCTGTAGTAAATCCCTTTTGCGTCTATGGTAAGCATTATTTTTATCCCCTAAAAAGAATTCAGGAGCCAGTAGTCAGAATGAAAACAAAGAAAGATTTATTCTGAATTCTAGATTCTGACTACTGGATTCTACAAATTTCATCTTCCCGCCGGTTTCACACCTAATAAATCCAATGTCTGTCCGTCTAATCCCACACCCCTGAGCCTTTCCCTGCTGCCCCGCAAAGATTCAATGGCATTTACGCCGAGCGCTCCGAGGATTTCTTTTAATTCATGGCTCCATGCGTGAATCAGGTTGATAAGCCTTTCTGCATATACCTCCGGGTCAAGCCGAACAGTGAGTTCCGGCCTCTGGGTTGTTATGCCCCAGCTGCAATTTCCTGTGTAGCACTTGCCGCATACAGTGCAGCCCATTGTTATAAGTGCTGATGTTCCGAGGGCAACTGCGTCAGCGCCAAGGGCAATCGCCTTTGCAGCATCTGCACAGCTCCTGATGCCACCGGCAGCAATGATGGAGGCCTCGTTTCTTATACCCTCCTGCCTCAATCTTTCATCCACTGCTGCAAGCGCATATTCAATGGGTATGCCGAGGTGATCGCGGATAATAACCGGCGCAGCGCCTGTGCCGCCCCTGAACCCATCAATATAGACAATATCCGCGCCTGCACGCACGATGCCGGACGCTATCGCCGCCACATTGTGAACTGCAGCGATCTTTACGGAAACCGGTTTCGTATAATTCGTCGCCTCTTTGATTGCAAATATAAGCTGTCTTAAATCCTCTATAGAATAAATATCATGCTGAGGCGCAGGAGAGATTGCATCCGTGCCAACAGGTATCATCCTTGTCTTTGCAATATCCAACGGTATTTTTTCCCCAGGCAGATGTCCGCCTATGCCAGGCTTTGCGCCCTGGCCGATCTTTATTTCAACAGCAACGCCTGCATTCAAATAATCAGGATTTACTCCGAACCTTCCTGACGCAACCTGAACGATTATATTGCTGCGGTATGGGTAAATGTCTTCATGCAGTCCGCCCTCGCCTGTGTTCATGACAATCCCAAGCTCCTTTGCAGCAATTGCAAGCGTCTTCTGTGCATTGAGGCTTATGGAGCCATAGCTCATTGGCGCAAATATAAAAGGCATCTCCAGTTTAATCTGGGGAGGCATCTTTGTCTTGAGCTTGGGCTTGCCGCCAGCGACTTTTTCAAACTCAAGTTTTGCCGGCTTTTTGCCGAGATAGGTCCGAAGCTCCATCGGCTCTCTTAAGGGATCAATGGACGGATTTGTAACCTGACATGCGTCTATCAAAAGATTGTCAAAGAGCACAGGATACGGCATATCGCTCCCCATGCCTGTAAGCGGGATTCCGCCGGTCTCAGCCTGCTTTTTTATATTTCTGATTTGATAGAAACCCCAGTTCGCATTACTTCTGTATTTTACCGGGTTGTCCTCTATGGTTATGGCCTCTTCAGGGCAATAGTGATAACATCTCAGACACTTGACACATTTAAATGTGTCAATGAGAACCTTATCTCCACCCCATGAATAAACGCTCCAGCCGCAATTCTGGATGCAGCGCTTGCACCTTATACATTTTACCTGATCTATCTTAGCCAGAAACTCTGGCACTGCCAGACTTCTAAACATTTAAACCTCCAAAAAAACAGGCTATGGGTCATGGGCTATAGGCAATAGGTTATTTCCTATCGCCCATTGCCTATTGCCCCTTGCCTGTTTCTAACTCAACAATCACAGGCTCCCCAGCCCTCGGAGCCCACACCTTGTCAGGGCTTGAGCAAATTTCTCTTATGGCAGATTCTTCGCTTGCCATATAAACAGTCTTGCCTTTTGTTGCGGCCACAAGGGGCCTTAATTTAATCCTATCATTAAATCCAACCAACCCCTTGCTATGTCCAAAAAGGATTGAAAACGGACCATTCATCAGGGCGCTGCCATATACCATACGGAGTGCGGTCATTGCAGCCTTTTCATCCTCAGGCATATCATCAATATTTTTCCAGAAAGGCGCTGCAAGGGCTGTACATGCCGTAGAGGCATCAAGACCATGCTTCCTAACCATAAGGTCAAATAGATATGTAACAACCTCTGTATCTGTCAGAAGAGTAAGTTTGTAGCCATACATTTCAAGGTATCTCTTGTTTATTCCATAAGATGATATCTCGCCATTATGAACAATAGACCAGTCCAGAAGGGTAAATGGGTGCGCGCCTCCCCACCAGCCTGGCGTATTTGTTGGAAATCTCGTATGGCCTGTCCAGATATATCCCTCATATTCTTCAAGTCTGAAAAACCGCGCAATCTCGCTTGGCATGCCAACGCCCTTGAATGCACCCATGTTTTTGCCGCTTGAAAATACATAGGCGCCGTCTATCTCGGAATTGATTTTCATAACGGTTCGGACCACAAAATCGTCATCCGGAAGCCACGCTGTCTCTCTCTCAGCCTTTTCAGGCAATGGCTTTACAAAATATCGCCAGAGAATCGGATGTATTGCAATGCCCTCTACAGGCGCGGTTGGTATGGGCTCTTTTTTCTCTATCTGGTAATTTTTTTTGAGATATTCTTCTGTATCTGTTTTTGCCCCTAATTCATCATACATAATATGAAATGCGTAGAAGTCCTTATATTCAGGATATATGCCGTATGCAGCATAGCCTGCGCCAAGCCCGTTTCCCCTGTCATTCATAAGACACAGGGATTTGCAAATAAAGCCTCCGCTGATTCTTTTGCCGTCTTTATTGATAATACCTATCAGACCGCAGCCAGAAATATCTTTTTGAAAATTATGGCTCATACCTTCCTCTCCTGATATATCTTCAAAATCTTCTTAAAATCCTCTGCCCCGCTCTTTGCAGCCTCTGGCAAACCCAATTTTTTCCTCGCAGGCGCTGCAGGTTCGCCCAGCTTGCTTGTCTTTATGAACATGTCCCAGCCCCTTTTTACCTGCGTCGTTGCAAGTCCTTTTTTTGATGCCAGGGTTCTCATAGCAGCCATTGCATTTTCAAAGCCATAGTGCTGGAAGCATATCTCAAGGCAGTGATGGCATTCAAGGCACTGCCAAATTGACTTGTGGCTCAGCCATTTTTCATATTGCCCGGCCAGTATATCCTTTATAACAGCTCTTGGGTCATAGCCTTCATCAAGATTGAGGCAGGACGGGCAGATATGATAACAGGCGCCGCACTTGGAACACACCTCTAATAATTTAAGGTTGAGCGATTCCAAAACCTTCCTCCAGTTGTCTATTTAATTCGGTTGTCTTAGCAAGTTCTCCGTTAAGCCTTTGCCATTTTTCAAGAAAATCCGTTGCCTCTATCCTGTGGGAGTCAAGCCCTAAATCCTCCGGCCTGTATCCCATTGCCATACCTAAAAGCTCTGTAAAATATAAAATCGGGATGCCGAATTTTTCCCCTTCTTTTTCCATCAGAAATTGATTGTTGTCAAATTGCAGATAACAGGATGGACAGCAGAGCGCCATGGCATCAACTTTTAATGCCTTGAGTTCTTTAAGTTTAAGCCTTGCAAAGTGCAGGGCATTCTCATGCTGGTCAACCCTGTCAAGGCCCTGGCCGCAGCAGAGAAGCTTTGTCATATATTGAACACTTTCAGCGCCCATTGCCCTTATAAGATTATCAAACTTCTTTGGGTCAAGCGGGTCGTCATTTTTTAATGCGTGACTTGGCCTAATCATGTGACAACCGTAATGTATCGCAATCCTCATTCCATTAAACGGTTTTATGAGTTTATTCTTTATGGCAGGGATGCCAACCTCGTCATGGAAAAAAGGCACAAGATGGCGTAGTTTATTTTTGCCTTTAAACTCAAGCCCAATTTCATTCAATATGGAATTTACCTTATTCTTCTCTTTATTATCTAAGTGGAGTTCTGAGTTTACGGTTGCAAGATTCGACACGCACCCTGTGCATGGGCTTACAAGGTCAACACCTGCCTTATCGAGAAGAGCAACATTTCTTGCAGCTGTCAGAACCCAAAGGCCGTGGTCAATGTTATTTACAAGAGACTTTTCAGGGCAGCAGGTAAAACCGTCAATGTCCCTGTAAGGCAGATTAAACCCATCCAGCACCATTCTCGTCGACTTTTCAAGAAACGGGAAACGGGTTTGAATTGTACAGCCCCAAAATACGGTAAAATCCTTCATCTATAAACCTCAATAAAGATGGTTAGAGGATTGAGGTTTGAGGTAACTCCCTCCAACCCCTTTCCTCCAACCTCTAACCTTTAAAATTTTACGCCTGTACACATGCATCAACAGGGCAAACTTCAGCGCATTTTGGTGAATCATAATAACCTTTACACTCTACACATTTTGCAGGGTCTATAACATATACATCCCCTTCACTGATAGCGCTGGTAGGGCACTCCGGGAGACACACTCCGCAGGCAACACAATCCTGAGTTATCGTTAATGCCACTTTAAATACCTCCTTTCATTATAAGATAAGCAGATATATTTGGAGCAACGTTTACTGGCGAGGTGTTAAGATTTTAGATTGCGGGGCGTGGATTTTGAATCCGTCATCCTGAATCGCTTATCTTTTTGCCTCTGTATACAGTATACTAACTCACATTTTTATAAATGGCAAGAAAAATTTTGAAAAATTTTGAAATTTTGTGCCTATTCCGCCAGATTTAATGCCAGAAACTTTAATTCTGTCATTTCCTCTATGGCATACCGCACACCTTCTCTGCCAAAGCCGCTCATCTTAACCCCGCCGTAGGGCATGTGGTCTGTGCGATAGGTAGGAATGTCGTTTACAATAACGCCGCCGACTTCAAGCTCATTATATGCATGGAAGACATTTTTAATATCATTTGTAAATATGCCTGCCTGAAGCCCGTAGATGGAATTATTTACCATTGAAACAGCGTCTTCAAATTTGTCATATTTTTCAACGGTAACAAGCGGCGCAAACACCTCTTCCCCGCATACCTTCATGGAAGGTTTTGTATTTGTTAATACAGTTGGCTCAAAAAAATTTCCATTCCTTTTACCGCCAGTTAAAATCTTCGCCCCGTCCTTGGCAGCCTCTTGCAGTCGTTCTTCTGTCCGCTGACTTGCGCCTTGTTCAATCATTGGGCCGATATTAGTTGACTCATCCATCGGGTCTCCAGCTTTTAAATTTTTGACATTAGCCAGAAACTTATAGAGAAATTCATCATAATTATTTTTTTGCACGTATATTCTTTGCACAGATATGCATATCTGCCCAGCAAAGGAAAAAGCGCCTACTGTGCATCTCTTTGCTGCAAAATCAATGTCAGCGTCAGAATGGATGATCACGCCTGCATTGCCTCCAAGTTCAAGCGTTATCTTCTTCATGCCTGCCATTGCCTTAAGCTTTAACCCAACAGCTGCGCTTCCTGTAAAAGAAAGCTTCTTTATCCTTTCATCGGCGGCCAACTTTTCTGCAAGAGGGTTTGAACATGGAATGACGTTAAGCGCGCCGGCAGGCAAGCCAGCCTCGCTCGCAATCTCGCCGAGAAGCAGGGCTGTAACAGGGGTTTTTGGCGCAGGTTTTAATATGATTGTATTCCCTGATGCAATTGCAGGCGCAACCTTGTGGCTAACAAGATTTAATGGGAAATTAAACGGCGTTATTCCAAGGATAGGGCCTATTGGAAATCGCCGGACAATGCCAAACCTATTCTCAGAGCCTTGCATGAGGTCAAGGGGAATGACTTCTCCCTCAATTCTCTTTGACTCCTCTGATGCAATCTGGAATGTATTGATTGCCCGTGAAACTTCTGCCCTTGAATCTGTTATAGGCTTTCCTGCCTCAATCGTGATTGTTTTTGCAAGCTCTTCTTTTCTCTGCTCAAGTCCTTTAATAATATTTTTTAAAATTTCTGCCCTCTTATATGCTGGAAGTTTTTTTGTTATATCAAATGCCTTTTGAGAGGACTTAACAGCATCCTCTATGTCAGCCTCTTCTGCAAAATAAAGTTGGGCAATTGTCTCATTGTTGTAAGGATTTTTTACATCCTCTCTTTTTGATGACTGCCGCCACTCGCCGTTTATGAGAAATTTATATTCTTTTGCCATTACAGGAAGGATTATTCCAGAAAAACAACCCTCAGTCAAATTTTTATTGAACCACCTCACCCTGATGCAACATCAGGGCATTTTCCCCTTCCGTCCGCCATGGCGGAGGAGAGGGTAATTACCTTCTTTCCCCTCCCACAACAGACTGTGTCATAATTACAAAAAGCGAGGGATTTAGAGGAAAACATTATTATCAAATGCCCGTAGGATATGCTATAGAATGTTGTCAACAAATAGATTTGTCCGCTTTTAGAGCAAATGAATTGTCCACTTTTAGATTGGCAGGAAAGGCACGTAGGGCGTAGCCCGAAGTGCCTTT
>Ga0209343_10001937_pt1 | contig 27446 bp, 26 predicted proteins | sample RifCSPlowO2_02_FD_184026 | JGI IMG/M metagenome (GOLD analysis project Ga0209343, IMG submission 184026) | Groundwater microbial communities from Rifle, Colorado - Rifle CSP2_plank lowO2_0.2 (SPAdes) (version 2) | ecosystem: Environmental > Aquatic > Deep subsurface > Groundwater | place... | reverse complement strand
TGAGTGGGGATCTGGATCGCCTGGGCATCGGCGACCACCCGCTCGGCGGCGTCATACAGGCCGAGCAGCATATTCACCGAAATCGCCCGGGTGATCAGTGGATCGCTGTCGAACGAGGCGATGCGCGCCGGATCATGGCTGAGGAACTTGGCCTTTACATAGCTGTTGACGAAGAAGTTGCCGCGCAGCGCCCGCATCAACTGCAGCCCCGGCCGGGCAAAGGGCACATAGAGCTTGACCTTGAACGCCGGCGAGGCGAGCACCAGGGCGCGGATCTTCGGCGCGTAGTCATGGGCCCAGGCCGAGACCACCACGGCGCCGACGCTCTGCGCCAATACGGCGAGGTCTTCCACCGCCAGGCCATGGCTGGCACTTATATGGTCGATAAAGCTCTGCACGTCGCGCACGCTGGTGGCGAAGCTGGGGCTGTCACCCCGCGCACCGGGGGATTGGCCGTGACCGCGGGCATCCCAGGCGAAGAAGTGGTAATCGGCCAGATCCAGCTCATCGACCAGATGGGCCATACGCCCGCCATGCTCGTGGCCGCGGTGGAACATCACTATGGCGCGCCGTGCTGTGGCGGCTGTGGTCGCAACGGCAGGCCAGTGGCGATAGCACAGCTCGACGTCGTCATGGGTGGTAAAGCTGAGGAGTTGGGCTTCGCGCATCGAGATGTCCTTATTTCGCATCGGCAGAGCGTGCGGCTTCGGCCAGGCCTTGGCGCACTCGGTTATAGAGGGTGTAGAGCAGCAGGGCGAGAATCAGCGCGAGCAGGCCGTTGATCCACAGGGGCGGCAGCAGGCCGCCGGCCACGCCGGCCCCCAGCACGCCGAAGCACAACGCCCTGTCGCTTTTCCCCATGGGTCCGTCGTAACGCCGCGAGGCACCGACCATGGGCCCGAGTACGCCGGCGTATTCGCCGATCAGGGCCGCCAGTACCAACAGCACCACCAGCAGCGGCGAGACGCCGGGCAGCAGGGCGAACGGCAGGCACAGGGCACTGTCGGCGATCAGGTCGCAGAGTTCATTGAGGTAGGCGCCGAGTCTGGACTGCTGGCCGAACTCGCGGGCCAGCATGCCGTCCACCGCGTTGAGCGCCATGCGCAGCAGCATCCATAGGGGGATCAGGGCGAACAGCCAGCTGTGCTGAGGCAATACCGCCAGCAGCATGCCGAGCAGTACGGAAACCACGGCGGCGGCCAGGGTCACCTGATTGGCGGTGACGCCCATGGCGTGCAGACGGGTTACAGCGGGACGTAACAGGTTCTGGAAGCCAGGCTTGAGCCGGTAGATCGACAGCATTCAGCAGAATTCCCTTTCGGTGCGCTAATGGGTCGAGTCAGCTTAGTTGCTTTAGCCGCCGCGCAGTGGCCGAAGACTGTGCGCGAGTGCTTGATTCGGCAACGGGATGCTTCGCGCTGGAAAACTTATACCCAGGGCCCGGACCTTCCCTGCCCGGGTTAAACGCTTCAGTAATCAGTTAGTTGAATGGGTTAATGGCAGTCTGCCGGTATTTGACGCACAGCTTATCCACAACAGACCCTAGGCGGTTTCGCTGATATCGCAGGGCGCCGCGTTGGCGTCGAGCGAGCCGATGCTGCGTTGCGCCTGGCTGACCCACTCGAAGGCGCGGTCGTTGAGCTCGGCTATGGCCCGTGGGCCCGTGCCACCCGCGTGCATCAGCGGGCCTATGACCACCTGGATGGTGCCGGGGGTCTTGCGCCAGCCGAGTTTCGGCCAGAATTCACCGGCGTTATGCGCAATGGGCAGTACCGGCAGCTTGGCGTTGACCGCCAGGGAGGCGCCACCCCGGCTGAACTTGCCGATCTTCCCGGCGGGAATGCGCGTGCCTTCCGGGAAGACCAAGACCCAGGCGCCCTGCTCCAGGCGTTTATGGCCCAGCTTGGCCAGCTGCTTGAGGGCGGCCTTGGGGTTGCTACGGTCGATGGCGATGGGTTTGAGCATGGCCATGGCCCAGCCGAAGAAGGGCACATAGAGCAGCTCGCGCTTGACCACCTGGCTCAGGGGTTCGAAGAAACCGCAGAGAAAGAAGGTCTCCCAGGTGCTCTGGTGTTTGGCCAGGATCACGCAAGGCCGCTCTGGGATGTTTTCCAGGCCTGTGACCTCATAACGGATGCCGGCCACCACCTTGGCCAACCACACGGCGCAGCGGCACCAGGTCTGGATGACGAAACGATAACGGGCGCGAAACGGCAGGAGGGGCGCGACGAAGACGCTGAGGATGCACCAGAAGAAGGCGCTGGCAGACAGCAGCAAATAGAAGAGGAAGGTTCTGAGGGTCTGCACTGTCGACATGGGAGCCTTTACCGTCGCAGGCAGGGCCTGCTTTATAAGTGGAGAAGCTGAACGGCAACCGCCGCCAGATCATCGAATACCAGGATACCCTCTGGCAATGCCTTGGTCAGGGTCCGTTCGCCTTTGCCGGTCTTAACCAAAACCGGCTGACAATCGACGGCCAGCGCGGCGCTCAGGTCACCGCTGCTGTCGCCAACAAACCAAATGCCCTTGAGGGGTACGCCATAATGCGCAGCAATCTGCTCGAGCAGGCCGGGTTTCGGCTTGCGGCAGGCGCAGCCGTCGTCCGGGCCGTGGGGGCAGTGCACAATCAAGCCCAGCTCACCGCCCTGCTCCGCCACCAGCTGGCGCAGGCGCTGGTGCATGGCGTCCAGAGCGGCCAGGTCGTAATAGCCGCGGGCGATGCCCGATTGGTTGGTGGCGACTGCCACCGTCCAGCCGGCTTGCGACAGGCGCGCGATCGCCTCGATGGCGCCGGGTAGCGGAATCCATTCCTCGGGGCTCTTGATATAGGCGTCGGAGTCGTAATTGATCACGCCGTCGCGGTCGAGAATCAGCAGTTTCATCGGGTAATCCGTAACCGGGTGGCGGTGATGGCCGCCACCCGGTGAAGGTGATGATGGGTATCGCTGCGCTCCACCCATCCTACGATCTACATGGCGTGAGGCTTAGCCCAGGACCGAGATATCGGCCACGCCGAGGAACAGGCCGCGCAGCTTGGCCAGCAGGGCGTAGCGGTTGGCGCGGACGGCGGGGTCTTCGGCGTTGACCAGCACGGCCTCGAAGAAGGCGTCCACCGGTTCGCGCAGGTTGGCCAGCTGGCTCAGCGCCAGGCGGTACTGGCGCGCCGTGGCCAGCGGCTGTACCGCATGCTCGGCGTGCTGGATGGCGGCGTTGAGGGCGAACTCGCTGGGGTTGTCGAAGTGATGGGCTTCGACGCTGGCCGCCACCTGGCCTTCGGCCTTGCTCAGCAGGTTGGACACGCGCTTGTTGGCGGCGGCCAGGGCCGCGGCCTGCGGCAGGCTGCGGAAGGCCTGCACGGCCTGCACGCGCTGATCGAAGTCCAGCGGTGAGGTCGGGCTGACCGCGCGCACGGCCTGGTACACGGCCACCTCGACGCCTTCGTCCTCGTAACGGGCGCGCAGGCGGTCGAAGACGAAGTCCATGACCTGGGCCTTGAGCTCGGCGGCCGGATCGGCGGCGACCGCTTTACTCTCGTCCTCGATCAGGTCGGACAGCGAGATCAGCTTCAGCTTGGACGCCAGCTGATCGATGGCGAAGGCGATGGCCTCGGCCAGGTCCAGATCCAGCTGCTTCTCGATCAGGATGCGCAGAACCCCCAATGCCGCTCGGCGCAGGGCGTAGGGATCCTTGCTGCCGGTGGGCAGCATGCCGATGCCGAAGATGCCGACCAGAGTATCCAGCTTGTCGGCCAGGGCCACGGCCGCGCCAGTCAAGGTGCTCGGCAGCTCGGCGCCGGCGCCGCGCGGCATATATTGCTCGTTCAGCGCCAGGGCCACGTCTTCCGGCTCGCCGTCGTGCTTGGCGTAGTAGTAACCGGCGATGCCCTGCATTTCCGGGAACTCGCCGACCATCTCGCTGGCCAGGTCGCACTTGCACAGCAGGCCGGCACGGGCCGCGCGCTGGGCGTCGCCACCCACGCGCTCGGCGATAAAGCCGGCCAGGGCGGAGACCCGTTGAGCCTTATCAAAAACCGAACCGAGCTGGGCCTGGAACACCACATTGGCCAGGCGCTCGTTGAAGGTCTCCAGCTTGTGTTTCTTGTCCTGCTTGAAGAAGAACTCGGCGTCGGTCAGGCGCGGACGCACCACCTTCTCGTTGCCTTCGATGATCTGCGCCGGGTCTTTGCTCTCGATGTTGGCCACTGTGATAAAGCGCGGCAGCAGCTTGCCGTCGGCATCCAGCAGGCAGAAGTATTTCTGGTTGTCCTGCATGGTGGTGATCAGCGCTTCCTGCGGCACCTCGAGGAAACGCTCCTCGAAGGAGCAGACCAGCGGCACCGGCCACTCGACCAGGGCGCTGACCTCATCCAGCAGCGCGGGCGGCACTATGGCCGTACCCTGCTGTTCGGCGGCCAGTTGCGCGATACGCGCGGCGATCTGCTCACGGCGCTCGGCGAAGTCGGCGATCACATAGGCGCTGCGCAGGTCTTCGGCATAGTTGGCCGGCGTGGCAATGCGCACGTCCTGGTTGGCATGGAAGCGGTGGCCACGGGAGATCCGGCCGGACTTCTGCGCGAGGATTTCGCAGTCGATCACCTCATCGCCGAACAGCATCACCAGCCACTGGCTCGGGCGGACGAATTCGGTCTTGCGCGCGCCCCAGCGCATGCGTTTGGGGATAGGCAATTCGTTCAGCGAGGTCTCGACAATAGCCGGCAACAGGCCGGCCGCGGCCTGGCCCGGAATGCGCTGGCTGAATTTCAGCTTGGGTCCGCTGCGGTCGATCTCCGCCAGGTCGACCCCGCACTTCTTGGCGAAGCCCAGGGCCGCTTGAGTCGGATTGCCGTCCTTGTCGAACGCCGCCTGCACGGGCGGGCCATCGAGGTTCTGGGTGCGATCCGGTTGCTGGCTGGCGAGTTGCTCGACCAGCACCGCCAGGCGCCTCGGCGCGGCGTAATAGCGAGCGTTGGCATAGCTCAGCCCGGCGCTTTTCAGGCCTTTCTCGATGCCGGCCAGGAAGGCCTCGCCGAGGGTCTTCAGGGCTTTGGGCGGCAGCTCTTCGGTGCCCAGTTCTACCAGGAAATCATGCGCACTCATTCTGCTGCCTCCTTCTTGTTGCCCACTACTTCATCTTGAAGAGGGTTGCTCTCTTGCAGCTTTGCCAATACTTCATTACGCAGGTCGGGGGCGGCGAGCGGGAAGCCGAGCTTGCGCCGCGCCTGCAGGTAGCTCTGCGCCACGGAGCGGGCCAGGGCGCGCACGCGCAGGATATATTGCTGACGCGCGGTGACCGAGATGGCGCGGCGGGCATCCAGCAGGTTGAAGGTGTGGGAGGCCTTGAGCACCATCTCGTAGGTCGGCAGCGGCAGCTCCAGCTCGATCAGGCGGTTGGCTTCCGACTCGTAGAAGTCGAACAGTTCGAACAGCTTGTCGACGTTGGCGTGCTCGAAGTTGTAGGTGGACTGCTCCACCTCGTTCTGGTGGAACACATCGCCATAGGTGACCTTGCCGAACGGGCCGTCGGTCCACACCAGGTCGTATACCGAGTCGACGCCCTGCAGGTACATGGCCAGACGCTCCAGGCCATAGGTGATCTCGCCGGTTACCGGGTAGCACTCGATGCCGCCGACCTGCTGGAAGTAGGTGAACTGGGTGACTTCCATGCCGTTCAGCCAGATTTCCCAACCCAGGCCCCAGGCGCCCAGGGTAGGCGATTCCCAGTTGTCTTCGACGAAGCGGATGTCGTGCACCAGCGGGTCGATGCCGATGGCCTGCAGCGAGCCGAGATACAGCTCCTGGAAGTTTTCCGGGTTGGGCTTCAACACCACCTGGAACTGGTAGTAGTGCTGCAGGCGGTTGGGGTTCTCGCCGTAGCGGCCGTCAGTCGGACGCCGGGAAGGCTGCACATAGGCGGCGTTCCAGGTCTCGGGGCCGATGGCGCGCAGGAAGGTGGCGGTGTGGAAGGTGCCGGCGCCCACTTCCATATCGTAGGGCTGCAGCACCACACAGCCCTGCTCGGCCCAATACTGTTGCAGGGCGAGGATCAGCTCTTGGAAGGTGCGCACGGCAGGCGTAGTCTGGCTCACGAAAAATTCACCTGTTGAGGCTGCGACGGAAAGCCGGGGAGTATACCCCAATCCGCGCACCCTCCACCGCCCGGGAAGGCCCCATGCCACGCTGCTTCTGGTGCACCGACGATCCCCTGTATATCGCCTACCACGACCGCGAATGGGGGGTGCCGCAGCGCGACCCCCAGGCGCTGTTCGAGCTGTTGTTGCTCGAAGGCTTCCAGGCCGGGCTGTCGTGGATCACCGTGTTGAAGAAGCGCGAGCGCTACCGCGAGGTGCTATTGGGCTTCGATGTGCAGCGCCTGGCGGCGCTCAGCGATGACTATATCGAGACGCTGATGCAGGACCCTGGGATCATCCGCAACCGCCTCAAACTCAAGGCCGTGCGGCAGAACGCCCAGGCCTGGCTGAGGCTGGAGGACCCGGTGGCGCTGTTGTGGTCCTTCGTCGGCGGCCGGCCGCAAATCAATCACTTCAGCGAACGCGGCCAGGTGCCGGCGCTCAGCCCCGAGGCCGAGGCCATGAGCCGCGCGCTGAAGAAGGCCGGCTTCACCTTTGTCGGCCCGACCATCTGTTATGCCTATATGCAGGCCAGCGGCATGGTGATGGACCACACCCGCGAGTGCGATCGTTACGCCGAGTTGGCGTTGGGTTGAGCCGCGTAGCGGCGAAGCTCAACATTTATGAAATTGCCGAGCGGAACCGTAAACGGCTCCCTGTTGGGCTTCGCTTCGCTCAGCGCCAACCTACGCCTCTCCAGCCAAGCGGTTACAATAGGCGCCTTTTTGGCCTGCTGGAGTTGTCTGTGGAAAAGCTCAAAGGTGCCCTGGCGGTGGGCTTTCTGCGTTTATTCGCGCTGCTGCCCTGGCGCGCCGCTCAGGCGGTGGGCGTGGCTATCGGCTGGCTGCTGTGGAAGCTGCCGAACGGCTCGCGCGAGGTGGTGCGGATCAACTTGGCGGCCTGTTTTCCGCAGATGCCCGCCGCGGAGCGTGAGGCCTTGGTGGGCCAGTGCCTGCGCGATACCGGCAAGACCCTGACCGAGAGCGCCTGCTCCTGGATCTGGCCGGGGCAGAAGTCCTTGCAGCGAATTCGTCAGGTCGAAGGCTTGCCGATCCTGCAGGCCGCCCTGGACAGCGGCAAAGGCGTGGTGCTGATCACCAGCCACCTGGGCAATTGGGAGTTTCTCCTGCAGTACGCCGCGTCCATCTGCCAGCCGGTGCTGCTGTATCGGCCGATCAAGCTGCAGGCGGTCGATCAGCTGTTGCAGGAGAAGCGCACCCAGTTGGGCAGCAGCCTGGCCGCCTCGACCAAGGAAGGCATTCTCAGCCTGATCAAGACGCTGCGCAGAGGCGGCGTGGCCGGGATTGCCGCCGACCCCGAACCAAGTCTGAGCAGCGGCCTGTTTGTGCCCTTCTTCGGCGTGCCGGCGCTGACCAGCAAATTCGTGCCGTCGCTGGTGCAGGGGCACAAGGCCGAGGCGGTGTTTATCCACGCCCTGCGTCTGGACGATGGCAGCGGTTACCGGGTGGTGATCGAAGCGGCCCCGGAAGCCCTGTATGGCGAGAATCTCGAGGCCGCCGTGGCCGCCATCAACCAGGGCATCGAGAAGCAGGTGCGTCAGGCCCCCAGCCAATATATGTGGAATATGAAACGCTTCAAAAAGCGTCCGGCCGGCGAGGCCAAGTGGTATTGAGCCGAGTGGGCCCGCGCTAGCTTTATCGGCTTGCGGGGCCCAGGTTGCGGGCTGCGGCTGCTCTCGGCTAGGCTGCAGCAACGCACTCTGACGGATGCAGCATGAGTAATCAGCGAAAGAACGTCCGCACGCCCCTCAAGGTTCGCCTGCGCATCGAGCATCCGTTGCATGGGGAACTGATAGTCACCACCCGGGATATTTCCGAATGCGGCGTCTATGTGCTGCTGGACCAGGCGCAGAGCAGGCTCAGCCTGGGCGAGCGGGTGATCGGCCAGGTGCAGGGCTTGCCGATGGAGGCGCCGATTCTGACGCTGGAAGTGGTACGCATCGAGGCCTTGGGCGTTGGCTTGCGCTTTGTAACTGAGGCATAGATCTGGCGCAGCCGATTAGCTAAAAACACCGTCTCACTCGCCCGCCTGTCCCGGAGGATTCGCCGCCTTATCCAGGCGGCGCAGAAATACCCCGATTTCCTTCTCCGCCTGTTTATCGCCCTTCTGCTGGGCGACTTGCAGTCCCTGGGTCCAGGCCTGCCTGGCGTCCTCCAGTAGCCCCTGCTTATTTAGCGCCTGGCCGAGCAGCTTCCAGGCGGCCGAGTAGTGCGGGTCGAACGCTACGCAATGCTGCAGATGTTCGGCCGCCCGGGCGAAGTCGCCGGCATCCAGATAGCCCTTGCCCAGACCGAAACGCAGCAGGGCGTTATCCATGCCTTTGGCCAGCATCTTTTCCAGGGCTTCGTTGCTCATCGGACCTCCCATGCTGCGGCTTAGAAGAAGGTTAAGCCAACCTGAAATAGCCGTTCGGCGTCGCGGATATATTTCTTGTCGACCAGGAACAGGATCACATGGTCGCCGGACTCGATCCGCGTATCGTCATGGGCGATCAGCACCTCTTCGTTGCGGATGATCGCGCCTATGGTGGTGCCCGGCGGCAGGGCGATATCTTCGATGGCGCGGCCGACCACCTTGCTCGATTTGGCATCGCCGTGGGCTATGGCTTCGATGGCCTCGGCGGCGCCGCGGCGCAGCGAGTGCACGCTTTCGATATCGCCGCGGCGCACATGGGTCAGCAGGGTGCCGATGGTGGCCAGCTGCGGGCTGATGGCGATGTCGATCTCGCCGCCCTGCACCAGGTCGACATAGGCCGGGTTGTTGATCAGCGCCATCACCTTGCGCGCGCCCAGGCGCTTGGCCAGCAGGGACGACATGATATTGGCTTCATCGTCGTTGGTCAGGGCCAGGAAGATGTCGGCGTCGCTGATATTTTCCTCCACCAGCAGGTCGCGGTCCGAGGCGCTGCCCTGCAGCACTATGGTGCTATCCAGGGTTTCCGAGAGGTAGCGGCAGCGCGCCGGGTTCATCTCGATGATCTTCACCTGGTAGCGGCTCTCGATGGCTTCGGCCAGGCGCTCGCCTATATGCCCGCCGCCGGCTATCACCACCTTCTTGTAGCTGTCCTCCATGCGCCGCATTTCGCTCATCACCGCACGGATATGGGCCTTGGCGGCGATAAAGAACACCTCGTCATCCGCCTCGATCACCGTATCGCCCTGGGGCATGATCGCCCGGTTGCGGCGGAAGATCGCCGCCACCCGGGTATCGACGTTGGGCATATGCTGGCGCAGTTGCTTGAGTTGCTGACCCACCAGCGGGCCGCCGTAATAGGCGCGCACCGCCACCAGCTGGGCCTTGCCGCCGGCGAAGTCGATCACCTGCAGGGCGCCGGGGTATTCGATCAGGCGCTTGATATAGTTGGTCACCACCTGCTCCGGGCTGATCAGCACGTCGACCGGAATCGACTCGTTGCTGAACAGGCCATTGCGGGTCAGGTAGGCCGCTTCGCGCACCCGGGCGATCTTGGTCGGGGTGTGGAACAGGCTGTAGGCCACCTGGCAGGCGATCATGTTGATTTCGTCGCTGTTGGTCACCGCCACCAGCATGTCGGCATCGTCCGCGCCGGCCTGGCGCAGCACCGTGGGGAAGGAGCCGCGGCCCTGCACGGTACGGATATCCAGGCGGTCGCCGAGTTCGCGCAGGCGCTCGCCATCGGTGTCCACCACTGTGATGTCGTTGGCCTCGCTGGCCAGGTGTTCCGCCAGCGTGCCGCCCACCTGCCCAGCGCCGAGAATGATGATCTTCATGCAGTCTGTTCCTTAGCCACGGGACGCGGCGATTTTGCTCAGCTTGGCATAGTAGAAGCCGTCGTGGCCCTCCACTTGCGGCAATAATTGGCGGCCATGGGCCGTTTTTATGCCGAAGGCGCCTGGGATATTCGGCTCCCGGGCATCGGGGGTGCGGGCGAGGAAGGCGGCGATAGTGTCGCTGTTCTCCTGCGGCAGCACCGAGCAGGTGGCATAGAGCAGGATGCCGCCCACTTCCAGGGTTGGCCACAGGGCATCCAGCAGCTCGCCCTGCAGCTGGGCCAGGGCCGGAATATCTTCGGGCTGACGGGTCAGCTTGATATCTGGATGACGACGAATCACCCCGGTGGCCGAACAGGGCGCGTCGAGCAGGATGCGCTGGAAGGGCTTGCCGTCCCACCAGGCGTCCAGGTCGCGGCCATCGGCGGCGATCAGCTCGGCGTGCAGGTTGAGGCGCTGAAGGTTCTCGCGCACCCGCACCAGGCGTTTTTCTTCCAGATCCACCGCCACCACGCCGGCCAACTCGGGTTCGGCCTCCAGCAGATGGCAGGTCTTGCCGCCCGGCGCCGCGCAGGCGTCCAGCACGCGTTGCCCGGGAGCCAGGTCGAGCAACCCGGCGGCCAGTTGCGCGGCTTCGTCCTGTACGCTGAGCCGACCTTCGGCGAAGCCCGGCAAGGTGGTGACATCGCAGGCCTGCAGCAGGCGAACGCCATCGCGGCTGAACACGCAGGGCTCGGCCTCGAAACCGACTCGGCGCAGTTCGGCCAGGTAGTCGTCCCGTGTACCCAGCCGGCGGTTGACCCGCAGAATCAGCGGCGGGTGGGCGTTGTTGGCGGCGCAGATGGCTTGCCACTGCTCCGGCCAATGGGCCTTGAGGGCCTTCTGCAGCCAGCGCGGATGGGCGCTGTGCAGCACCGGGTCGCGCTCCAGGCTGGCGATAATACTCTCCCCGTCGCGCTGGGCATTGCGCAGCACGGCGTTGAGCAGGCCCTTGAGCGAAGGTTTCTTCAGCTTGTCGACGCAGGCGACCGTCTCGCCTATCGCCGCATGGGCCGGGATGCGGGTGTAGAACAGCTGGTACAGGCCGATCAGCAGCAGCGCCTCGACGTCACGGTCGGCGGCCTTGAAGGGTTTCTGCAGGAGTTTTTCGGCGATCAGGGCCAGGCGCGGCTGCCAGCGGGCGGTGCCGAAGGCCAGATCCTGGGTCAGGCCACGGTCGCGGGCTTCGACCTTGTCCAGCAACGGCGGCAGGCTGCTGCCCAGGGAGGCCTTGCCCGCCAGCACGGCGGCCAGGGCGCGGGCGGCGGCGAGGCGCGGGTTCATGCGCATGCCCTCATCACTGCAGCACCAGGCCGACGGCGAACTGCTCGCGGCGGCTGTTGTACAGATCACTGAAGGCCAGCGCCTTGCCGCCCGGCAGTTGCAGGCGGGTCAGGCGCAGGGCGCCTTGGCCGCAGGCGACGGTCAGGCCCTGTTTGTCGGCGGCGAGTATGCTGCCTGGAGCACCACTGCCCTCGCCCAGCTCGGCCGCATGCACCTTGAGTGCTTCATTATTCAGCGTGCTATGGCAGATAGGCCAGGGATTGAAGGCGCGCACCAGCCGTTCCAGTTCCACAGCCGGACGGCTCCAATCCAGGCGGGCTTCGTCCTTGTTCAACTTGTGCGCGTAGGTGGCCAGGCTGTCGTCCTGCCCCTCGCCTTTTAGCGTGCCGGCAGCCAGGCCGGCGATGGCCTGGATAACCGCCTGCGGGCCGAGACTGGCCAGGCGGTCGTGCAGGCTGCCGCCGGTATCTTCGGCGGAGATGGGGGTGCCGACCTTGAGCAGCATGGGGCCGGTATCCAGGCCGGCTTCCATCTGCATCACGGTGACGCCGGATTCCGCGTCGCCGCCTTCGATCGCCCGCTGGATGGGCGCGGCGCCGCGCCAACGGGGCAGCAAGGAGGCATGGCTGTTGATGCAACCCAGGCGCGGGGTGTCCAGCACCAGTTGCGGCAGAATCAGGCCGTAGGCCACCACCACCAGCAGGTCCGGCTTGAGTGCGGCCAGTTCGGCTTGGGCGGCGGGGTCACGCAGGCTCTGTGGCTGATACACGGCAATCTCGTGCTGCAGGGCGAGCTGCTTGACCGGACTGGGCGTCAGCTTCTGCCCACGCCCGGCCGGGCGATCCGGCTGGCTGTAGACGGCGATAATCTGATGGGGGGTATCGAGCAGGGCCTTGAGGTGTTCGGCGGCGAATTCCGGGGTGCCGGCAAAGACAATGCGCAAAGACTCAGACATGGATTCTCACTGCTAAAGAAAAAGGCTTGCCTTCCAGGCTACGCGAGAACTGCTGCGCTCGGTTATGCGGCGTCAAAAACAGGCTCGGAATGCTCATGTACAGCTCGTACACTCCGCTTCCTCACCTGTTTTTTCCTTGCCTAACCTTTGCTCGCGACGTTCTCGCGCACCCTGGGTGCAAGCCTTTATAGGATGTGGCTCAAGCGTGCTGGCGATGTTGCTTTTCCAGCTTCTTCTTGATGCGGTCGCGTTTGAGCGTAGACAGGTAATCGACGAACAGCTTGCCGTTGAGGTGGTCGCATTCGTGCTGAATGCACACCGCCAGCAGGCCTTCGGCGATCAGCTCATAGGGCTGACCCTCGCGGTCCAATGCCTTGACCTTGACCTTCTGCGGACGGTCGACATTTTCGTAGAAACCCGGTACCGACAGGCAGCCTTCCTGGTATTGCTCGACTTCGTCGGTCAGCGGCTCGAACTCGGGGTTGATAAACACCCGCGGTTCGGAACGATCTTCGGACAGGTCCATCACCACCAGGCGTTTGTGCACATTGACCTGGGTCGCGGCCAGGCCAATGCCCGGGGCGTCGTACATGGTTTCAAACATGTCATCGATCAGCTGGCGCAAGGCGTCATCGACCAGGTCCACCGGTTTAGCGATGGTGCGCAGGCGTGAATCGGGAAATTCGAGGATATTCAGGATCGCCATATGCGTTTGTGATGCACTTGTGGAATAAAGTCAAAATCCGCTGCTAAGATGATGAGCAGCATTGGAAAAACGGCTTCACGCCGCCTTCCCACTGGGTTTAGTCGCGGCGCTAGGGCGCTCTACGTGAAGACACATAATAAAGGGATTCACCGCATGAGGAAATCACTACTCGCCCTGCTGCTGCTTGCCGCAGGCGGCTTGGCCCAGGCCGACGTGCAACTCAAAGACGGTCACCCGGACCGTTACACCGTAGTCAAGGGTGACACCCTGTGGGATATCTCCGGCAAATTTCTCAGCGAGCCGTGGAAATGGCCGGAAATCTGGCACGCCAATCCTCAGGTGGAAAACCCGCACCTGATCTATCCCGGCGACCAACTGAGCCTGGTGTATATCGACGGTCAGCCGCGCCTGATGCTCAACCGTGGCGAGTCGCGCGGCACCATCAAGCTGTCGCCGCAGATTCGCAGCACGCCGATGGCCGAAGCCATTCCGACCATCCCGCTGGAGGCGATCAACAGCTTCCTGCTGAGCAACCGTATCGTCGACACTCCCGAACAGTTCGACGGCGCGCCCTATATAGTCGCCGGCAATGCCGAGCGGGTGGTTAGTGGCACTGGTGATCGGATTTATGTCCGCGGCAGCTTCGACGAGGCGGCACCGGTCTATGGCATCTTCCGCCAGGGTAAGACCTACCTCGATCCGGATACCCAGGAGTTCCTCGGGATCAACGCCGATGACATCGGCAGCGGTGAGATAGTCGCCGAGGAAGGCGATGTCGGCACCATGGAATTGACCCGTTCTACCCAGGAGGTTCGCCTGGGTGACCGCCTGTTCGCCACCGAAGAGCGGGCGATCAACTCGACCTTTATGCCCAACGAGCCGGCCAACGAAATCGATGGTCTGATCCTCGACATACCGCGCGGTGTGACCCAGATTGGCCAGTTCGACGTGGTGACCCTGAACAAGGGCGCGCGGGATGGTTTGACCGAAGGCAACGTGCTGGCGATCTACAAGACGGGCGAAACCGTGCGCGATCGCATCACCGGGGAGTCGGTGAAGATTCCGGACGAGCGTGCCGGCCTGCTGATGGTGTTCCGCACTTACGACAAGCTCAGCTACGGTCTGGTGCTCGGCGCCAGCCGCTCTCTCGAAGTCATGGACAAAGTGCGTAACCCCTGACACCTGGAAGCCCCGCGATTGCGGGGCTTTTTATGGCGTGCCATCCCTGGCCGCCACCCTTCGGGCCGTCGCGCTGCGACGTTAAAAATTGCTCCCAGCAATTTTTTCTTGCTGCCAGACTCCCCTGCCGCCTGTGCGGCGCGACCGATCAAGGATGATCCGGATGGCGCAATCCTTCTCAGCCGTCTCTGCCACCGTCTCGCCTGCCGAACTGGAGGCCCGTCTGCGCCTGCATTGCCTGCCGGAACTGGGGCCGCGGCGTTTTCGCAAACTGCTCAGCGCCTTTGCCAGTGCCTCGGCGGCGCTCAGTGCGCCGGCCAGCGCCTGGCGCTCCCTGGGGTTGCCGGCCGCCTGTGCCGAATCACGCCGCAGCGCCGCGGTGCGTGAGCGTGCCGCCGCCAGCTTGGCCTGGTTGGAAGTCGATCAGCAGCAGCTGCTGATGTGGGATGACCCGGCTTATCCGGGGTTGTTGGCCGAACTGGATGATGCGCCGCCGCTGTTATTTGTGATGGGCGCTGCGGGGCTGTTGGAACAACCGCAATTGGCCATGGTCGGCAGTCGCCGCGCCTCAAGGCCTGGGCTGGACACGGCGCACAGTTTCGCTCGCAGCCTGGCCGCGGGCGGCTTTGTGATCACCAGTGGCCTGGCCTTGGGCATAGACGGTGCGGCCCATCAGGGTGCGTTGGCTGCCGGTGGCAAGACTATTGCGGTCATGGGTACCGGCCTGCGTTGTCTGTATCCGGCGCGGCATAAGAAGCTGGCGGCCGATATTGTCGAGTGCGGTGGCGCGCTGATTTCCGAGTTGCCCCTGGATTGTCCGCCGCAAGCCGGCAATTTTCCTCGGCGCAACCGCATTATCAGCGGCCTGTCCCTCGGCGTGCTGGTGGTCGAGGCCAGCCCCTCCAGCGGTTCGCTGATCACCGCGCGACTGGCCGCCGAACAGGGTCGCGAGGTCTATGCCATTCCCGGCTCGATTCATCACCCCGGTGCGCGGGGTTGTCATCAGTTGATTCGCGATGGCGCCATTCTGGTCGAGAGTATCGAACATATTCTCGATGCCTTGCGCGGTTGGCAGAGGCTGCCGCGCAGTGAGGCACAGCCGAAACCGCAGGTGGCCAGTCATCCGCTGCTGGACTTGCTGTATGCCGCGCCCCATAGCAGCGAGGCGTTGGTGGCCGCCAGCGGCTGGCCCTTGGCCGAAGTGCTGGCGGCGCTGACCGAGCTGGAACTGGATGGCCGAGTGGTCTGCGAGGGCGGGCGCTGGGTGGGCCGCGCCGGCTAGCTTGGATACACTGGCGGCATCCCTGTTTCGGAGTGGTATCGATGGTTAGCAGTTGGCAGGTGCAGCAGGCAGCGCGGGTGGTGCGCCAGGGTGGGGTGATTGCCTACCCGACCGAGGCGGTGTGGGGGCTGGGCTGCGATCCCTGGAATGAAGAGGCGGTGGCGCGTCTGCTGGCGCTGAAAGAGCGGCCGGTGCACAAGGGCCTGATTCTGGTGGCCGACCGCATCGAGCAGTTCGATTTCCTTCTCGAAGACCTGCCGGAGATCTGGCAAGAGCGTCTGGCCGGCAGCTGGCCCGGGCCCCATACCTGGCTGGTGCCGCATCAGGATCGCCTGCCCGAGTGGATCACCGGCGAGCACCGCAGCGTGGCCCTGCGCGTCAGCAATCATCCACTGGTGCAGGCGCTGTGCCGCCTGACCGGCCCACTGGTCTCCACTTCGGCCAATCCGGCCGGGCACCCGGCCGCCCGTTCCCGGCTACGGGTCGAGCAATACTTTCCGCGGCAGCTGGACAAGGTGCTGTGCGGCGCCTTGGGCGGGCGCAAGAACCCCAGCCTGATCCGCGACCTGGTTACCGGCGATGTGATTCGGCCGTCCTGAGCCCAGAAACGCCCGGTGCAGCTCGGTCAGGCTGTGGAAGTGATAGCGGGGCGCTTCGGCTTGCAGCTCTGTGGCGCTGCCAAAGCCGTAGCCCACAGCCGCGGCATCCAGGTCGTTGCGCCGCGCGCCGATCAGGTCGTGCTTGCGGTCGCCGATCATCAGGCTTCGGCGATATGCAGGTCCTTCAGCTTCACGTAGTTGTCGGCGCTGTAGCGGAAGTAGCTGAGTTCCTTGTCGCTTAGCGGCCGCGCCTGCTTGGCCGGGCTGCCGACATAGAGGTAGCCGCTGACCAGACGCTTGCCCGGCGGCACTAGGCTACCGGCGCCGAGCACCACCTCGTCCTCGATCACCGCGCCGTCCATGACGATGCTGCCCATGCCGATCAGCACGCGGTTGCCCACGCTGCAGCCGTGCAGTATGACCTTGTGCCCGACCGTCACATCGTCGCCGATAGTCAGCGGATAGCCGTCCGGGTTGAACGGCCCGGCGTGGGTGATATGCAGCACGCTGCCGTCCTGGATGCTGGAACGCTCACCGATGCGGATGCTGTGCATATCGCCGCGGATCACCACCAGGGGCCACACCGAGCTGTCGGCGCCTATCACCACATCGCCGAGGACCACGGCGCAGGCGTCGACAAATACCCGCTCGCCCAACTGCGGGGCGATGTTCTGATACGTTCTAAGCGCTGTCATAGCGTCCTCTTGGGCTGCGGTTTGCCCGGATTCTAATTAAGATGCAGGCCATGCGGGTTGTTAATTGCCGAGTCCGGCCCCATAACCCACCCCACTCTTTCGCATTACAGGTGTTTGCCCGTGACCGCCAGCAACCCCCTCCTGCAGCAATTCGACCTGCCGCCCTATTCCGCCATTCGCCCCGAACACGTCGAGCCGGCGGTGGACGCGATACTCGCCGACAACCGCGCGGCCATCGCCGAGCTGCTGAAGCAACAGTCGGCCAACCCCTGCTGGAACGGCCTGGTGCTGGCGCTGGATGAACTGGGTGCGCGCCTGGGCCGCGCCTGGGGCCCGGTCAGCCACCTCAATGCGGTGTGCAACAGCGCCGAGCTGCGCGCCGCCTACGAGGCCTGCCTGCCCAAGCTGTCCGAATACTGGACCGAGCTGGGCCATAACCGCGCGCTGTACCAGGCCTACCAGGGGTTGGCGGACAGCCCGGCCGCGGCCGCCTTCGAGGTGGCGCAACAGACCATCCTCAAGCACGCCCTGCGCGACTTCCACCTGTCCGGCATCGATCTGGCTGCGGCCGACAAGCAGCGCTTCGGCGCCATCCAGATGAAGTTGTCGGAACTGGGCAGCAAGTTCTCCAACCAGCTGCTGGACGCCACCCAGGCCTGGACCAAGCACATCGGCGACGAAGCGGCCCTGGCCGGGCTGACCGATTCGGCCAAGGCACAGATGCAGCAGGCCGCCGAGGCCAAGGGCCTGGACGGCTGGCTGATCAGCCTGGAATTCCCCAGCTACTACGCGGTGATGACCTACGCCGACGACCGCGCCCTGCGCGAAGAGCTGTATGCCGCCTACTGCACCCGCGCCTCCGATCAGAGCCCGTACTCCGGCCAGTTTGGCACCAGCGCCTCGGATCAGAGCCCGTACGCCGGCCAGTTTGGCACCAGCGCCTCGGATCAGAGCCCGTACGCCGGCCAGTTTGGCACCCGCGCCTCCGAGCAGGGGCCGAACGCCGGCCAGTTCGACAACGGTCCGGTGATGGAGCAGATCCTCGATCTACGCCAGGAACTGGCCAGGCTGCTCGGCTTCGCCCATTACGGCGAGCTGTCGCTGGCCAGCAAGATGGCCGAGAGCACCGAGCAGGTGCTGAGCTTCCTGCGCGACCTGGCCGTGCACGGCAAGCCCTTCGCCGCCCAGGATCTGGCCGAGCTCAAGGCCTTCGCCGCCGAGCAGGGCTGCGCCGACCTGCAGAGCTGGGACCTGGGCTACTACAGCGAGAAGCTGCGTGAGCAGCGCTACAGCATTTCCCAGGAAATCCTGCGCCCCTACTTCCCCATCGACCGGGTGCTGAGCGGCCTGTTCGCCATAGTCGAGCAGCTCTACGGCATCCAGATCGAGGAACTGAGCGGCTTCGACAGCTGGCACCCGGACGTGCGCTTGTTTCAGATTAGTGAGCAGGGCGCGCCTGTCGGGCGCTTCTTCTTCGATCTGTACGCCCGCGCCAACAAGCGCGGCGGCGCCTGGATGGACGGCGCCCGCGACAAGCGCCGCGCCGCCGATGGCGAGCTGATCAGCCCGGTGGCCAATCTGGTGTGCAACTTTACCCCGGCGGTGGGCGAGCAGCCGGCGCTGCTGACCCACGACGAGGTCACCACCCTGTTCCACGAATTCGGCCATGGCCTGCACCACCTGCTGACCCGGGTCGAGCATGCCGGCGCCTCGGGTATCAACGGCGTGGCCTGGGACGCGGTGGAGCTGCCGAGCCAGTTTATGGAGAATTGGTGCTGGGAGCCGCAAGGCCTGGCGCTGATCTCCGGCCACCATCAGAGCGGCGAGCCGCTGCCCCAGGACCTGCTGGACAAGATGCTGGCGGCGAAGAACTTCCAGTCCGGGCTAATGATGGTGCGCCAGCTGGAATTCTCCCTGTTCGACTTCGAACTGCACGCCACCCACGGCGACGGCCGCAGCGTGCTGCAGGTGCTGGAAGGCATCCGCGACGAGGTCTCGGTGCTCCGTCCGCCGGCCTACAACCGCTTCGCCAACAGCTTCGCGCACATCTTCGCCGGCGGTTACGCGGCCGGTTACTACAGCTACAAGTGGGCCGAGGTACTGTCCGCCGACGCCTTCTCACGCTTCGAGGAAGAGGGCGTGCTCAACCCGGCCACCGGCCGCGCCTTCCGCGAGGCGATTCTGGCCCGCGGCGGCTCGCAGGAGCCCATGGCGCTGTTTGTCGATTTCCGCGGTCGCGAACCCGCCATCGACGCCCTGCTGCGTCACTGCGGCCTAAGCGAGAAGGCCGCATGAGACAGGTGAAAAAGCGTTTTATCGCCGGCGCCGTGTGCCCGGCGTGCAGCGAGATGGACAAGATCCAGATGTGGGACGAAGACGGCGTGCCGCACCGCGAATGCGTGGCCTGCGGCTATGCCGACACCCTGGACGAACGCGGCAACTCGGTACCCAAGGAGATCCCCACCCGGGTCAACGTCGGCGCGCTGAAACCCAAGGCCGCCGATCCCAAGGTGCAGGCCGTGCAGTTCTTCCCCAACCCCAAGCTGAAAAAATAGCCGTGAGCTATTTTTAACGTCGCGCAGCGACGACCCGCAGGGTGGCTGCCAAGGATGGCAGGCCATTAAAAATGACCGGGAGTCATTTTTAATGTCGCGCAGCGACGGCCCGCAGGGTGGCCGCCAGGGATGGCAGGCCATAAAAAACCCGACAACGACTAACGCGGGAGTGCGCAGCCAGGACCAGCGCCCTGGCCGCGCATCTGGCCGTTAAAGACGGAATTGCCTGACTTGCTCCTGCAGGCGCAGGGTCAGGGCTTCCAGCTCATTGCAGGCGGACATAGCCGCATCGGCGGTGTCGGTATTGGTGATGGCGACATCACGGATATGCACCACACTGTCGGCGATGCCGCTGGTGACCACGCTCTGCTGTTCGGCGGCGCTGGCGATCTGCACGTTGAGGTCTTCGATGCTGCGCACCGAATGGCTGATCTCGGCCAGTTCCTTGCCGGCTGACTGCACCTGCTCGACCGCGCTCTGCGCCTTGTCGACGCCTGCGGCCATCACCCGCTCGGCCTGGCCGACGCCTTGCTGCAAGCGCTCGATCATGCCGTTGATTTCCTGGGTCGATTCGCGCGTGCGCTGGGCCAGGGTGCGCACCTCGTCGGCCACCACGGCGAAGCCGCGCCCGGCTTCGCCGGCACGCGCCGCCTCGATGGCGGCGTTCAGCGCGAGCAGGTTGGTCTGGTCCGAGATGCTCTGAATCACCTCCACCACCCGGCTTATCTGCGCGCTGTCCTGGGACACCCGGCGCACCACATCGGCGGCGGCATGCACCTCCTCGGCCAGGGCGTTCATCGCGCTGACGTTGGCGGCCACCACCTGGTTGCCCTTCTCGGTGTTGCGCTTGGCCTGATGCGCCGCTTCCGAGGCGCGTTCGGCGTTCTTCGCCACGTCCTGAATGGTATGGCTCATCTGCGTCACCGCGCAGGACACCTGGTCGGTTTCCTGCTGCTGCGCCTGGATGCCATGCTGGGTGCTGAGCATGCTGTGCCGGGTGCTGTCGACCTTGCCCGCGACCAGCCCGGCGATGCTGTCGACCTCCTGGACGATGCCGCGGAATTTCTCCAGCATGCGGTTGATCGCGCTGGCGGTCAGGCCGATCTCGTCGGCGCTGAGCACCGGCAACTGATGGGAAAGGTCGGAGTTGCGTTCGATCTCGGCGATGTCGTGTTCCAGATTGTGCATCGGCCGCGAGATGGAGCGTGCCAGCAACACATAGAAGAGCCCGAGAATCGCCACCACCGCCGCCAGCACCCACCAGGCCAGGGTGGACAAGCGGCTGTTGCTGGCCTGCACCAGCTTGGCCGCCGCGGCGACTTCCTCGGCTTTGCTCATGGCGCTGCCGCTGCGCTGCGCCTGCAGGGCCAGCAGGCTGGCGCCGACCGTGGTGGCGATCTTGCGCGCCTCGGCCACAGTCGAGTTGCCCAGCACCCGGTTGTTGTCGACGTAGGCATCCACCGCCGCCAACATCTTGCTGCGAAATTCATCGACCTGCGCCGGCACCTGGCCGACGTCCATGTCGTTCTGCTGCAGTTCGGCCAAGACCGCCTTGAGGCGCTGATAGGCCTCGTCGGCGGCGCTTTCCGACTCGTTCAACCAACTGACCTGCAGGTCGTACAGCCAGAAACGCATAGAGGCGAACTCACCCAGGGCGCGGTCGGCCAACTGCCAGCGCCCCAGCTCTTCCACCTGGGCGGACACATCCTGCTGCTGCGCGGCCATGCGCGTGTTGTTGGCGCCTATCACGCTGGCCAGGTAGAACAGCATCGCGGCCAGCAACAAGGCCACCAGGGTCGATAGCAACAGCAGACGGGCACTGATGCTGAGGTCGGTCAAACGGGGCATGCCGACACCTCCACCCAGCCTGCTACTGGTAAATGATCAGGGAGATGGCACCGCCTAGCTCATCGAGTTTGGCGCCTTCTTTCTTGCCACCGGTGATGTCGACTTCCCCTTTCGGATCGCCATGACAGGCCAGGCAGGAGGGGCCGTAATATTCCGGCAGGATATAGCGGTAAGCCGCCTTGCCCTTGACCGGCACGGCCTCGGCGTAGGCCTTGCCTTTCTCGTAGCCGGGCTGCTTGAACATGGTCTCTATCACCTTGTCCTCCCACTCGTCGGGGCGGTTGGCGCGGTTGCGCACATAGGCCTTGGGTGCGGTCAGCTTGATCGCGAAGGTGCCGGCCATGGCCGCGCTGAAGTTGCTCGCCACGCGCCCGCCGAACACCGCCGGGAGGAAGCCCTTGAAGCCCTTGCCCTGCTCGTTGATCAGCGCCTGCGCTTCGTCCATGGTCGCCTGCACCGCACTGATCAAGGCGGCACGCGCCTTGGCGGTGGGGCTGCCGTCGTCGGTCAGATTCAGCTCGGTGCCTGCGGCGGCCTGGTAATTGACCTTGGTTTGCTCGATCACCGCCGCCGCGCTGAGGCCCTTGTCGCCTTTGCTGGCATCGTTGATCAGATCCTGGTTATCGGAAATCACCTTGCGCGCCGAACGGAAAATCAGGGTCAGATCCTTGCCGGTGGCTTCCATATCCTCGGCGGCGAGCGCCGGCGGTAGCCAGACCTGAGCGGCCAGAAAAACCAACAACGCGGCACTCGCCGCTCGTAGAGCAACCTTCATAGATCCTCCTCGCCTGCAGATGGCGTGGTGTGGACCGTCCCTGGGGGGAAATAGCGCGGAATGCTGGGCTGACCACGCGATCGCGCAGCCGGTACCCTCCTATCAAGTGATAGCAGAGTAATAGCCTTTTGCGAGTGACGGCGGTCAGCCCGGGCTTATAAAACCAGCGCCGCTGGCGCAGCGGGTGTTCGCGCGAGTGCCAAGAGGGGTTGGTGCATTGATCGAAAAGTTGGGTGAGGTAGCGGAAAACATCTCTATACTGTACGTATAGCCAGTATATGAGCGAGCGATAACCATGTCCTCCGTACCTCTACCGCCGCGCGGTCGCGGCACCGCCAACAACCCGTATAACCGCTTTGCCCCGACCCGTTCGGTGGCCGAGGACGATGGCTGGTACAGCGAGGTGCCCGCCTCGCGCGCCACCGAGGTGCGAGCGGAAACCGCGAAGAGCATCATCACCCGCAACCAGTCGCCGGACCTGCCGTTCGACCGCTCGCTCAATCCCTACCGCGGCTGCGAGCACGGCTGCATCTACTGCTATGCCAGGCCCAGCCATGCCTATTGGGATATGTCGCCGGGCCTGGACTTCGAGACCAAGCTGATCGCCAAGACCAACGCCGTGGCCCTGCTCGAACAGCAACTGTCCAAGCCCGGCTACGTCTGTGCGCCGATCAACCTGGGCTCCAATACCGACCCCTATCAGCCCGTCGAGCGCCAGCACCTGCTGACGCGCAACAGCCTCAAGGTGCTGCTCGATTACCGCCATCCGGTGACCCTAGTGACCAAGGGTTCGCTGATCCTGCGCGACCTCGATCTGCTCAGTGAGCTGGCCAAGCAGCGCCTGGTGGCGGTGATGATCAGCCTGACCAGCCTGGACGACAAATTGAAACGCATCCTCGAACCGCGGGCCGCGGCGCCGGCGGCGCGCTTGCGGGCGATCCGCGTGCTGCGCGACAACCAGATCCCGGTCGGGGTGCTCTGTGCGCCGATGATTCCGATGATCAACGACATGGAACTGGAGAGCCTGCTCCGCGCCGCCAAGGACGCCGGGGCGCAGAGCGCCGGCTATATGCTGCTGCGCCTGCCGCGGGAGGTAGCGCCGCTGTTCGAGGAATGGCTGCAGGCGCATTACCCGCAGCGTGCCGAGCATGTGCTCAGCCTGATCCGCCAGAGCCGCGGCGGCGCGCTGTATGACAGCCGCTTCGGCATGCGCTTTCGCGGCGAGGGCTCGTTCGCCGAGCTGCTGGCCCGGCGCTTCGCCCTGGCCAGCAAGCGCCTCGGGCTGAACAGGCGCGAAGACTTCGAACTGGATTGCTCGCGCTTCTGCCCGCCGGGTGGGCAGCTGGCCCTGCTTTGATCGGCGCTAGAGATTGCGCGTGATGTTTAGCGCCGCATAGCTCTGCGCTACCGGCATGATCTCGATCGAGTTGATATTCATATGCTCGGGTAGCTGGCTGATCCAGGCCACTGTGTTGGCGATATCCTCAGGGCGGATGGCCTCCACATCCTTGTACAGCGCGGCGACCGCCTCGGCATTGCCATCCAGGCGCACCAGGGAGAAATCGGTGCCCGAGCACAGCCCCGGCTCGATATTGCTCACCCGCACCTTGCTCCCGGCCAGGTCTGCGCGCAGGTTCAGGCTGAACTGTTTGACGAAGGCCTTGGTCGCGCCATAGACGTTGCCGCCGGGGTAGGGAACCGTGCCCGCGACAGAGCCGATATTGATGATCAGGCCGGCGTTCGCCGCCACCATGCGCGGCAGCACCTGGTGCGTGACCAGGGCCAGGCCGGTGACATTGGTGGCAATCATGCGCTGCCAATTGGCGGCGCTGGCCACCTGTGCCCGCTCGACCCCCAAGGCCAGGCCGGCATTGTTCACCAGGATGTCGAGGGTGGGAAAACGGCCGAAAATCGTCTGGAAGGCCTGATCGATCGAGGCCTGATCGGTGACATCCATCACCACGGCCAAGAAGCGCTCGCCCAGTTCGGCCTGCAGCGCGGCAAGCTTGTCGGCGCGCCGGGCAGCTCCTATCACCCGATAACCATCGGCAATCAAGCGCCGGCAGATGGCCTCGCCAAACCCGGCCGAAGCGCCGGTCACCAATACTGTTTTCATCGAACTACTCCTTTTTAGTGTCACGCCTGGCCAGACTGCTGGCCGCGCCAGCAGCCAGTCTATTCTACTCGCGTCATGGCTCAGCCCTCGCTTAGGCTCGCCCCGGCGACTGAGCCGGCAGCATTCGACTCCCACAGCAGTTGAGATAAAGCAGAGGGATAAGCAACGGCAGCAGATCAGCAGCGCGGCGAAGAGCGCAGAAGAGGCACTGCAACAGCACTGCAACAGATAAGCGCCTGGCCTGCGGCCAGCTGTTGATCCACGGCTGGGTGCATGACCGCGAGAGCAGCGAGATCGAAGCCTGTGGCGCCGAGCAGGGCGCGTTCCGCCTGATCGGCGACGGCCCGCGCCATGGCCGAGTCCGCGCTATTTACCCCGCTAGGCGCGGTCTCAAGCGCAGCCTCAGCTGGCCGCGCGCGACTCGTCCAGCTGCAGTTCCACGCCCAGCTGGCGGGACAGGCAGGGCCAGCGCTGCCAGGCCGCTTCGGTGTGCGGATCGCGCAAGCGCTCGCGGTAGGCCTGCACCGAATCCTGGGCGAAGCTGGCGTCATCCAGCATGCCCTCCACCGCATGGTGCACGGCTTCGTCCAGCTGGTTGGCGAAGGGCTCGCCGATCAGCTGGTGGGCGATCAGGTTGGCCACAGTGGTATCCAGCGGAATCAGGGGCTGGCCGAGGTGCTTGATATAGCGGTCGTTGACCTCCTCGACCAAGCGGTGGGCCAGATAGGCTTCATCGAGCAGCCCCTCGAGCCCTTCATGCCCCGCCATCAGCGCCGGCGGCTGCAGGAAAAACTGCTCGGCGACCTGCAATACCGGCTTGATCTGCGCCTCGATCCCCGCCTCCCGGGCCACCTGATGGGCCGCCTCCAGCACCTCCGGCACCTGTTCGATATAGGCCACCACGAAACGACTGAGCACGCCCAGGCCATCGGTGCTGGGCAGGCGAATGGCGGGGTGCAGGCGGCTCAGCTGCGCTTCCATCTGCCGGGCCAGCTGAGCGCTGCTGGCTTCGTGCTGCTGGGCGCGCTGGATCAGTTGGTGCAAGGCGGGGGTGTTCATGACGGCTCCTGAAGTGAGGACATGGGCGTGAACCTTAGCTGGCTGAACGCCGCGGCTAAGACCAGATTGTCATAATTATTTAATAGTTATGCGAGTCGGCTATATGACGCGCTCACCAACTTCTGCCATCCCGCAGCCCTAGGGGCCTTTAGTCGAGACCTAGGATAAAGCACTTCATTTTGGCTTTCGCGTTGCCAGCTGCAAGTCCCTGTCTATACTCGAACTCGAAAGGCAGTACCTGATAACACCGGATAAACCTCGGCATGGACAGGTTTCGGCAGTTGCCAGCTGTTGCAGGCGCAGAAAAACGCAGATTTTTCAGTGACCTGTAGAGGCAGTCGAACCCTTGGCCGCAGGCGCGTCCGGCGGGATAACAAGAATCATAAGGGGAACCCGCAATGATGCGACATCCACGAGTTTGGATGGGCCTCCTGCTGTGGTTGGTATTCAGCTCGGCCCACGCCAGCTGGGGCGTCAATATGACGCCCGGTGCCACCGAGGTCAGCCGCTCAGTATTTGACTTGCACATGACCATCTTCTGGATCTGCGTCGTGATCGGCGTGATCGTGTTTGGTGCCATGTTCTGGTCGATGCTCGTCCACCGCCGCGCCACCGGCCAAGAACCCGCGCACTTCCACGAAAGCACCACGGTCGAAATCCTCTGGACCGTAGTACCTCTGGTCATCCTGGTGCTAATGGCCATTCCGGCGACCAAGACCCTGATCGAGATCTACGACCCCAGCGAATCTGAGCTGGATATCCAGGTCACCGGCTATCAGTGGAAATGGCACTACAAATACCTGGGCCAAGACGTCGAGTTCTTCAGCAACCTGACGACCCCGCAAGAGCAGATCAACAACAAGGCCGACAAAGGCGAGCACTACCTGCTCGAAGTCGATGAACCCCTGGTGGTGCCGGTCGGCACCAAGGTGCGCTTCCTGATCACCTCGGCCGACGTGATCCATTCCTGGTGGGTACCGGCCTTGGCGGTGAAGAAGGATGCCATTCCTGGCTTCGTCAACGAATCCTGGACCCGGGTCGATGAGCCCGGCATCTACCGCGGTCAGTGCACCGAGCTGTGCGGCAAGGATCACGGCTTTATGCCAATAGTGGTCGAGGTCAAGTCGAAAGCCGACTACCTCGCCTGGTTGGCTGAGCGCAAACAAGCCGCGGCGGCCGAGAAGGAACTGACCAGCAAGGAATGGACCATGGAAGAGCTGCTGGCCCGTGGCGAGAAGGCATACACCACCAACTGCGCCTCCTGCCACCAGCCTACCGGCGAGGGCCTACCGCCAATGTTCCCGGCGCTGAAAGGTTCGGCCATCGCCACCGGTCCAGCTGCCGGTCATATCGGCACAGTGGTCAACGGCAGGCCGGGCACCTCCATGGCCGCCTTCGGCAAACAGCTGTCGGAAGTCGACATCGCCGCGATCATCACCTACGAACGCAACGCTTGGGGCAACAAGGTTGGTGACATGGTCACCCCGAAAGATGTTCTCGCGTTCAAACAGGCTCAGGAGTAAGGACATGAGTGCAGTGATCGACCACGGTCATGCCGGGCATGACCATCACCACGGCCCGGCCAAAGGCCTGATGCGCTGGGTGCTGACCACCAACCATAAAGACATCGGCACCATGTACCTGTGGTTCAGCTTCGCCATGTTTCTGCTGGGCGGCAGCATGGCCATGGTGATTCGCGCCGAGTTGTTCCAGCCGGGCTTGCAGATAGTGCAGCCGGAATTCTTCAACCAGATGACCACCATGCACGGCCTGATCATGGTGTTTGGCGCGGTGATGCCGGCCTTCGTCGGTCTGGCCAACTGGATGATCCCGCTGATGGTCGGCGCGCCGGACATGGCCCTGCCGCGGATGAACAACTTCAGCTTCTGGCTGCTCCCCGCGGCTTTCAGCATGTTGGTCAGCACGCTGTTTATGGAAGGCGGCGGCCCCAACTTCGGCTGGACCTTCTACGCGCCGCTGTCCACCACCTACGCACCGGAAAGCGTGACCTTCTTCATCTTCGCCGTGCACCTGATGGGTATCAGTTCGATCATGGGTGCGATCAACGTGGTCGCCACCATCCTCAACTTGCGCGCCCCCGGCATGACCCTGATGAAGATGCCGTTGTTCGTCTGGACCTGGCTGATCACCGCCTTCCTGCTGATCGCGGTGATGCCGGTGCTGGCCGGTTGCGTGACCATGATGCTGATGGACGTGCACTTCGGCACCAGCTTCTTCAGCGCGTCTGGCGGCGGTGACCCGGTGCTGTTCCAGCATGTGTTCTGGTTCTTCGGCCATCCCGAGGTGTACATCATGATCCTGCCGGCGTTCGGCGCGGTCAGTGCGATCATCCCGGCCTTCGCGCGCAAGCCGCTGTTCGGCTACACCTCGATGGTGTATGCGACGGCGTCCATCGCCTTTCTGTCCTTTATCGTGTGGGCGCACCATATGTTCACC